>WNFR01000561.1_pt1 | contig 50074 bp, 50 predicted proteins | sample 5400221 | NCBI WGS metagenome assembly WNFR01 (sample SAMN13153357, study PRJNA577476) | soil metagenome | isolation source: 40 cm soil under Madrone tree | place: USA:California | collected 2016-06-14 | reverse complement strand
ACCACACCTCAGCCGGAGTCGCCGACGCCTAGTGTCACCGCGACGCCGACGGTGACATCGATACCGACCGCGAGCGCGACGCCGGCATGCGGAGTGGCCCCGGATGTCGGGTGCCGCAAGCCGACGAGGCGGCGCAATTCCATCGTAATGCTGCAACATGGGGTCCTCGATGCATCCAACCTCTTTACGTGGAATTGGATGCGGGGTGCGGCGACACCGAAGGCCGACTTCGGTGACCCGCTCACGACGACGAGCTACGCGGTCTGCGTCTACGACCGGCACGCCGGAGCACCCATTCTCACCGTCACCGCCGATATTCCGCCTGGCAGAACGTGCGCAGGGAGGCTCTGCTGGACGGAAAGCGCCCATCGCTTCAAATACGTCGATCCTGATGCACTTCTCGACGGCATCGTGCGTCTGACACTCACAGCGGGTACGGAGGGCCATGCGCGGATCAGGTTGAAAGCCATGGGTGCCCACGTTCACATGCCGTCGCTCCCCCTCGGCCAAGATCCCACGGTCACCGTGCAAATCAAGAACGATCGTGGATTCTGTTGGGAGGCAAATTACACGGCGCCCGCGACCACCCGCGCCCTGCCTTTCTGCGTGGGTAGAAGCGGCGTCTACGTGAGGTCGTCGGGATAGACGACCTCGACCTCGTCGATGCCCTTCACGAAGTCCTTTCGGTTGTTGGTGATGAACCGATCTGCACCCGCCTGGACGGCGGTCGCCAGGTGCACGGCGTCTGCGGCCCGCAGCCTGTGCTTTGCTGCGAGAACTGCGGCCAGGTCGGCGGTGCTTACATCAACCGGCCGCAGATCGAGACGCGCGAGCAACCAAGATAACGCCGCGATCTCTTCCTCCGCCTCGTCGCGCAGCGGCTTGGTCAGCAACTCCGGGATCAGAAGAACGGATCCGATGCCGACGGAAGGCGCGCCCTCGTCGACCGGAGACGGCGGGAAGAGCGCGGCTACTCTGGTCCCGAGTGGATGGACGCGAAATGCGGCGTAGATGAGGACGTCGGCGTCGAACGCGTCCATCAGCCTCGCGCCCGACCGGCTCGAACGTCGGCAACGAGCCTATCGACGCGCTTTCGGGAAACGCCCTTGGGAACAGGTCGCGGTACACGGCGCGCTGCCCGGACGCGCTCACGGAGTTCGGCAGCTGAGGTCAGCGCACGTTCACCCCTGCGTACGCGAAGTGCATCGGGCCGGACGACGATCGCGACCGGCCGGCCGTGGCGGGTAAGAGTGATCTCCTCGCCATTCGTGACCCGATCCACAAGGTCGGGGAGCGCTGCTCGAGCCTCGCTGATGGACAACGTGGTTGCCATGTCCGTTTGTACTCTAGTGTACGTTGATGTGCAAGGGCAGCCCGCCGTTAGAGACGGTCGATCACCGCCAGCCACACCACGTTGCTGATGAACAGCGCGCGCAGGTCATGACCGCCATCCCGAGCACGACAGGCGGCGAGCTCGTCGGCGCGATGACCGAGTCGGTAGAAACATTACCCGCGTGGTTGACGGATGATGGGTTATCGGACGCTCCCCTATTCGCCGGCCATTCCGGCCATTCACTAAACACGGCATGTAGACGAGCGCCGGTCCGGTGCCGGTCGCGGTGAACGCGATGCGGACGCCGTCGGCCGTCGTGACGTACTGGACATGCGGGCCCACGGCGCCAGCTTAGCGCAGCGATCATCTCGGACCGAGCCCGCGGTGCCGCGGTCGCGAGCTGGCTACTTCGGCGCCGACTCTTTCGACCTCGTCACCGCAGCTCGCGTGCGTGCCCCGGCAGCTCCAGCCGACCCGGTCCCGGCAACCCGGCCACCGAGTTGACCGCGCTCGACGCCGTCGGGCCGATGCAGAACAGCGCGGCGAGCGTCGGATTCGAGTCGCCGTTGACCGGCGGATCGGCGGCGCCGGTGGCGTGGATCGCGTTGCCGACGACGCCGTTGTCGGTGAAGCACTTGCGGAACTTACCGATCGAGCACGTCTGCTGCGATGCGCATGTGCCGCCGGGGCACTGCGCCGCCGTGCTGCACGGCCGACCGGCATTGGTGCCGCCGCTGCACGTCGTGAACGAGGCGCAGTCGGCATTCGTCGAGCAGCCGGCAAACGTCGCGTCGGGTCCGCAGAACTGCTCGAACGGTCCGCCGCTGCACTCGCCCTCGTTCCCGGTCGTCGGGCTGCACGTCGCGTCGCTGCATTGGTTCGGCGCCGTCGCGGTCCCCGGAAACGTGCATGCGCCGCTGGGACATTCGCTCGTGGCGGCGCAGGGCGTGCCGGCGTTCGTGCCGGCGATGCAGCGTTTGCCGCCGCAGATCGGTCCGGTCGGCCCTGGGGGGTCGGGGCAGTCGGCGTTCGTCGCGCAGGGCTCCGCGGCGGCGTCGTTGCAGGTATCGCAGAAGCACGCGAGCGTGGTGAATCCCGGCGCGTGACAGAGCGGGCTCGCTGTGGACAGCGTCCGTGTGACGGTGCCCGTCGAGTTGCTGAGATCGACCGGCAGCGAGGCGATCTGCGCGCCGGCTACCGGCGGACAATCGAGGCTCGTCGCGCCGAAGAACACGTTCGGCGACGACCCGTTCACGTCGCACGACTGGCCGCTGTTCTGGCCGGAGTCGCAGATCCCGGCGCGCGCGCCGTCGTTCGCCGTCGCGTCGCCGACGCACTTGGGACACGGCGACGCGACCGTCGCGCCGCTGAACACGCGCGAGACGAGGTGCACCGCGGTCGTGCTCGCGCCGCTGTCGACGTCGGCCGTGCCCGTGACGGCGCCGGTCACTTGATTGCTGACGCACGTCGACACGCCGCCCGCGGAGAGCGGCAGCAGCGAGCCGAAGTAGTACTCACACGTCCCGCCGCTCCCGGCGCAATCGGCGTTCGACGTACATTTCGTGCGCGTATTGCCGGTGCAACGGCGGTTGTTGATGTCGCCGGCGTCGGCATTCATGTTCGCGACCGGGCCGGCGAGGTTGCAGACGCCGCACGGCGGAACGGGATTGGCGCAACCGGTGACCGCGACGCTGAGCTTGCCGTGATCGACGACGGTCGCGTCGTGCGCCTGTCCCGTCCAACCGGTGTCGAGCACCCCGAGCGAGCCCGGCGTGCCCTCGAACGCGATGCTGGTCGGGCAGTCACAGGGGAAGATTCGCCGCCCGGTCTGCTGCTGATATTGCGTCCGCAGTGTCTCGCATGACGCGTTCGGGCTGGTGTTGCAGTGGTCCACGTCGCAGTAGGTGACGCAGAGCGCCTGCGGAATCCCGGAGAGCTGGTTGCAATCGCTCCCGACTTGCGCGCGCGCCGGCTCGGGCACCGCGCTACCGAGGATGCACGCCATCGCACCGACGACGGGCGCGCTCAGCCATTTCGTTCCGGTCATGACGAACGCTCCTTCCGAGCCGCGTTACGGGCCGATGTGGCCACGGTCGCGGCCCGTGATCGTTGTCGCGGCGGGTCGCCGTGTCGTCAATTCCAGACCGATGGGAGACGAACGATCGTCACCGCGGTGGCGCGCCGCGGCGGTGTCACGCCTCCACGGGAGGCGCCATCCCGCCGTCGCCGGTCATCGAGCCGGCAACGACGGTGAAGTGCGGGAACGAACGTTACTGCCGCATCGCAGCGATCAGCACGTCCGCGACCTCCGGGCGGCTGAACTCGATCGGCGGGCGCTCGCCGGCGGCGAGCTTCTCGCGGACCTTCGTGCCGGAGAGTGTGACGTGCTCGGTCGGCAGGTGCGGACACGTCTTCGCCGACGCCATGCTGTCGCACACCTTGCAGAAGAACGTGTGGTCGAAGAAGAGCGGCGTGATCGCCGTGTCCTCGGCGGTGAAGTTGTCGAAGATGTAGCGCGCGTCGTAGGTGCCGTAATATGAGCCGACCCCGGCGTGGTCGCGGCCGACGATGAAGTGCGTGCAGCCGTAGTTCTTGCGGATGATGGCGTGGAAGATCGCCTCGCGCGGGGGTCGCAGGCGACATAATGCCGCTGTGGGAGGGGATAGAAGCCCGAACGTCCGAGAATGAGTCGGTAGAAACATTACCCGCGTGGTTGACAGATGATGGGTTATCGGACGCTCCCCTATTCGCCGGCCATTCCTAAACACGGATTTCCGATCCTTGTTTTTTGAACGGTCGGCGCTCAAAATACATGGTCACTGACCATGTTTGTCGTACGACGTGATCTCGCTGCTCGCATCCAAAGCGGCCTCCGCACCAATCCCGTCGTGACCCTGCTGGGTCCCCGGCAGTGCGGCAAGACGACGCTTGCACGGCAGCTCATCCGCGGGGGCCCATCGCGCTACTTCGACCTGGAAGACCCCGTCGCCGAGGCGCGTTTGGCGGAGCCGATGACGGCGCTCGCCCCGTTGCGCGGACTCGTGATCCTCGACGAGGTTCAGCGCCTGCCAGCATTGTTTCCGGTCCTTCGCGTTCTTGCCGATCGGCCACGGCGGCCCGCCCGATTTCTGTTGGTCGGCAGTGCCTCACCCGACCTCATGCATGCCAGCTCCGAGTCGCTCGCGGGGCGCGTGGCGTTCATCGACATGAGTGGGTTTGCCATCGGTGAAGGGATCGAGGCGCTCTCGTTGACGCAGGCTCTGCGCGAGCTGGCACCCGGCCGGCGCTCGAAGTAGAGCGCGTCACGCTGGTCGGCGTCCGATAATTTTCGACAGCGCCGCACGACAGCGTTCCGCGCGAGTTGATAGGTAATTCTAGCGGGCTCTTCGGTCGAGCGGGTTGTCATAACGTCCAAAGTCGGACGTTGGCCCTTGTACCCCTTGTACTGCTGTTTGCCACAGAGCGTCGGCGGTTCCGATTTTTTTCGGCCTTTCGCTGCCTGTTTGCTTTCTTTACTGGCACCAGAAGTGGCACCGGATTTCGGCGTGACACGCAGACTTCTGATCAGCGTGTCGTTGCGAATGGGAAGCGAAACCTTGTGGACAGGCGCCGGTGTCGCCGGCGCTCACCACTTGTCGCGGTACTCCTGCAGCACGTGCTCGGGCGAGAAGTTCGAGTATATCTCAGTCGTCGCTCAATGAACGGGCACAGTCGATCCAGAGCGCTGCTCAGTCGCCATGGCCCGCAGTGTGACTGCGAGCGCGCGTCGGTAGCTCGCATTGCCAACACGCAAGCTGCTAATCTTGCCTGCGAGCCTTCCCAACTTTTGCGGCGACGCGCGCACGCCCCGCGCATCCTCGATCACCTCGTGAACCGTATCCGTCGTCGGCTCGCTTAACCAACCCCGTGAGCTCGCAACGGCTACGTCGCTCGCGAGCCGGTCCACGATACCTGCGGTTCCTCCGCTGAGCGTCGGGGGAGGAATAACTGGTCCAATAGTCGCGTCAGCGACTTTCGCCTTCTGATAGACCGTAGATAGGGCCGCTTCCAACCGCGCTGATGGTTCCTCCGCAAGGTCCAGTACGCGATCGCGTGCACCACCGACAAATACCGCGTCAGTGATCCCGGGCCAGTACTGGCTCGTGATCGAAAGACTGCCCACCGTCTCACCGGGCGGCAATGACAGTGCGCCACCCAAAGGCCGCCACATCGCGCGACTTGGAGCCAGCGGCGTGCTTACGAGCGCTAAGCGCCACCCATGGGCTTCAGTACTCGCAACGATCACGTCGGGCGCGGGAATTCCGATTCCAAATCCGTATACGTGTTGCTCAGCGCTCCGATGATTTGTAACCGTGTAAATGTACCGAAAATACCCGTTGGAAAGGCGACTGACCGACACCGTGATCTCAGGTGCGATCAGACAACCCACCTCGAGAGGTGATCGCCGGAGCTCTCCACCGGACAGCCTCTGCACGATCTCGTACCTGCATGGCGAGAGCTCCTTGATCGATTCACCTGTTACGCGATCGACAAAAACAAACCCCTGCGCACGCAATGACTCGCTGAGCTCCCGATCTCCGGATTCGAGAACGTCGCGCGGACTCGTCAGCGGCGACATCGGCAGGCCGGTTCCGGGACCCGCTACAGTATTGACGTCTCGACTCGTGATGTCAGGGCCTGCTGCAAACGCCACGCTGGTGCCCAACATCACAACAGACGCTAAATATCTAATCATTATCAGTCCTTCGTTCCACACGATGGTAATATGTGGTGGACGACGACTCAAGTTGGGAGCTCGGTATCCCTCCCGATGCGTCGCCGCTCTTGAGCCTGATCGGAGATCGTTATGTGACCGACAATTGACAAATGTCGTGCGAGGACAGGACGGTGCAACTCTCCGCGCGCGTCGCCAGCGCTTACGCGTCGGGCGGGGACGCCACCGCGATTTGACCGTTCGGCATCGGCACGGACTCCGCGACGCGGGAAGTGGCGTGACGGCGGGACGGTCGACGGGTTTTCGAGCCCGATGCGCCGCTGCGTTTCGCCGTCGGTTTCAGGCGCTTCGCGGACGCGGTACGCGTCACGGCTTTCTTCGTGCCGGTGCTGCGCTTCGCGACCCGCGTCGCACGGATGTGAGCCTCCGGAACGACGCGCGCGTCGGCGGCGATCTGCGCCAATCGTTGCGCGAACTGACCCGCAGATCCCGGCGGCACGCGCAGGAGGTATCCGCGCGGGATGTTGCCGCGGCCGCGGAAGACGGCGCTGTCGACGGCGGGATTCAAGACCGCGAGCTCCGCCGGGCTCGTCGCGGCGCAGCTCGCGGCGACTTTGCCGGCGAGCGCCTGCTGCAACGGGACCTCGTCGCCGCGGAACGGGGTGTCGAAATCGAGCGGCCCGAAGTACTGCTCGGCCGCACCCTCGACGGCGACGGCGGCGAGAAACTCGGCGTAGAAATTCCGCGAGGCGAAGCCGAAGAGCGATCCGTGGTATTGGCGCACGATCGTCCCAATATCGGTCGTGCCGATTTCGCTCACTGCCCGCATCATGCCCGCGCGGCCGTGGTTGTACGCCGTGATCGCCAGCGGCCAGCTGCCGAGCGCCGCGAAATTCGCCTGCAGGTGCTCCGCGGCGGCGCGCGTCGCTCGCAGCGGATCGCGGCGCTCGTCGAGGACGCCGCCGATGTGCATGTAGTCGCGGCCGGTCGAGCGCATGAACTGCCAGATTCCGGCGGCGCCGACCTTCGAGTACGCCTCGATGTTGAAGCACGATTCGACGAGCGGCAGGCGCGTGAGCTCGACCGGTAGCCCTTCCGAGCGAACGATCTCCTCCATCTCCGCGAGATACCGGCGCGACACGCGGATACCCTCGGCGAAGTGCTCGCGCAGCCCGCGTTGCGCGCGAATCCGGCTCGGATCGGCGGCGGCGGCGAACTTCCCGGGGCTCGGGTTCTTCGCGAACAGGTTCCAGATCCGCCGCTCCTCGTCGGTGAGACCGGCGTCGTTGCCCTGTCGCGCGTCGAGGCCGATCAGGAGATCGTGGATGTGCTCCTTCTCGTCCGCCATGCCGGCGCGCTCGACCTGCTCGACGGTGACGGCGCTCTCGCCGCGCGCGACGAGATCCCGGTAATCGAGAACGGCGTAGACGCGACCGAGGTGCTCCGCGTCGACGATCAGGATCTGATGCTCGGAGTACTTGCCGAAGATGTTCTTCCAGAAGTTCACCGCAACCCGCAGCGACGGCGGCTGCGGAAAATCGGCGGCGCTGGCATGCGCCCGCGCAGCGTACGAGAGCCCGAGGCTCGCGGCGATCAGCGTGGCGATGATGGCTCGATGGGGTACACGCATGCGTAGCATCTTCCTCCTCCCCTCCTCCCAGCGACGCGCATGCTAATGCAGTCGTGGAAAACGTGTCAATTGTAAAACCGGCTTTGGCGCTGATGCTGTGCGCGGTGGCATGCCGCGGCGGGATGCCGCCGCCGGCGCCGGGGACGGTCGTGGTCGCGCTCGAGAGCGCGCCGGCGGTCCTCGACCCGCGCTACACGACCGACGCCAACTCGTCCCTGGTCGCCGACCTCGTGACCCGCGGTCTCACCCGCATGAACGAGCGTGCGGAGCCGGTCCCGGACCTGGCCGACGCGTGGCAGCAGCCGTCGCCGCTCGAGTACCGCTTCACGCTGCGCCCGGACGCGGCCTTCAGCGACGGCGCCCCGGTAACCGCGGCCGACGTGGTCGCGACCTATCGCTCGGTCCTCGACCCGGCGCTCCGCTCGCCCAAGCGCGAGGCATTTGCGCCCATCACCGACGTCGTCGCCGTCGATCCCCGAACGGTCGTCATCCGCGTGCGTGCGACGACGGCATCCTTCCTCGAAACGACCAACCTCGGCATCCTGCCCGCGGCGCTCGCCGACCACGGGCCGCTGCCCCCCGACGGCGTCGTCGGCGCGGGCCCGTTTCGCGTCGCGGCAACGCTCCCCGACGGCAGCGTCGAGCTGGCGGCGTCGGAGACGGCGATGGACGGGGCGCCGTCGATCGCGCGGGTCCGCTTTCGCGTCATTCCGGAGACCTCCTGCGGTGGCTGACGCGCCGCGACGGCCTGGAGCTGGTGGTCTCGCCGGGAACGACGTTCCAGTACCTCGGCGTCAACTTCCGCGACCCGCGGCTCGCCGATCGCCGCGTCCGCCAGGCGCTCGCGTGCGCGCTCGACCGCGACGCCGTCGTCCGCGAGCTCCTGCGCGGCAGCGCACACCCGGCGACGGGGCTCCTGTCGCCCTCGCACTGGGCATACAGCGGCGACGTCACGACGTATCCGTACGATCCCGACCGTGCCGCGGCGCTCCTCACGGCGAGCGGGCTCGGGCCCGACGCGCTCGCGGCGGCGCGCCGCTTCTCCTACAAGACCTCGACGGTCGAGCTCAGGCGGCGAATCGCCGAGGTCTTTCAGGACGAGCTCGGCACGATCGGCCTCCTCGTCGACGTCCGCAGCTACGAGTGGGCGACGTTCTATGCCGACGTCCGCCGCGGCGACTTCCAGCTCTACTCCCTCGCCTGGGTCGGCGTCGCCGACCCCGACGTCTATTACCGGATCTTCCACTCCAGCATGCAGCCGCCCGTCGGAACCAATCGCGGCGCGTACGCGAATCCGGCGATGGATGCGCTGCTCGAGGCGGCACGCGCGACGACCGACCGCGACGAGCGGCGTCGCCTCTACGCCGAGGTGCAACGCCTCGCCGCCGACGACCTGCCGGTCATTCCGCTCTGGTGGGCCGACAACGTGCTGGTGAAGAGCCGCCGCCTCGTCGGCTTCGTCCCGTCGCCGGACGGCGGTCTGCGCTCGCTCGCGACGGCGCGGTTCGAGGAGCGCGTCGCCGCGCATTGACGCGCGGGTCGAGGTTCGCCTAAGTCGCCGCGAGGAATCTCGTGACGCGCCTCGCGCTCCGCCGCCTCGCCCTCGCCATCCCGACGATCGTCGCCGCCGCGACGCTCGTGTTTCTCTTGGTGCACGTCGTCCCCGGCGATCCGGTCGACGTCATGCTGGGCGAGTCCGCCGCGCCCGCCGACCGTGCGGCGCTGCGCCAGGCGCTCGGCCTCGACCGTCCGCTCGTCGCGCAGTACGGCGCGTTCCTCGCCGGGCTCGCGACCGGCGACCTCGGGCGGTCGGTCGTCAGCGGCGAGCCGGTGGCGCGCCTCGTCGCCGCGCGGATACCGGCGACCGTCGAGCTCACGCTCGGCGCCCTCGCGGTCGCGATCGCGATCGCACTCCCCCTCGGCGTGCTGGCGGCGGCGCGGCCGGGTACGTGGATCGATCGCGGCGCGGTCGCCTTCGCGCTCCTCGGCGCCGCGATGCCGAGCTTCTGGCTCGGGCCGCTCCTCATCATCGCCTTCGCGATCGAGCTGCAGATCCTGCCGGTTTCGGGGCGCGGCGGTCTCGCCCACCTCGTGCTGCCCGCCTGCACGCTCGGCGTCGGCATGGCGGCGATCCTGACGCGCATGACGCGCGCGAGTGTGCTCGAGTGCGTGGGCGAGGACTACGTGCGCACGGCGCGCGCGAAGGGCGTCGGGCGGGTCCGCGTGCTCGCGCGGCACGCACTCGCGAACGCCCTGGCGCCCGTCGTCACGATCCTCGGCTTGCAGTTCGGCGCGCTCCTCGCCGGCACCGTGATCACGGAGACGATCTTTGCCTGGCCCGGCGTCGGCCGTCTGACGGTCGAGGGCATCCAAGCACGCGACTACCCCGTGCTGCAGGGCTGCATCCTCGCGATCGCCGCCGGCTTCGTGCTGGCGAGCACGCTCGCCGACATCGTCAATGCCGCGCTCGACCCGCGCACGCGGGAGGCGCGATGAACGCGGTCCGTCGCACGCGTCTCGCCGCGGCGCTCCTGCTCGCCCTCACGCTCGCCGCCGCCGCGGCGCCGTGGATCGCACCGGCGAGCCCGTCGCGCCAGGATCTCGCCGCAACGTTGGCGCCGCCCTCACGGGCGCATCTCCTCGGGCAGGACAAGCTCGGCCGCGACATCCTGTCGCGGGTGCTGCACGGCGGGCGGGTGTCCCTCGCCGTCGGCCTGACGACCGTCGCGGCGTCGCTCGTGATCGGCGCCGCGCTCGGCGCCGTCGCCGGCTATGCCGGTGGCTGGCTCGACGTTCTCCTCATGCGCATCGTCGATGTGCTGCTGGCGTTTCCCGGGCTCCTGCTCGCGATCGCGCTCACGGCCGTGCTCGGCGCGAGCGTGCGGAACGTAGTGCTCGCGCTCTGTGTGATCGGCTGGACGGGCTACGCGCGCCTGGCGCGCGGCGAGGCCCACCGCCTGCGACGGCGCGAGTTCGTCGAGGCGGCGCGTGCGCTCGGCGCCTCCGATCGGCGTATCCTGTGGCGCCACGTCGCGCCGCTTCTCACGGCGCCGCTCCTCGTGCAGGCGACCTTCGGGATGGCGGGCGCGATCGTCGCCGAGGCGTCGCTCAGCTTTCTCGGCCTCGGGGCGCAGCCGCCGACGGCGTCATGGGGCGCGATGCTGAACGACGGCCGCGCGTTCGTACTCGTCGCGCCGCACCTGACGATCTTCCCCGGGCTCGCGATCATGCTGACCGTCTTCACCCTCAACTTCTTGGGCGACGCGCTCCGCGACCTGCTCGACGTCCGTCCGCCGACCGACCTCTGGCGCTGAACGCGGAATCGGCAGCGACACGACCAGCGCCGCGCCGCCGCCCGCCGCGGCGCGCGCGATCAAGGTACCGCCGTGACGGGCGACGATCGCCTGCGAGATCGCGAGCCCGAGGCCGCTCCCCTGCCCGACGTCCTTGGTCGTGAAGAACGGCTCGAACACGTGCGGCAGATGCGCCGGGTCGATCCCCGGCCCGTCGTCCGCGATCGTAACCGTCACCGCGTCGGCGTCGTGCGCCAGCGCGAGGCTCAGCGTGCCGCCGGGTCGCAGCGCGTCCGCCGCATTCAGCAGCAGGTTCATGAGGACCTGGGTGATCTCGACCGGGTCGCAGAGGACGTCGGGAACGTCGGTGTACGAGGTGGCGACGCGAACCCGAGGCGGCAGGCGATGGCGGACGAGCGCGAGCGTGCTCTCGAGTCCCGGCCGCAGCGGGGTGAGCGTGAGTTCCGTCGCGTCGGCACGCCGGCCGAAGCTGCGCAGCTTCACGAGCAGCGCGACCGCGCGTGCGGTCGCCTCACGGCAGCTCGCGACGAGGAGCGGCGCCTCGACCCGCCACTCCTCCGGCACGACGGCGGCCGGCGCCCACGCGGAGTCGGTCGCGCTGCCGCACGTCGCGCCGTCGTTCGCGGTGCCGCGCGCCGGCTCGGGGTCGTCGCGCGCGTCGCGGGCGGCGGCGATCGCCTCGTACGCTGCGATCGCGTCCTGCAGCGGCTCGAGATTGCCGGTGAGGACCGTGAGCGGGTTCCCGAGCTCGTGCGCGACGCCGGCGACGAGCACGCCGAAGGCGCGCATCTTCTCCGCCGATACGAGCTGGGACTCCGCGCGCGCGAGCTTGGTGTACGCCGCCTGCAGCTCCGCGTGCGCACGCGCCAGCCGACGCAGCGACCGCGCCAACCGACCGTGGGCGCCAGCAAGCTCGCGCTCCGTCCGCGCGAGCCGGCGCGTGAGATGACCGCCGAGGAATCCGAGAAAGACGAGCGTCAGCGTCAGCGAGAGCATCCAGACGACGCGGTCGGGGTCGGCGCGACCGCCGGGCACCGTGAACACGCCGGACCACAGCACCGCGCTCGCGAGCAGGACCAGTCCGAGACCGCCGCCGAGGGCGGCGATCCGCGCGCCGAGGACGATCGCGGTCGTGACGACCTGGACGGCATACAGGAGGAGAAACGGGCTGTGCGCGCCGCCGGTGGCGCGCACGACGATCGTAATGAGGACGGCGTCACCGGCCGCCGTCCAGAGGATCATCAATGGCCGGCTGTCGTTCACGTCCGCGTCGTACCCGCGGCGCACGGCGCGCACCAGCGCCGACCGTGGGTACTCGCACTGAATGACGCGAGCGGGCGCTCGAGACGGATCGCTCTACAATTGCCGGAGGCTGGTATACAGATACTCGTCAACAGTCGAGCGGGGGGCTCTCGATCACGTGACGATGAATCTCACACCCGACGCCGCCGGCGCCGACGTCCACGTCGAGCTGGAGCGCGTCGACATGGCGTTCGGCGACCGCCAAGTGTTCCGCGGCCTCTCGTGCGCGTTCGCGGCGGGCAAGGTGTCGGTGATCCTCGGCGGCAGCGGCTCGGGCAAGAGCACGGTCCTGCGCTTGATCGGCGGGCTCGTCCGCCCGCAAGCGGGGCACATCTTCGTCGCCGGTGAGGACGTCACGTGCCTCTCCGAGCGTCAGCTGTACGGCGTCCGCAAGAAGCTCGGGATGATGTTCCAGGGCGGCGCGCTCCTCGACTCGCTCACGATCTACGAGAACCTCGCCTTTCCGCTGGGCGAGCACACGTCGCTCGACGAGCGGGCGATCGCCGCGGCGGTGCATCGGCGGCTCGATGCGGTCGGCCTGACGGACGTCGACGGGCTCCTCCCGAGCCAGCTCTCGGGCGGGATGCTGCGACGCGCGGCGCTCGCGCGCGCGATCATCCTCGACCCGGTGATCGTGCTGTGCGACGAGCCGTTCTCCGGCCTCGACCCGGTCTCGGTGAGGCGCATCGAGAACCTGCTCGTGCGGATCAATCAGCGACTCGGGATCACCATCGTTCTCGTCTCGCATCACATCGCCTCGACGATGCGGATGGCCGAGCACGTCGTGCTGCTGTTGCAGAGCGACGATCACCACCCGGGGACGACCGCGGTCGCGGGCTCGCCCGAGGAGCTGCGACAGAGCTCCGATCCACGCGTCGTCGCCTTCCTGACCGACGAGTGCGACGACGGCGACGCGCGCGCCGCCGACGTCGCCGCGGGAAGCACCTGACGTGGGACCCGCGGCAGCGCTCCAGGAGCTCGGCTGGTACGCGCTGCGCTTCGTCGACCAGCTCGGCAAGCTCGCGGTCTTCGCGGCACAGATCCTGCGCGCGCTCGCGAGCCCGCCGGTACGGGTGCGGGTGTTCGTACAGGCGGTCTTCGACGTCGGCGTGCTGTCGCTCATCATCATCTGCGTCTCGGGGACGGCGGTCGGGATGGTCTTGAGCCTGCAGGGCTACAACACGCTCGTGCGCTTCGGCGCCGAGCAGTCGCTCGGGGCGGTGGTCGGCTTGAGCCTCATCCGCGAGCTCGGGCCGGTGCTCACGGCGCTGCTCGCAACCGGTCGCGCCGGGTCGGCGACCGCGGCGGAGATCGGCACGATGGTCGCGACCGAGCAGCTCGACGGCTTGCGCATGATGGCGGTCGACCCGATCGATCTCGTCGTCGCGCCGAAGGCGCTCGCGATGACGGTCGCGATGCCGCTCCTCTCGGCGCTCTTCATCACCTTCGGCCTCTTCGGCGGTTACCTCGTCGGCGTCGGCCTCATGGGGATCGACGGCGGCACCTACATGTCGAGCCTGCAATCCGCCGTCGACTTCCGCGACGACGTCCTCGGCAGCCTGCTCAAGGCGCTCGTCTTCGGCGGGCTCGTCGGCTTGATCGCGACGTTTCGCGGGTTCACCAGCGCGCCCACGTCCGCGGGGGTGAGCGCGGCGACGACGTCGACGGTCGTGGTCGCATCGGTGTGCATCCTGCTCTTCGACTACGTGATCACGGCGCTCTGGGGGGTGTGAGCATGACTCGATCACCGTTGCGCGATTTCATCGTCGGGTGCTTCGTGCTCGCGGGGCTCGGCGCGATCGCGTACCTCTCGATCAGCGTCGGCGGGCTCTCCTACGGCGGCCCCGGCGGCCTCAACTTATATGCGACTTTCGATCAGACCGGCGGTTTGAAGCCGCGTGCGCCGGTCGTCATCGCCGGCGTCAAGGTCGGGCAGGTGACGTCGATCACGCTCGACCAGAACGCCCGCGCCCGCGTCGACCTGGATCTCGACAAGAACTTGAAGATCCCGACCGATACGTCCGCCTCGATCGTCACCTCCGGCATCCTCGGCGACCGCTATATCTCGCTCCAGCTCGGGGGCGAGAGCGAGTATCTCAAGCCCGGCGACGAGATCAGCTTCACCGAATCGGCAGTGATTCTGGAGCGCTTGATCGGTAAGCTGATTCACAATACGGACACCGCCCCGGCGAAAACCGAAGGCCAATGAGGACCGGATGATCTCGACGCGCATACACGCCGCTCTTCTGGCTGCCCTGATGGCGGCGGGACTCGCCGCCTGCGCGCCGCCCGCCGCGCGCGGCATCCACCGCGTCGAGGCGCGAGCCGACTACGACCCGCTGCAGCCGATGAATCGCAAGGTGTTCTGGTTCAACGACAAACTCGACGTCTACGTGCTGGTGCCGGTGGCGAAGGGCTGGGACAAGATCGCACCGAAGTCCGTGGAACGCTCAGTGTCGAACTTCTTCACCAACCTGCGCTCGCCGATCGTGATCGTGAACGACCTCTTCCAAGGCAAGCTGAAAAACGGCGCCAGCGACACCGGTCGCTTCGTCGTGAACACGACGATCGGTATCCTCGGATTCTTCGACCGCGCGACGCCGCTCGGTCTCGAGCAGCACGTCGAAGACTTCGGCCAGACGCTCGGCTGGTGGGGCCTGCCCCCGGGACCGTACTTGGTGATCCCGATCATCGGCCCCTCGAACCCGCGCGATGGCATCGGCCTCATCGCCGACAGCTTCGCGAACGGCCTCTCGTGGTTCGTCCCTTGGTATATCCTCATCGGCGTGCGCAGTGCTGAGGTCGTCAACACCCGGGCGGTTCTGCTGGAGCCGATCGACGAGGCCAAGCGCGCGTCCTTCGATTACTATGTCTTCGTGCGGAACGCGTACCTGCAGCGCCGCAACGCGCTCGTGAACGACAGCGTCGGCGGCTCGAATCTGAACCAAGAAGAGCTGTACTACCCGTCAATGGAAGGGACCGGCGAGGACCTCTATCACCCCGAGGAGACGACGCCGGAGACGCAGGGAGGAACGAAACCGTGATGCGGAGTCGTATTGCCGTGCCGTTTGCCGTGATCGTATCTCGAATCGCCACGCCGTCGGTCGCAACGCGACTGCACACCACCGTGGCCTTCACCGCCATGTGCAGGCGCGGCGCCGCCGCGCTCGCGGCGATGGTGCTGCTCGTGCTGCCGCTGCGCGCGGTGGCGGCCGACGCCCCCGCCGGCGACGCCACCACGCCACGCGGCGTCGTGCAGGCCACGACCGGCGCGGTCATCAACGTGCTCGCCAACAAGAGCCTGCCGACGGACGAGAAGCGCCACCGGGTCGAAGAGATCGTCTACGCGCGCGTCGACTTCGCAACGCTCTCGAAGCTCGTGCTCGCGCGCGCCTGGAACGACCTCTCCGAGGAGCAGCGCAAGCAGTTCATGGAGGAGTTCCGCCAGAATCTCTCCGCGACCTACGGCCGCAACGTCGAGAGCTACAAGAACGAGAAGGTGACGATCACCGACGACCACGCGGAGCCGCGCGGCGACTGGACGGTACGGACGAAGATCATCCGCAACGGCAGCGACGACATCAACGTCGACTACCGCCTGCGGCAGATCGACGGCACCTGGAAGATCATCGACATCATCATCGAGAACGTGAGCCTGGTGGCGAACTTCCGCTCACAGTTTCAAGAAATCATATCGCAAGGCGGCCCGACCCGCCTCTTGCAGGTGCTGCACGAGAAGAACGAGCGCGGCGAGCCGTTGAAGGCGCCGAAGGCCGCGACGAGCACGTCGTAGGGCCGCGGCGCGGCGGCGCTGACGGAACCGGCGAGCGGGTTCAACGCGTCCGCGTGTGTCAGCGCTGGCAGCGTGGACAATAGAACGCGCTCCGGCCGACGATGACCTTCCGACGGATCGCAGAACCGCAGCGGACACAGGGCGCGCCGGCGCGGTCGTAGACGCGGAAACGGTTCTGGAAATCGCCGGGCTCGCCGCGCTCGTCGCGATAGTTGGCGATCGACGATCCGCGCGCGGCGAGCGCCGCGGCGAGCACGGCGCTCGTCGCGGCGACGATGCGCGCGGCGTCGGCGCGCGAGAGGCGGCTCGTGTGACGCGTCGGGCGAACACCCGCCGCGAAGAGGATCTCGCTCGCGTAGATGTTGCCGATACCCACGACGAGCCGTTGGTCCATGAGCATGCTCTTCACGGCGCGCCGCTGCCGCCGCGCAGCGGCGTGCAGGTATGCTGCCGAGAACGCCGGATCGAGCGGCTCGACGCCGAGGCCGCTGAGCTCGGCGAGCTCGGCCGCGCGGCCGACGCGCATGAGCCCGAAGCGGCGCGGATCGTGGAAGTGCAGGACGCGGCCGTCGTCGAGCGCGATGACGACGTGCGTGTGCAGGCGTCGCGCCGCGGGCGCGGGCAGAACGACGAGCGTGCCGCTCATGCCGAAGTGAACCAGCCACGTCGCCCCGTCATCGAGCTCGAGAAGGAGATATTTCGCGCGCCGGCCGACGGCCTCGATGCGCCGGCCGACGAGGGCGCGCGCGAACGAGCGCGCGAGCGGCCGCCGCAGCCGCCGGTCGTGCACCGTCACCGCGGTGATCCGCCGGCCGACGAGGCTCTTTTCGAGGCCGCGGCGGAGGGTCTCGACCTCGGGCAGCTCCGGCATCAGCCGAGGAGAATCGCGGACACCGCTACGCGCCCTGTCCGACGTGGCTCTTCGAGCCCCGGGACGACCCGCCGTCCGATCGCGTCGAGCGCCGCGGGTGCGCGCGAGCAGCCGCGAGCGCGCGTCCGGCCGCATCGGCGAGGGCGCCGAAGGCCGGCAAGTCGAGCGTCTCACCGCGCGCGCGCCCGTCGATGCCGGTCGTCGCGAAGATCTCGTTCCACGCGTCCGCCGAAAGCGCGAGGCGCGGCGGCAGCGTCTGCAGCGCGTTGCGCAGCATCTTGCGACGCTGGTTGAAAGCCGCGCGGACGAGCGCGCGCAGCAGCCCCGGGTCGTCGACCGGGATGCGTGGCGCGAGGCTCAGGTGGACGCGGATGACCTCCGAGGTGACCTGCGGACGCGGATAGAACGCCGAGGGCGGCACCCGAAAGCGGCCGCGCGGCTCGGCGTAGAGCTGGAAGAGGAGCGACGGCACGCCGTACGCGCGCGTTCCCGGCCGCGCGAGGAGGCGCTCGGCCAGCTCACGCTGCACCATTACCGTCACGTCGGAGAAGATCGCGCGCTCGTCGACGAGACGGAAAAGAATCGGCACCGCGACGTTGTACGGCAGGCTCGCGACCACCTTCACGGTCCCTTCCTGGATCGCGCCGCGGAGGTCGAGCGTGACCGCGTCACCCTCGATGACGCGCGTGTTCGGAACCGCCGCGAGCTTCCGGCGCATCACCTCGGCGAGCCCGCGATCGTACTCGACGACGTAGAGTCGCGCGGCGCGCGCGGCGAGCGCGTCGGTGAGGGCGCCGAGTCCGGGCCCGATCTCGAGGATCGCCTCGTCCGGCGCGACCTCGGCGAGCGCGATCATCCGGCTCACGACGTTGCGGTCGACGAGGAAGTGCTGCCCGAGCCGCTTGCGCGGCGCGAGCCCTTCTTGCGCGAGCATCGCGCGCGTCTCGGCGGAGAGACCGGTCATGCGTGCCCCGCCTCCGCCGCGTGTGGAAGCGTATCCGGGAGGCCGATCGGCGCCGTCGCGGCGGCGTTCAACGTCAGCGGATGGCGCTCGCCGCGCAGCAAGCGCGCGCGACCCGCATAGCCGATCATGGCGGCGTTGTCGGTGCAGTACGCGAAGCGCGGAAGGAGGACCGTCAAGCCGGCGCGCGCGCCTTCCTCTTCCATCCGTGCGCGCAGCCGCCGGTTCGCGGAGACGCCGCCGGAAACGACCACGGTCTCGAGACCGAGGTCGTGGGCGGCACGCAGCGTCGGCGCCGCGAGCATGTCGACGATCGCCTCCTGAAACGACGCGCAGACGTCCGCCAGCGGCGCGCCGCGCTCCTCGAGCAGATACTGGCGGAGCGCCGTCTTCACGCCGCTGAAGCTGAGATCGTAGGCGCCGCGCTTCAGCGTCGCGCGCGGGAAGCGAATGGCGCGGCGATCGCCGTCGGCGGCGAGGCGGTCGATCTCGCGTCCACCCGGATACCCGAGACCGAGCATCTTGGCGCCTTTGTCGAATGCCTCGCCCGCGGCGTCGTCGCGCGTCCGCCCGAGAAGACGGTACGCACCGACGCCGTCGACGACGTAGAGGCTCGTGTGCCCGCCGGAGACCAGGAGGCCGAGATACGGGAACGCGACCGGGCGGTCGAGGAGGATCGCCAGGAGATGGCCCTCGAGGTGGTTGACGCCGACGAATGGCAGGCCGCGCGCCAACGCGATGCCCTTCGCGGCTTGCAGCCCGACGAGGAGCGAGCCGACGAGGCCGGGGCCGTACGTGGCGGCGACGCCCTCGATGTCGTCGAGCGTCACGTGCGCATCGGCGAGCGCGCGTTCGATGATCGGTACGATCGCGAGCACGTGCTGGCGCGACGCGAGCTCCGGCACCACGCCGCCGTAGCGGCCGTGGACGAGGTCCTGCGAGGCGACGACGCTCGACCGCACGCCGTCGGCGTTGAGCACGGCGGCGGCCGTGTCGTCGCAGGAGCTCTCGATCGCGAGCACGCGCATCACCGTGCTCCTTGCCCCGCCGCGTCGAGGCGCGCAAGGCCGGACGACGCGTCGGCATTTTGCGGCCACACGACGAGCGCGCGCGTGTATTCGGCGCGCGCCTCGTCGATGCGGCCGCCGTCCTCGGCGAGGCGGCCGTGGAGCGCGTGCGCGCGTCCGAGCCAGTAGGGATTGCCCGCGAAGAGCTGCTCGGCGCGGGCGACGAACGAGCGTGCCAAGCCGGGGTGCCGCGCCTCCGCGTGCGCTTGCGCGAGAAAGTAGTACGCGTACGGGCTGCGGGCGTCGATCGCGATCGCGCGCTCCAAGACCTCGATCGCGCGCGCCGGCTCGCCGGCGGCGAGATGCGCGCGCCCCTGCTCGGTGAGCCGCAGCGCCGCCGCCCGCCGCGGCGGCGTCGCACGATCGATCTTCGCGACGAGCGGCCCGTCGTCCTCGACGGCGGGCGTCATCGCCGGAGGCGCGATCTCGGGTGGCCGGACGGCCGCACTCTGCACCGGCTCCTCGCGACCGGCGGCACCGTCTGCGCCCGCCGTCGCCGCCTCGTCGATCGGCCCCGCCGCGCGCATGTCGTCCTTCCGCGCCGCTCCCGGGTGTGCGTCGTCCTCCCGCGCCGCCACGCCGCGATCGCCCCCCGCGGTGTGCGCCTCACCGTTGCGCATCGTCGAGCCATCGGTAACGTCCGTCGTCGGCGGCCGGGCGCCACGCGTCGCGGCACACGCGCTCGCGAGCACGACGACCAAAAGCAACGCGCGCAGCGCGAGCGTCGCGAGCACGCCGCACCACGACGACGCGACGCGCGGGCGGCGGAGAGCGCGATCCGGCGGGGCGATGCCGGGTCGTCGTCTGCACCCGTGGTGCGCAAACCTACCCTCTTGCGCACCTCGGGTGCAGACGATGATCCTGCATCGCCCCGCCGGGTCGCGCTCCCCGCCGCCCGCCCGACCCGCCCGGTGTTGCGGCGCGATCAGAGCCATCGCCGCCACCACGGCTTTCGCTCTTGCGGCTCAGGCGCGGGTGCGGCCGGCGACGGCAACGGCGGTGCCACAGGCGGAGCCACCGTCGGCGCGTGACGATGCAGCGGGCATTCGATCGCAGGCACGTCGGCGTCGAGAAACGCCTCGATCATACGCTCCGGGCACTCCGTCGTCGCCCGTAGGCCGCTCGCCGGATCGATCTCGACGAGCGTAACGCCGTCGGGCTCCTCGAAGGCGCGCGGTGGCACGTTGGCGGTCGCACGCTTCATGAACTCCGTCCAGATCGGGAGCGCCGCGCGCGCACCCGAGAGCCCCAGCGACTCGCGACGATCGAAGCCGACCCAGACGACCGCGACGACGTCCGGCGTGTAGCCGGCGAACCACGCGTCGCCGTAATCGTTCGTCGTGCCGGTCTTGCCGGCGGCCGGCGCCGTGAACCCGGCCGAACGGACACCGCGTCCCGTCCCGCGCTCGAGGACGCCTTCCAGAAGATGCGTGACCAGATAGCTCACCTGCGGCGAGACGACGCTCGCGATCGCGAGCGGGCGACCCTCGAGGAGCTGATCGTGCTCGTCGGCGACCTGCTTGACGGCGCGGACCGGCGTCCGTTGCCCTTGGCTCGCCAGCACGGCGTACGCTTCCGCCACGGCGAGCGGTGTCATCTCCACGCTGCCGAGCACCATCGACGGCACGGTCGGCAGCGACCCGGAGACGCCCAGCTGCTCCGCGGTGTCATGAATGCGCGGCAAGCCGATGTCGAACGCCATCCGCGCCGTCGCCGCATTGAGCGACAGCTCGAGGGCGCGCCGGACCGTCACCTCGCCAAGGTACCGCCCCTCGTAGTTCTCCGGCGTCCACACCTGGCCGTCGTAGCTCCACGAGAAGGGCTCGTCCTCGATCGGCGACGTCGGCGTCAGATGCGAGGCGCCGCTGGCCGGATCGAGCGCGGCGAAGTAGACGATCGGCTTGAACACCGAGCCCGGCTGGCGAGCGGCGTCGGTCGCGCGATTGAACTGGCTGACGCCGTAGTCGCGGCCGCCGACCATCGCCTTGATCTCGCCTGTGGCCGGATGGAGCGCGACGAACGCGGCTTGCAGCTGCTCGTCGGGCTCGCGGCCGGCGAGCTGCGGGTATTGGCGTTCGAGCGCCGCGAGCCCCTCGCGCACGCTCGTCGCGGCGATCGCCTGCAAGACCGGATCGAGCGTGGTGAAGATCCGCAAGCCCTCGCCGGTGAGCGCCTCGCCGGGATAGCTCGTCTGCAACTCGCGGCGGACGAAGTCGACGAAGTACGGCGCGTCGTTCCGGTCTTGTACCGCCGGGCGCAGCACCACCGGCTCGGCGCGCGCCGCCGCGGCCTCGGCGGCGGCGATCGCACCCCGCTCGAGCATCGCCGCGAGCACGACATCGCGTCGCGCGCGCGCCCGATCGAGGTTGCGATACGGCGAGTACCCGTTCGGCGCGCGGATGATGCCGGCGAGGAGCGCCATCTCGGCGGTCGTGAGGTCGCCGAGCTCTTTGCCGAAGTAGAACTGTGCCGCTTCCGAGACGCCGAAGATGCCTTTCGCGCCGCTCTGGCCGAGGTAGATCTCGTTCAGGTACAGCCGCAAGATCTGCGACTTCGTGTAGCGACGCTCGGCGATGACGGCCATCACGAGCTCGATCGCTTTGCGGCGTAGCGTCCGCTCCTCGCTGAGAAAGAAGTTCTTCATGAGCTGCTGCGTCAGCGTGCTGCCGCCCTCGACGACGTGGCCGGCGCCGACGTTGCGCACGAGCGCGCGGCCGATTCCGCGCCAGTCGATCGCGCCGTGCTCGTAGAAGCGCGCGTCCTCGATCGCGAGCACGGCGGCGACGAGACGCGGCGGAATCGCGTCGAGCGGCACCACGCGCCGCTCCTGCCACACGCGATCGTAGAGACCGGCGAGCGGCTCCGGCTCGAGCGCGAGATCGAAGAGCTCGGCGTCGGCCGCGAGATCGCGCATGGTCGCGACGGCGCCGTCGGCGATCTCGATCCGGACCGGACGTCCCGGCTCCGGATGCAGGGGATACGGGAACGCGCGCAGGAAGAGCTCGATCGCGCGATCGCCTGCGTCGCGCCGTACGTCGCCGCGGACGCGCACCGGCCCCGACACCTCGCGGTAGCCGAGGCGTCGGAGGCGCGCCAGGAGATCCGCGGCGGTCAGCCGCATGCCCGGGTAGACGACGAACGAGTCGGCATACACTCGCGCCGGCACGTCCCACGGACGACCGCTGAACTTGTCGACGACCGTGCGTTCGAGCGCCCGGTACCGCGGGTACGCCGTGACGACGCCGGCCACGACCGCGACCGCCATGATGGCGATCGCGATCGCGACGACGGCTCGACGGCGGCTCAAGCCGGCGGCTTCAGGGCGAGGAAGATCGTGTTGTCGCCGCGCCGCACGAGCAGGAGGACGTTCTTTCCTTTCTCGCTCGCTCGCAGCGCTTTGCGGTAGTCGTCGACGTCCTCGATCGCTTGGCGATTCACCTCGAGAATGATGTCGCCCCGCCGGAGACCCGCGTCCTCGGCCGAGCTGCCGGACTCGACGGCGGTCACGACGACGCCCTTCAGCTCGGGCACGCCGAGGTTCTGCGCGATCTCCGGGGTCAGCGTCTGCACCGTCAGGCCGAGCTTCTCGCCGTCGTTCTTGCCCGCCGCCGCGACCTCCTCGTCCTTCAGCTCGGCGATCGTGACCGTGAACTCCTTCGTCTCCTTGTCGCGCAGCACCTTGACGGTGACCTGTTTGCCGATCGGCTCGCGCGCCACCATGAGCGGCAGCTCGTTGGACTCGCGCACCGGACGCCCGTCGAATTCGACGATCACGTCGCCGACCTTCAGACCGGAGGCGGCGGCCGGCCCGTCCTTCACGACGTCGGCGACGAGCGCGCCGCGCGCCTCGGGCAGAGCGAGCGACTCCGCGATCTCCGGCGTCACCTTCTGAATCAGGACGCCGAGCCAGCCGCGCGTGACCTTGCCCTTTTCCTTCAGCTGCGGGATCAGCTCCTTGGCGAGATTGATCGGCACCGCGAAGCCGATGCCGATGTTGCCGCCGGTACGGCTGAAGATCGCCGAGTTGATGCCGACGACCTCGCCGCGGAGATTGATGAGCGGACCGCCGGAGTTGCCCGGATTGATCGCGGCGTCGGTCTGAATGTAGTCGTCGTAGTTGCCGGCGCCGATGAAGCGTCCCTTGGCGCTCACGATGCCGGCGGTGACCGTGTGATCGAGCCCGAAGGGGTTTCCGATCGCCATCACCCATTCGCCGACCTTCAGGCCATCGGAGTCGCCGAGCGTGACTGCGGTCAGATCGGCGGCGTTCTCGATGCGCAGCAGCGCGATGTCGGTCTTCGCGTCCTTGCCGACGACGGTCGCCTTGAACTCTTTGCCGTTGCCGAGACGGGTCGTGATCTCGTCGGCGTTCTCGACGACGTGGTTGTTGGTGAGGATGAATCCCTCGATGTCGATGATGAAGCCGGATCCGAGGCTCCGCTGGCGAAACGCGTGCGGCTGCGGCTGCGGCTGCTGCTTCGGCGACGGCCCGAAGAAGTGCTCGAACGGCTCGCCGAACTCGCGCGGATCGCCCTCGCCGAAGGGCCACTGTGGTCCGCCGCCCGGCCCGTGGAACTGCGGCAGCTCCATCGTCTGCTTGCCCTGCGAGCTCGTGGAGATGTTGACGACGACCGGGCTCAGGCGCTCCGCGAGCGACGCGAAGTCCGGCACGACCGTGAGCGGCGCTGGAGCGGGAGCGACTTGCCCCTCGCTGGTGACGATCGCGGCCGCGGCCGCGGGCGAGCGCTGCGCGCTGGGCTCACCGGCGATCACCGGCGCCGCGGGCGGGCGCCCCGACGTCGGCGCGTTCGCCCGACCGAGCCAAATCGTCGCGCCGATGCCGATGATGATGCCGACCACGAGCGTGACGAGCGCTCCTCTGATCGTACGAACCGCCATTCATACCCCCCAATTGCGTGGAAAGCCGCGTGGAATGCCGGCGTGCGTCGCCGCTGCTACCGTGTTCGTGACACCTCGACGTAGCGCATCCGGAGGTCGTACAGCACCTCCCCGAGGAGTTGCTCCTCGGCGGCGTCGAGGTTCCCCTTGGTCTTGTCGCGGAGGATGCCGAGGAGATCGATCATCTGCTTCGCGGCGGGAAGATCGTGCATGACGCGCTGGTCCACCGGATCGGGAATCTCGCCCAGGTGCATCAACGCCTGCGTCGTGAGGCCCATGACGAACGTACTGAAGCTCATCTCGCCGAACGCCGCCGCATCGCCGACGTGCTCGGGGCCGACACCTGGCGTCGCCGACGCCGCCCCAGCGCTGGAGGTCGCGCCGTGGCCGTGCGCCGCGGCCTCGTCTCCTGCCGCGAACGACGCATCGCCCGCTGCGACCGACTCGCCGCGCGCATCCTTCTCCGTCGCCTCGTCCTCCGTCGCCTCGTCGCGGTGCTCCTCGGTGTCGACGAACCGGCGCCGGTCCTGCACCTTGAAGCCGCGGCTCTCCTGCTGCTCGTCGTCCTTCGCCATGCTCACCTGCGGTGCCCGAGCTGGCTCGCGATCTGCTCGAGACGCGCGATGCGCTGCTCGAGCGGCGGATGCGTGCTGAAGAGGTTCTGCAGCGACACGCCGCGGAGCGGGTTGACGATGAAGAGGTGCGCCGTTGCCGGGTTCGCAGGCAGCGGGATGCGCTCGGAATACTCGGAGATCTTGCGCAGCGCCGAAACCAGCGCCTCCGGCTCACGGCTGACGCGGGCGCCGGTCGCGTCCGCCTGGAACTCCCGCGAGCGCGAAATCGCCATTTGAATGAGCATGGCGGCGATCGGCGCCAGAATCAGCGTGAAGAGGAGACCGAGACCGCTCCCGCCGCCCTCGCGATCGTCACGGCTGCCCATGCCGCCGAAGATCAGGCTCCAGCGCGCCATGTTCGCGAGCATCATGATCGCGCCGGCGAGCGTCGCCGCGATCGAGCTGATGAGGATGTCGCGGTTCGTGACGTGCGCCAGCTCGTGCGCGATCACGCCCTCGAGTTCCTGCGCGTCGAGCAACCGGCGAATGCCGGCGGTCACGGCGACGGCCGCGTGCTCGGGACTGCGCCCGGTCGCGAACGCGTTCGGCGAGTCGGTCGGGATCAGGTAGAGCCGCGGCATCGGAATGTGATTCTTCAACGCCAGCCCGTGCACGATCCCGTAGAGCTCGGGATCGTCCGACTGCCCGATCGGTTGGCCGCGGTACATCGCGATCACGATCCGATCCGAGAACCAGTAGCTGCCGATGTTCATGACCGCGGCCAATACGAGCGCGATCATGGCGCCTTGTCCGCCGCCGAGCATCTGACCGATCCAGACGATCAGGCCGGTCAATGCCGCGAGAAGAATCGTCGTCTTGATAGTGTTGTTCACGTTGGACCTCGTCGACGCGCGATGCGGGGCGCCGCGCGTCTGGTTTCACGATATCCGCCGGGGCGGTCGCTTTCCAGCAGGGCTAAGTCCGCGAGGTCAGAGTGTCAAGAAGATCGCCGCCGGGGCGATGGAGGAACCCGGCCATCGCCGCAGCCCGTAAGAGTGGTCACGATCCGCGCCACGAGGTCCGTCTCGGCGACATCCGGCCAGTGGAGTGCCGCGAGGCTGCCGCCGAGGGGACGCCACCGGGCGGCGCGCGTCGGACCGAAGAGCACGGCGCCGCGGCGCGCGAGGAGGCCGGCCAGGTGGCTCATCCCCGAGTCGTTCCCGACGTACCACGGCGCGCTCGCGATCAGCGCCGCGGCGTCGCGGAGGTCGAGACGCGCCGCGATCTCGTGTCCGGTCGCGCGCCACCACCCGACGTCGTTTTCCTCGGCGGGTCCGAGGAGGACGACCGTCTCGCCACCACGCTCGCGCCAGGCGTCGGCGACGGCGCGGAAGCCTTCCGCCGTCCAACGCTTCGCTCGTGCGCCGGCGCCTGGATGGACCACGAGCGCGCGCGGACGCGAGGGCGCCGCCGCGCCGGCGAGCCAATGCGCGCCGACACGCGGCATCGGCGCCGGCTCGACGCCGAGCGCGCGCGCGTAGGCGATCGTCGCGTGCACGTCGCCGTCGCCGCGCTCGACGCGATGGCTCCGCACGTCGTCGACGCCGAGCGCACGCACGTGACGCCGTACCGTGTCGTCCGGCCCGAGCCACGCGTCGACGCGCGCGGCGCCGCGCAACCACGCGGCGAGCGCGGGATCGAGCGCGGCCCCGAAGAACGACGCGACCGCGGCGCCGTCGGCGGCGGGCCCCTGCGGTCCCGGAAGAATCGCGCGCGCGAGGTCAGCGAGCGCACGCCGCACGCTCAGCTCGATTCGCTGCCCCGCACCCCGCAGCGCTGCGAGCGCGGGCACGAGGAGGATCAGATCACCGAGCGCGCCCGGAAACACGACGAGAGCGCGTGCAGCGCGCGGCGCCGTGCTGCGCGCGCATGAGTCACTACCGCGCGCGCTCATCGCGTTGACTCTTCTTCGAAGCGGCGGTTATCATCGCCGTCCTCATGCCGTTCACCGCGCGCGTTGCCGATTCGCCGCTCGATCTCATCACGGCGACGCCGGTCGTACGGTTGAACCGGATGGTGCCGAAGGGCAGCGCCGAGGTGTGGGCGAAGCTCGAGTCGTTCAATCCCGGCGGCAGCGTGAAAGACCGCATCTGCCGCGCGATGGTGGAGGCCGCCGAGCGCGACGGCCGCCTGCGTCCGGGCGCGACGATCATCGAGCCGACGAGCGGCAACACCGGCATCGGCCTCGCGCTGGTGTGCGCGGTGAAGCGCTACAAGCTGATCCTCACCATGCCCGACACGATGAGCGAGGAGCGGCGCAGCCTCTTGAACGCGTACGGCGCGACGATGATCCTCACCCCGGACACGCGCGGCATGCACGGCGCCATCCGCAAGGCGGAGGAGATTCTCTCCGAGCATCCCGACTACTTCATGCCGCAGCAGTTCTCCAATCCGGCGAACCCCGAGGTCCATCGCCGCACCACCGGCCCGGAGCTGCTGCAGCAGTTCGAGCGCATCGACGCGTTCGTCGCCGGCGTCGGCACCGGCGGCACGATCACCGGCGTCGGCGAGGTGCTGAAAGACCGGATGCCGCGCGTGCGCATCGTCGCCGTCGAGCCGGCGGCGTCCGCGGTGCTGTCGGGTCGGGAACCGGGCTTCCACAAGATCCAAGGCATCGGCGCCGGATTCGTGCCGGAGATCCTCAATACCGAGATCTACGACCACGTCGTCCCGGTGTCGGACGCCGACGCGGCCGCGTGCACGCGCCGACTCGCGCGTGAGGAAGGCCTCCTGGTGGGGATCTCGGCAGGCGCGGCGTGCGTCGCGGCGCTCACCGTCGCGCGCGAGCTCGGCTCCGGCGCGACGGTGGTGACGATGTTTCCCGATACCGGCGAGCGCTATCTCACGACCGATCTCTTCCACGCTGAGGGAATCTAGCATCGTGATCGGGGTCTCGCTCGAGCCGGCGCTCGACGCCAAGCTGGCGCGGCTGCACGCCTGGCTCGCGGCGCAGCCGAGCGCGCTCGTCGCGTTCTCCGGCGGCGTGGATTCGTCGCTGCTCCTGCGCGTCGCGCACGACGCGCTCGGCCCGCGCGTGACCGCGCTCACCAGCGTCTCGCCGACGAACCCCGAGGAGGATACTACCGCCGCGGTCGCGCTCGCGCGTGCTCTCGGCGCGGCGCACGTCATCATCTCGTCGAACGAGCTCGAGATCCCGCGCTACGCCGCAAACCCGACGAATCGCTGTTACCTGTGCAAGGATCGCCTGTACGACATCTGCGCCACGGAGGCGCGCCGACGCGGCCTCGACGTCATTCTCGACGGCGTCAACGTCGACGATCTCGGCGACTACCGCCCGGGGCTGCGCGCCGCCGAGGAGCATCGCGTCCGCCATCCACTCGTCGAGGCCGAGCTGCACAAGGCCGAGCTGCGCGCCATCAGCCGCGCGCTCGGACTCGCGACGTGGGACAAGCCCGCGAGCCCGTGTCTCTCGTCGCGGTTCCCGTACGGCACCGAGATCACGCTCGATCGGTTGCGCATGGTCGCGGCCGCCGAAGCGTCGCTGCGGGCGCTCGGATTCCGCGACGTGCGCGTCCGCTTCCACGGCGACGTCGGGCGCGTCGAGATCGGCGCCGACGAGCTGGCCCGACTCGACGACGCGCGTCTTCGTGAGGCGGCGATCCGCGGCGTGCGCGATGCGGGATTCCGCGACGTGACCATCGACCCGCGCGGTTTCCGCTCGGGCAGCTTGAACGAGGGCGTCGTCGGTCGCGAGATCGCCTGAGCGTTCCCCGCTCACAGCCGCAGATGCGGGAACCCGGCGACGATCGCCTCGGCCCAGGCGAGATCGTCGGACGTGGTGATCTTGCGATTCAGGTGGCTCGAAGGGACGACGCGGACCGGAACGCCGAGGCGCTCGACCAACGCGGCGTCGTCGGTGTCGACGATGCCGGAACGCGCCGCTTGGGCGTGGGCGCGGCGGAGGAGATCGGCGCGAAAGACTTGCGGTGTCTGCGCGAGCCAGAGATCGGCGCGCGGCACGGTCGCGGTGACGCGCTCTCCCGCGGTGCGCTTCACGGTGTCGGCGACCGGCGTCGCGAGGAGCGCGGCGCCGTCGGCACGCGCCGCCGCAATGCACGCGGCGACGGCCGTCGGCTCGACGAGCGGCCGCGCGGCGTCGTGGACGACGACGAGCTCGGTCCGCGCGTCGACGGCGGCGAGGCCGGAGGCGACCGAATGCTGCCGCTCGTCGCCCGCGTCCGCGAGGTGGAGCGGGATACCGAGCGGCGCGAGCAGGGCCTGGCAGCGCGCGTGCTCCTCGCGCGCCGCGACGACGATCAGGCGCGTCAACCCCGCGATCGTCGCCATGCGCCGCGCCGACCACACGAGGAGCGGCACGCCGGCGAGCGGCTGGAACTGTTTCGGGACGTCGCCGCCGAACCGCAGGCCGCGGCCGCCGGCCACGAGGATCGCCTCGATCATGGCAAAAAAAAGGCCGGGCGAGCGCCCGGCCTTGCGATGAGATGCGGGGCTCGCACGCGCGAGCTCAGTGCGCGAAGATGGTCTTCAGCTCTTCCATGATCTTGTCCTCGGAATGCGACTTCGCGATCGCGAGCTCTTTCACGAGCAGATTGCGGGCGGTGTCGAGCATCTTGCGCTCGCCGAACGACAGCTCCTTGTCGCCCTTCAGTACGAACAGATCGCGCAGCACCTTCGCGATCTCCAGCACGGAGCCGGTCTTGATCTTCTCGGTGTACTCGCGGTAACGCCGGTTCCACGTCTGCTGGTCGATCTCCACCTTCTTGTCCCGCAGGATCTTGTACACTTTCGCGACCATGTCGCGGCCGATGATCCGGCGCAGCCCGACGCTGCCCACGTTCTCGGTCGGGATCATGATCGTCATGTCGCTATCGAGAATGCGCAACATGTAGAATTTCTTGGCGGTTCCCGAGATGGTCTTGCTCTGGATGCTCTCGATCACCCCCACCCCGTGGGCGGGGTACACGACCTTCTCGCCAACCTTGAACACATCAGGCATGAACGTCCTCCGATAAAGAGACTGAAAACAGCGTTCTTTAGATTAGCGCAAAAATCACGGATCGTCGAGCGTGCCGATCCAGTCGCCGATGTCGGCGACGCCGCGCGCCGCCAAGCCCTGCGCTAGCTCGCGCGCGATCCGCGCGGTCGCCGTCGGATCGACGAACGACGCCGTCCCGATCTGTACCGCACGCGCGCCGACGAGCAGGAACTCGAGGGCGTCGTCGCCCGTCGTGATGCCGCCGATACCGATCACCGGGATGCGCACGGCCCGTACCGTGTCGTGGACCATACGCAGCGCGACCGGCTTGATCGCCGGGCCGGAGAGGCCGCCGGTGCGGTTCGCGAGGATCGGTCGGCGACGATCGAGATCGATCGCCATGCCGACGAGCGTATTGATGAGGCACACGGCGTCGGCCCCTTCCTCCTCGGCGATGCGCGCGAACACCGTCACGTCGGTCACGTTCGGCGAGAGCTTCACCCAGAGCGGCAGCCGCGAGCTGCGCCGCGCCGCGCGCACGACCTCGCGCGTCAGCTGCGGATCGGTGGCGATGATCCGTCCCCACTCGCGCTTGTTCGGACTCGAGATGTTCACCTCGAGCGCGGCGATGCCCTCCGCCTCCGACAGGCGCGCCGCGACGTCGCCGTACTCCTCCGGCACGTTGCCCCAGAAGTTCGCGACGACGGCGGTGCCGCTCGCACGCAGCCGCGGAAGCTTGGTCTCGACGAACGCCCGGACGCCGATGTTCTGCAGCCCGATCGCGTTCATCATGCCGGCGGCGGTCTCGACGAGGCGCGGCGCCGGGTGGCCGGCGCTCGGCTCGAGCGAGAGCCCCTTCACGACGATCGCGCCGAGCGCGGCGAGATCGGTCACCCCGGCGAACTCGACGCCGTAGCCGAACGTCCCGGAGGCGGCGATCACCGGATTCGCGAGCGTCAGGCCGCCGCCGACGTCGACGCGCAGGCGTGGAGCGCCCGGCTCAGCCACGCGGCAGCGCGAGACGCATGATCAGCGCGTCCTCACCACGCCCGTAATAGTTGCGACGGACTCCGACCTCGTGGAACCCGAAGGTCGCGTAGAGGCGTCGCGCTGCCTCGTTGCTGCGGCGCACCTCGAGCGTGACCGCGTCGGCGCGACCACGCTTCGCCTCGCGCAGCGCCTCGCCGACGAGCAGCGTGCCGATGCCGCGGCCGCGATGGGCGGGATCGACGGCGACGTTCAACACGTGGATCTCGTCGGCGACGAACCAGCGACAGAGATAGCCGACGATCGGCTCGTCGGCGCCGCCCGCCGGACGGACGACGAGGAGGCGCGAGAACGGGATGCGGAGCTCTTGCAGAAAGAGCGCGCTGCTCCACGGGTTGTCGAACGAGCTGCGCTCGATCGCGAGGACTTGTCGCAGGTCCTGCGGGCGCATCTCCGTGAACGTCCAGTGCCCTGCTCCTGCGTGCACCGCGCCGGGGGTCGCCACCATCATTCTCGAGCTCGTGGCGCCGCGCGCCGTCCGTCGCGACTGCATCTTGACGCGCCGGGAGTGCCGATGGACGTTACTTCACCAGGACGACTTCGAGCGTCTTGTCGCGATATCGATGCTTGAAGCCGCGCACCGGGCTCGCGAGCGCGATGCGCGTCGTGAAATCCGGTGGGAAGGACGGCGCACCCGACGCGACCTTCCGCACCTGCGGATCACCGACCTTGCCGCGCACGACGAACGAGCCGTTCGTGAGCGCGAGATCGTATTCGTAATCCGGCATAGCGTCCGGAATCCCGAGCTCCTCCTTCACCGACGACGGCGGGACGCGCTGCGGAAATTCCAGCCGCAGCAGGTAGCCGGCGCCGACGTCCTCGAGCTTGTACACCTCACCGTAGCGCCGCTGCCGATCGCGCTTCTCGTCGAACTGTCCATCGTAGAAACCGTCGAACGCGATCGTCCCACTGTCGCGCGTCCGCGACGTGCGGGCGAGCGGCACCGCGAGCGGCAGCAGCAGCGGACCGTAGAACGCCGGCCCGAGCGTCATGTCCTCGGTCGGGACGCCGCCGAAGAGCCCGTCGCGGAGCCGCCACATCGTCTCGGCGGCGGCGATGACGACGCCCCAGAAGATGAGCGGGTCGAACTTCAAGCTGAACACCTGGCGATGCATCAGCAGCGCGCCGACGACGCCGAGCAGCGCCGGATAGAGGAAAAAATTCACCAGGACGTTCATCGCCGTCGCGCCGGCGGCGCTGAAGACGGCGCGATCGCCCGCGGCCTCCTCGAGACGTTTCTTGGTCGCGTGCGGCAGCGCGCCCAAGACCGGCAGCAGCAGCGGGCCGACGAGGCGCGCGACGAGACCGCCACCGCGGCGCGCGCGGCGCAGACGCTCGAGGATGTCGTCGAACTCGTCGGGAAGCTCGCCCGGGAACTGCTTCGCGACCGCGGGCGCTTTGGGCGCAGACGGAGGCGGCTTGACGGCTTTCTCGACGCGTCCGCCCGGCTTCGCGGTCGCCGCGGCGGCCTTGGCGGGAGCCGCCGCGACCGCCGCGGGTTTCGGCGCCGCAGCGGCTGCGACCGGAGCATCGGCGGCGGGTGCAGCAGTCGCCGGCGCGGCGGCCGCACCGTCCTTGCGGAATCGCGACGGGAAGTCGGCGGTGAAGGTGACCTCGGGATGCAGCTCGTGCGCGCGGGCGATCAGCTGCTCCTCGGTCTCGGGGATCTTCGGGTCGGGCACGCAGCAATCGACCGGACACACGGCGGCGCAGGCCTCGTGATCGAAGAAGCCGACACATTCGGTGCACTTCTCGGGAACGATGTAGAAGATGTCGTTCGAGATCGCGGGGTGTGTGACGCCGTTCAGCTCCCACTCGACGCCGCCCTGGTAAATGGCGGTGTTCGGGCACTCAGGCTCACACGCGCCGCAGTTGATGCACTCGTCCGTAATGACCGTCGCCATTCAGATGGGTCCTTTCCCGCGTTCGAGGGATTGGCGATGATCTTGCTTCGATCCGCCTGAACTGTCAACGAAATCGCTCGCCGTCGGAGCGGTCCGGTGGTGCGATCCTGTGCCGGCGATTGGGCCGCGAAATTGCCTGCGCGTGCCCCGGTATGGTAATTCCGGGCCGGCTTGGGGGTGCAGTGGGGAGCGGGCGTTCGGCGGCGCGAGGACTCGTGGTGGTGGTCGCGGCAGTGGGCGTCGTCGGGACGGCCACCGTCGCCCGGGCGGCGTCGGCGCTCGTCGATCTCCTCGACGGCGCCACCCTCGAGCAGGCCGCGCCGTCGACCGAATGCACGCCCGGCCAAGCGCTGGCCCTGCTCCTGGTGGAGGTGGTGCGCGAACGCGTTGCCGCCGGCGCGCTCGCGTACTCGACAGACGTGCCGGTCGTCGCTGTCGGCGGCGATCCAGGCGTCTCGCTTGCCCCCCATGCGCGGCTGCCGGTCGGCGAGCTCCTGCAGCTCGTCCTCCTCGCACAGTCACGATCGGCGATCACGACGCTCGCCGCGGCGGTCGGCCCGGGATGGGAACGCGCCCGCGCGCGCGTGCGAAGGACGGCGACGCGCCTCGGGCTGCACGCGACGACGGTGCCCGACGAATGGCCCGGCGAGGCGCCGCCGACGACGGGGGCGAGACGTGCTCCCCGCGCACACACCACGATCGGTGACCTCGCGCGACTTGCGGGTGCGGTCGCCGGAGACAGCGAGATCCGCCGTCGCTTGGCGCTCGACGGCGCACCGATCGCGAACGGGGCGTTGATCGTGCGCGCGACGGATCCGCTGATTGCGCGCGTCACCGCAGCGCGCTCGACGGCGCCGGCAGGGCACGCGGGACTGCTCGGCGGTGAGTCGCCCACGGCGATCACGATCGGCGAGCACGACGGTCTCGTCCTGCTCGCCGTTGCGACCGGCGCGGACGCAGCCAACGACGCCGCGCGACTCGTCGCCGACGCGTTCACCCGCTACCGCCGCGTCGAGCTGGTGCGGGCCGGGCAAGCGATCGGCGGCGACGTCCCCGGACCCGACGGCGTGGTGACCCACGTCGCCGCGACGGCCGCCCGGCCGTTCGCGATCACGGTCCCACGGACGGGGGCGTTCACGATCGATGCGTGGCTGCAGCTGCGCCCGCAGACCGAGGCGCCGTCACGGTCGCCGCAGCGGGTCGGCGAGCTCGTGTTCGGCATGGGTGGACGCATCGTCGGCACCGTGCCGCTCCTCGCCGAGTCGCAGACGGGCACCGGCGGGTGGCTCGACACCGCCAGCCGCTGACCCGTACCCCTCACCGCGCCCGCCGACCCACGCCACCGCTCACCGCGCCCGCCGACGCACGCAACCACGGCTCGCCGGCGCCGGGTGACGCCAACGATGAATCCCGGCGTGCGCCGTCACGACGGCGCTACTGCTCGGGCGGGTGCTTCTCGCGCTCGGTGGGCTCTTTGTCCGGTTGACGCTGCCCGCGCGCGGAGCTTTCGCTGCGCGGCGAGCGCACGAGCGCTTCGAGGTCGTAGAGGTACCACGCGTCGTCGACGCGATCGTAGCGCCACACGCGGCCGGTCTGGTTGTCGAGGACGAACGTACCCTGGTCGGGAGCGCCACCGAACACGTACCGCCCGGCGTCGAACGCCCGCGCCGACGACGCCGTCAGGAGGAGGAGCAGCGCCACGACCACACCGCGTTTCATAAGACCTCAGGCGCCCGAGAATCTGATTCCGTAGGGAAGGAGAGTGCGAGCGCAACGCAAAACCCGCCTCAGTCGTAGCGGATAGGTTTCGCGAGTGCAAGCGTTTGCGCCGTCGTCTAGCGGCGCACGCACCTTGAAACCACAATCGAAAGATCTACACTTGCGGCACTCCAACTCGACTGCGAAAGGAGCTTCACCATGGGCGCGAAGATCGTCCATCTTCACGACAAGGCACGTGAGGGCATTCTTCACGGCGTCAACGTCCTCGCCGACACCGCGAAGGTCACGCTCGGTCCGCGCGGGCGCAACGTGCTGCTCGAGCGCAGCTTCGGCGCGCCGCTGATCACGAAGGACGGCGTCACCGTCGTCAAGGAGATCGACCTCGAAGGCAAGTTCGAGAACATGGGCGCGAAGCTGATCCGCGAGGTCGCGACGAAAACGTCGGACATCGCCGGCGACGGCACGACGACGGCGACCGTGCTCGCCCAAGCGATCTTGCGCGAGGGTTTGCGCCTCCTCGCCGCCGGCTACGATCCGATGCAATTGAAGCGCGGCATCGATATCGCCGTCGAGAAGGCCGTCGACGCCATCAAGGCCCAGAGCAAGCCGGTCAAAGACCGCGAGCGCATCGCGCAGGTCGGCACGGTCTCCGCGAACGGCGACACGACGATCGGCGAGCTCCTCGCGGAAGCGATGGAGAAGGTCGGCAAGGAAGGCGTCATCACGGTCGAGGAGGCGAAGAGCCTCGACACCACCCTCGAGACCGTCGAGGGCATGCAGTTCGACCGCGGCTATCTGTCGCCGTACTTCGCGACCAACCCCGAGAAGATGATGGTCGAGCTCGACGAGCCGCTCTTGCTCTTCCACGAGAAGAAGATCGCCAGCATGCGCGATCTCCTGCCCGTGCTCGAGAAGGTGGCGCAAGCGGGACGCCCGATCGTGATCATCGCAGAGGAAGTGGAGGGCGAAGCGCTGGCGACGCTCGTCGTGAACAAGATCCGCGGCACGCTGCGCTGCGCCGCCGCGAAGGCTCCCGGCTTCGGCGATCGGCGCAAGGCGATGCTCGAGGACATGGCGATCCTCACCGGCGGACGCGTCATCGCCGAGGAGCTGGGATTGAAGCTCGAGAACGTGACGCTGAACGATCTCGGGCGCTGTAAGCGTATCGTGATGGACAAGGACACCACGACGATCGTCGCCGGTGCTGGCAAGAAAGACGCGATCCAAGCGCGCATCAAGCAGATCCGTGCGCAGATCGAGGAAACCACGTCCGACTACGATCGCGAGAAGCTGCAGGAACGCTTGGCGAAGCTCGTCGGCGGCGTCGCCGTCCTGCGCGTCGGCGCCGCAACCGAGATCGAGATGAAGGAGAAGAAAGCGCGCGTCGAGGACGCGATGCATGCGACCAAAGCCGCGGTCGAAGAAGGCATCGTGCCCGGGGGTGGCGTGGCGCTCCTGCGGGCGCTGCAGACGCTCGACGCGCTGAAGCTCGAGGGCGACCAGGCGATCGGCGTCGACATCGTCCGCCGCGCGATGGAAGAGCCGCTGCGGCAGATCGCGGTGAACGCCGGCGCCGAGGCGTCGGTGGTGTTGAGTCGCGTCCGCGAAGGCAAGGACGACTTCGGCTTCAACGCGCTCCACGAGCGCTACGAGCCGCTCGTGAAAGCAGGGGTCATCGATCCGACGAAAGTCGTGCGCTCTGCGCTGCAAAATGCCGCGAGCGTTGCCGGACTCCTTCTCACGACCGAGGCGGCGATTGCCGAGAAACCCGAGAAAAAAGCGGGCGCTCCCGCCGGTCCGGGCGGGGGTGACTACGATGAGGACTATTGATAATTGTTGACGCGCGCGTAGCCGCCCAGCGATACGTTTCCATGCTGGCGAGCGCGTGCCGCGCTTGCGGCGACAGGCATTTTGTGTCACACGACGGGCCGTTCAGGCCACGTCGGGTGGCGGAAAAAGGAGGTGAGATCATGCGGAACGTGACCAAGAAGCTTGCAGGGGGTGCAGTCGCGCTGCTGCTCGTGTCGACGATGACGATGGGTTGCGCGCACAAGGAATCGCCGGAGGCGATGACAGCGGCGCAACGTGCCGAGACGGCCGCACAGCGCGCCGAGTCGGCGGCGGCACGCGCCGAGGCGGCTGCGGGACGCGTCGAGGATGCGGCTCGCCGCGCCGAGGCTGCTGCGCAGAAGACCGAAGCGATCTTCATGAAGCACATGCGCAAGTAGTTTCGCGCATTCGAGTGGAGCTCAAAAAGGGCGGCGTCTTTCGGGACGGCCGCCTTTTTTGTTTCTCTCTCGCGAAACGGCGGTCGCCCTTCGCGCGACCGGCCGTCACGAAGAGGTCGCCGCAGGCGGCGGGCGGACGCGGCAGCGCCGTCTGCACGTACGCGTCGGCGGCACCCTGAGGCGTGGCGGGCCGGCAGTCGGCTCCGCGCGAGGATCGCTCGCGCGGGTTGCCGGGCATGCATTAGAAGTCGCGTAACTCGAAACGGGGAAAAGACTGGAATGGCTCGCTCTTTATGCGCACTCCGCCGACTGCCGGCCCGCCACGCCGCGCGACGCCGCGGCACAGGCGACCGTGCAGACGGCGCCGCCGCGTCCGCCCGCCGCCTATGACCGCCCACGTCGTGGCGAACTGATCGTGAGGGCTCGCGCGCTCCGCACGCATCGTGGCGGGAGTAGGACGCACCGCCGATCGCGAGCACGTCGGGACGCCGTCGCTCGTCACGCGACGCGTTCCGTCGTGCGGAAGCGGCGCGCCGCTGCGGCGGGCCGACGGTCACGCGCACACCGCCCGCGGCGCCGCCCACGCTCCAGTGAGCGCGGTGTGTCGTGCGCGGGCGCTGCCGTGCACTGACCACCGCAGCGTTGCGCGCGGACGCGGACGCCGTCGCATCCGCGGCGCGAAGCGCTCGCGTTCTCCGCGTCGAACGCCGCCGGTGCTGCGACGGGGTGACGGGTCGGCGGAGCGCGCATAAAGAGCGAGCCACTCCAGTCCCTTCCCCGTTTCGAGTTACGCGACTTCTAATGCGTGCCCGGCAGCCCGCGCGAGCGATCCGCGCGCGGAGCCGAGCCGTCACCCCGTCGCGCAACGACGATCTCCACGCGGAGAACTCGGACGCGTCGCGCAACGACGCGACCGCCGCCCGCGCTACGGAAACGTGACGACGGTTTTCAGCGCGACGGACGCGTCGGCCGCAGTGCGATACGCCTCCGCGATGTGCGCGAGCGGAAATTGATGCGTCACGACCTGCGCCGCCGTGACGACGCCGCGGGTGATGAGGTCGAGCGCATCGCGCGTGTCGTTCGGACCGCACGAGTAGCTCGGGACGAGGCGGATCTCGCGGAAGTAGAGATCGTACGGCTGCACGCTCAAACGATCCTCGGGGCGGCTCGCGGTGAAGAGGACGACGCTCGCGCCGCGGCCGGCGAGCGCGAGGCCGAGCTCCATCGCCTCGACGCTGCCGGGACCGACGATCACGGCGTCGGCGAGCGCGCCGTCGGTGAGCGCGCGGACGGCCTCGACCGGATCCTGCTCGTCGACGTGCACGACGGCGTCGGCGCCGAGGGCGCGGGCGCGCTCGAGGCGGAACGGCACACGATCGAGACCGATGATCTGCCGCGCGCCCGCCTGGCGCGCGAGGACGACGTGCAGCTGGCCCATGATCCCGAGACCGATCACGGCGACGCGCTCACCGCCCCGCAGGTCGGCGCGCCGGAGGCTCTTCACCGTGCACGCCAGCGGCTCGACCAGGCTCGCATCGACGAACGACACCGCGTCCGGAATGTGGAGCGTGTCGCCGCGCACGTTCGCCGCCGGTACGACGAAGTACTCCGCCATGCCGCCCGGAACGAGCCGTCCGGTCCGCCACTCGGCGCATTGCACGAACTCGCCGCGCGCGCAGAGCTCGCAGGCGAAGCACGGCGCATGATGGTGGACGAAGACGCGATCGCCGGCGCGAAATCGGCTCACGTCGGGTCCGGCGCCGACGACCTCGCCCGCGGGCTCGTGGCCGAACACGAGCGGCGCCTTGCGCCGCATGTACCAGCCCATGATGTCGCCCGAGCAGATGCCGCACGCGCGGGCGCGCACGAGCAGCTCGCCTGGTCCCGGCGTCGGGACGTCGAGCTCGGCGATGCGAACCGTGAGGTCCTCGTCGAGGAGGCCCGCACGCATCGTCGATGGAATCATGAATCGCGGCTCACGTGGCGCCACGCAGCGGCACCGAGGGCGGACGCTCGTCTGCGCTAGCTCAGTTGTGGGACGAGCGCGTACTTGATGCCCTGCCCCTGCTGCAATAGCGCGAGCACCTGATCGAGCGCGGAAAACGTATATGTGCCGCTGATCAGCCGCCGTCCGTTGATGCGCCCTTCCGAGAGGAGGCGATGCGCCTTGCGTACGTCGCGCGGCGTGAAATGGAACGGGCTGATCAACGTGATCTGGTCGTAGTGCAGCCTGCCGGTATCGAAGGAGACACGCGTCCCCGTCGGGCAGCCGCCAAAGAGCACGACGGTGCCGCCGCGGCGAACGTAATGGACCGCCTGCTCCCAGACCTGCGGCTGTCCCGTGCACTCGATCACGACGTCGGCGCCACGGCCGTCGGTCGCGTCGAGGACCTGCGCACGCGCCGCGGTCGCGTCGGGGGCGAGCAAGACGGTCGCGCCGAGATCGACGGCGGCTTGGGCGCGTACCTGTCGCCGGCCGAGCACGATCACACGCTCGACGCCGAGGCTCTTCAGCACCAGGAGGTGGAGAAGGCTGATCGCGCCCGCACCGATGATCAACACGCAATCGTCGCGCCGTGGCGCGAGCTTGTCGATCGCATGGACGACGCACGAGAGCGGCTCGAGGAGCGCCGCCTCGGCGTACGGCAGCGCGCGCTCTTTGTGAAACATGTTCGTCTCGACGATGGCAGATGGAAGCTTCACGTACTCGGCATACGCGCCGAGGACCATCGTATCCATGATGATCGTGCAGAGGTTCTCTTGCTTGTGGCGGCAGTAGTAGCAGGTTTTGCACGGCGCCGTCGGCACCGCCATCACGGCGTCGCCTTCGTGAAACCCGCGCACGCCGGAGCCGGCCGCGGCGATCTCGCCGGCGAACTCGTGGCCGAAGAGCGTCGGCATCGGCATCTTGGGATGGCCGCGCAGGAACGCTTTCAGATCGGTGCCACAGGTGAGCGCGGCGGAGACGCGGACGACGACCTCTCCTGGTCCGGGGACCGGTGTCTCGACCTCGCGATAATCGATCTTACCCGGTTCGAGTAGGAGATGTGCCAGCATGAACAGCCGCGCCCCCCTTGTTCCGAGCCCCACGACCTATCTAGCGGGCACAGAATTCGTATGCGTGTAACGGCGGGTTTCCACATTGTCAAGGCAACCGACCGTCGCGCAGCGTGAGACCGCTCGCATATACTCGATCGTCTGATGCCGCCGATACCTCCAGGACCGAGCCCGACCGTCGACGTCATCATCGAAATCGGTGATACGGGAATCGTCCTGATCGCGCGGCGTTTTCCGCCGCCGGGATGGGCAATTCCCGGCGGCTTCATCGACGTCGGCGAGAGTGCGGAAACGGCTGCCGTGCGCGAAGCGCGCGAGGAGACCGGCCTCGACGTCACCTTGACGGATCTCCTCGGTGTCTATTCCGATCCCGCGCGCGATGCGCGCCGGCACACGATCAGCACGGTCTACGTCGGCCGTGCCGTCGGCACCCCACAAGCGAGCGACGACGCCGCCGACGCGCGGGTCTTCACCGAGACGACGCTGCCGCACCCGCTGGCGTTCGACCACGCGCGCATTCTCGCCGATTACTTCCGCTTTCGGCGTACGGGTGAGCGCCCGCGACCCGCGGTGCCGGCACGCCGCTGAGGCGACCTCGCGCGCGGCGGCTGTATCAGGCGGCGATTTTGCGTAACGCCGTTGCGAGCCGATCCATCCCCTTCTCCAGCTGCTCCATCGACGTCGCGTACGAGATGCGGACGTGCGTCGGCGCGCCGAAGTCCTCGCCCGCCACGACCGCGAGGTTGTACTCGGCGATCAGGTACGACGCGAGATCCGACGCCGAGCGCAGATCATAGCCGCCGATCGTGCGTCCGAGATACGCGCGCAGATTCGGGAACACGTAGAACGCGCCGCGTGGTCGCACGCACGTGACGTCCGGGATCGCGGCGAGGCGCTCCAGCACGTAAGCGCGCCGGCGCGCGAACTCCTTCAGCATCCCGCCGATGCAGTCTTGCGGCCCGGTGAGCGCGGCGATCGCCGCCGCCTGCGTGATCGAGCATGGGTTGCTCGTCTGTTGGCCTTGCAAGGTCGCCATCGCGCCGATCACGTGCTTCGGACCTGCGGTGTACCCGAGCCGCCAGCCGGTCATCGCGTACGACTTCGAGAGCGAGCTGATGACGAGCGCTTGCGGCCGCAGCTCCGGCCGCAGCGCGAGGATGTGCCGCTGCACGAACCCCTCGTACGTGAGCTTCTCGTAGACGTCATCGGAGATGACGAGCAGCCCGCGGCGCGCGATCACGTCGGCGAGGGCGAGGAGCTCCCCTTCGTCGTACGCGGCGCCCGCCGGATTCGACGGGCTGTTCAGGATCACGCCGCGCGTGCGCGGGGTGATCGCCGCCTCGAGCGCGGCCGGTGTGAGCACGAATCCCGCGCGCTCGTCGGTCGGCACGATGACCGGCGTCGCTCCCGCGAGCACCAGCATGTCGGCGTAGCTCACCCAGAACGGCGCCGCGACGATGACCTCGTCGCCCTCTTGGAAGAGCGCAAGGAAGGCGGTCGCGAGCGAGTGCTTGCCGCCGCAGCTCGCGATCACCTCGTCGGGCGTGTAGGTGAGCCCGTTGTCGCGTGCGAGCTTGGTGACGATCGCCTGCTTGAGCGGCGCCGTGCCGCCGACGGGCGTGTACTTCGTCTGCCCTGCCGCCATCGCCGCGACCGCCGCCGTCTTGATGTGCTCGGGAGTGTCGAAGTCGGGCTCACCGGTGCCGAAGTCGACGACGTCCTTTCCTTGCTGGCGCAGGACGGCCGTCGCCGCCGTGACGGCGAGCGTCGCCGACGGCTTCACTTTGCCGAGACGTTCGGCGAGCTGCATCGAGCGGTGCACACTGGGCGCGTTCATCGCCCCACCTGTATACACGGGCACGCCGCGACGTGCATCCGCGACGCCGTGTGCTGCGCGACGTGCATCGTCGACGCGGCGAGCGGCGCGACGCACATCATCGACCGAGCTTCGTGCGCAAGCGCTTCTCGACCGCGTCCGGAACGAGACCGCGGACGTCGCCGCCGAGGGACACGACCTCCTTCACCAGCCGCGAGCTGGTGTAGAAGTGCGCTTCCCCCGCCATCATGAAGATGGTCTCGACCTTCGACGTCAGGTGTCGGTTCATCATCGTCATCTGGAACTCGTACTCGAAGTCCGCGACCGCGCGCAGCCCGCGGACGATCACCTTGGCGCCGACCCTTTGCGCGTACTCGACGAGGAGCCCGGAGAAGCTGTCGGCGCGCACGCGGCCGCCGAACTCCTGAAAGACCGTCGCGATCATGTCGACGCGCTCGGGCGGGGTGAAGAGGGCACTATCCTTGTTCGCGTTGAACGCGACCGCGACGATCACGCGATCGAACACCTGCACGCTGCGCTGGACGATGTCGACGTGGCCGTTCGTGATCGGGTCGAACGACCCCGCGTAGACGGCGGTGTACGAGGCCGCGGAAGCGTCACGAGGCATCGACGTCCTCGTCGGCGGCGCGCGCGGTGAAAGTGGAGACGTGGGTGTCACCGTAGCGCCGCGTATCGCAGCGGACGAGCCGCCCGACCTCGGCACGCGTCTGCTCGTCGCGTCCGTGCTCGACGACGACCCAGCCGCCGTCGGCGACCAGCGCAGTCTCGGCGAGCGCGGCAAGCGTCGGCGTGACGAACCCGCGGTCGTACGGCGGATCGAGGAAGACGCCGCCGAAGCGCCGCCCGCGTGCGTGCAGCGTCGCGATGGCGCGTGCCACCGGCATCATCAACACCTCGGCGGCGAAACCCGCGGTGCCGAGATTCGCCCGCACCGCGTCGGCGGCGCGCGCGTCCTTGTCGACGAACACCGCCGCGGCGGCGCCGCGGCTCAAGGCCTCGATGCCGAGACTGCCGCTCCCCGCGAACAAGTCGAGGACGGCGATTCCCTCGCATCCGTAGCGACTCTCGAGCATCGAAAAGATCGACTCCTTCACCCGATCGGCCGTCGGCCTGACCGATCTTCCGTGCGGAGCGCGCAGTCGCCGTCCGCGTGCCGAGCCCGTGACGATACGCATGGCCGTGATCCGCGGCGATGCTATCCCGCCACGCGCCCGGTCGGAAGCGCGCGGTTATAACGTTCCCCCCTCGACCCCGCAAGAAAAACCGCGCCATCGGGTCGCGGCATACCGTCAGATCGAACGGCGGCATATTGACTCCCCATCGGGCCGCCTCTACAAGCCAGCTGGTTTCGTCGAGGAGACCGCGCCGTGCACGTCGCGCTCGTTCCCGCCAAGCCGCTCCCGCTCGCCAAGACGCGGCTCGGCACCATGCTCTCCAACGCCGATCGCGCCGCGGTCGCGTATGCGATGTTCGCCGACGTCGTCCGCGCGCTCACGGCGGCCACGACGCTCGATCGTGTGCTGGTCGTCACCGCCGACGACCGCCTGGCGGCGCACGCTCGCCGCGCCGGCGCCGGCGTCGTCGACGAGGGGGCGCCGCGCGGCCTGAACGGCGCGGTCGCGCTCGGCACGCGGAGGGCGGTGGATCAGGGCGCGACGACGGTGCTCGTCGTCTTGTCGGACATTCCGTTGCTCCGCCCCGCCGACGTCGACGAGCTCCTCGCCCGCCTGCGCCGACCCGGCGTGACGCTGGTACCGTCGAAGGAAGGCACCGGCACCAACGCGATCGTCCGCAGTCCCGGGGCGGTCGTGCCGACGTGCTTCGGCGGACGCAGCTTCGAGCGTCACATCCGCGCCGCCGAACGCCACCACGTCGCGTGCGACATCTGGCGGAACGCGCGCATCGGCTTCGACGTCGACGTCCCGGCGGACCTCGCCGCGTTCGCGAGCGCCGAGAGCGCGACCGCGACCTTCCGCGAGACCGTACGCCTCGGCCTCACTCCGCTCCGTCCGAGCGCGTGAGCGCCGCGCGGCGCATCCCGCGGCGGCGCCGCAGCGTGTGACGGCGCCGGCACGCGCGGCCGCGGGGACGCGTGTCACCCCCTCCTTACTTCTTCTGCTCCATCGCCTGACTGCAGCAGCGCAGCGTCCCGCCACCGCCTTTGGTGACGATCACTTGCGCGCCGCAGGCGCCACACACGTAGATCTTACCGAGCTGATTCGCCATCGATGTCCTCCGTCAGCGTCCCGCGAAGCGCGGCGTGCGGCCGGCGAGAAAGGCGCGAATGCCCTCGGCGCGGTCGGCGCTCGTCTGCAGAAGGGCGTAGAGATCCTCCTCGAGGCGCAGGCCTTCCGCGAGCGGCAGGTCGTGCGCCGCGAGCAGCGCCTCCTTCGCGAGCGCGGCCGCGAGCGGCGCGCCTGCCGCGACGTCGCGCGCGAGCGCCGCAGTCTCGACGGCGAATGTCGCCGCCGTCGCCCGCCGCGCGACGAGCCCCCACGCCGCGGCCTCGCCGGCGTCGATGATCCTGCCGGTGAGCAGCAGGTCGAGCGCGCGGGCGCGCCCGACGATACGCGGCAGGCGCTGGGTGCCGCCGCAGAACGGCAGCGCCCCGGCGGCGAGCTGCGGCATCGCGAACGTCGCGTCGGCGGCGGCGAGGCGCAGATCGCACGCAAGCGCGATCTCGAGCCCGATCGCGTGCGCCGGCCCGGCGATCGCCGCGATGGTCGGCGTCCGCAGCCCCGCGAGCGCCGCGACCGCGCGCGCCGCGAGCCCGTGCTCGGCCTCGTCGCGCAGCACGGCGCCGGTCACGAACGTGCCCGCGGCGGCGCCGGTCACGACCAGCACGCGGACGCTCGCGTCGTCGCCGACTTCCGTGCACGCGTCGAGCAGCGTCTGCAACGCGCCGGCGTCGACGATCGGCCCGGCGAGGGCGAGCCATGCCGCGTCCTCCTCGACGCGGACGATGCCGTCAGCGGTCGCCACGCGTGTCGGCCGCGAGCGCGGCACGAATGTCGCGCCGCAGGATCTTGCCGAGCGGGTTCTTCGGCAAAGAGGAGAAGAAGCGCACGACGTCCGGCTTCTTGAAGCTCGCGAGGCGCGTGCGGCAGAACTCGATCAGCTCCTCCGCCGTCGCGTGGGCGCCCGGGCGCAACGCGACCGCCGCGGCGACGCGCTGCCCCCACTCGACGTCCGCGATGCCGACGACCGCCGCCTCGTCGACGGCGGGATGCAGCTGCAACGTTGCCTCGACCTCCGCGGGCGCGACGTTCTCGCCGCCGCGGATGATCATGTCGTCCTTGCGCCCGGCGAGGAACGCGTAGCCGGCGTCGTCGATCCATCCCATGTCGCGCGTGTGCAGCCAGCCGTCGTCGTCGACGCCGCTCGCGCCGGCGTCGCCGGCATAGCCTTTCATGACCCGCGGTGTACGCACGACGATCTCCCCGACCGCGCCGGGCGGCAGCTCGGTGCCGGAGTCGTCGACGACCTTGAGCTCGACGTCGGGTAGCGGTCGCCCGATCGACGTCAGGCGCCGCAGCTTCGCCTCGACCTCGGCTTCCGAACCCGTGAGGCGGTGATCCTCGGGACCGAGAATCGTCAGCGTCGACGTCGTCTCCGTCTGCCCGAAGGCGTTCACGAATCCGACCGTGGGCGGAAACGTCTCGATCGCGCGGCGGACGACCGAGAGCGGCATCGCGGCGCCGCCGTACGCGAGGCTTTGCAAGCTCGAGAGGTCGCGCGTCCCGAGCTCGGGCGCGTCGAGGAGCTGTTTCACCATCGTCGGCACGAGAAACGCATGCGTCACGCGCTCGCGCTCGACGAGGCGAAGCCACGTCGCGGCGTCGAACTGGCGCATCAGCACGAGCGTCCGTCCGGCGAAGAGCGTCGTCATGACCGCCGTCGCGCCGGCGATGTGGTAGAGCGGCACGCACACGAGCGCCGTGCCGCGCGGGGTGCCGTCGGCGAGCTCGACGGTGCCGCAGACGTAGGTCGTGAAATCGTGGTGCGTGAGGAGCACGCCCTTCGGTAGCGCCGTCGTCCCGCTGGTGTACATGAGGATCGTGGTGTCGCTCTCGTCGGTCTCGGTCTCCTGGCGCTCGGCGTCGGCGCCGGCGATCAGGTCCTCGATCGTGGACCCGCCGTCGGGGGCGGTATCGAACGCGACCACGTGGCGCACGTCGGGCAGCTCCGGGAGGAGGCTCGCGAGCGCGTTCCGATATCGCGCGCCGACGACGATGACACGTACGCGCGCGGTCGCGAGCATGTGGCGCAGCTCCGGAATCTTGGCGCGATAGTTGAGCGGCACGAACACGGCGCCGAGTGTCGCCGTCGCGTAGTACGTCTCGACGTAGCGGTGCGAGTTGGTATCGAGCGCCGCGACCGGATCGCCGCGTCCCACCCCGAGCGCGGCGAGCGCCGCGGCGAGCCGCCGCACGCGCGCGAGCGCCGCGCCGTACGTCAGCCGGACGTCCTCGAAGACGAGAATCTCTTGCTCGGGAAAGATGCTCGCCGGAATGCCGAGGAAGTTGGCGGTATTCACGCCGTCTCCCTTGCGTGCGTCGCACCCGCGGTCAAGGCTAGGCGCGTCTCGAGCGCGAGGCCCGCCGCGACCGGCAGGTCGAGACCGTCGCAAACGGCCCGACGCGTCGACCGCACGAGCGCGGGCGCGAGGCGCGCGATCGCGGCCGCGATCGCCTCCGCCTCGGCCGCGAGCGCGTCGGGCGCGACGACGCGGGTGACGATCCCCATCGCCAGCGCCTCGGCGGCGTCGAGCCAGCGACGCGTGAGGACGACGTCCGCGGCGCGCCCGAGCCCGACGGCGCGTGGCAGCGTCTGCGTGCCGCCGACGCCCGGAATCATGCCGAGCCCGACCTCGGGCAAGCGGAAGCGCGCGCCCGCGGCGGCAATCGCAACGTCGGCGAGGAGCGCCATCTCGAGGCCGCCGCCGACAACGTAGCCGTGGACGGCGGCGACGATCGGCTTCGTGAACCGCGCGAGCAGGCCGGGCACGTCACGCGCGAAGCGCACGCTGCGGGCGACGAGCGGCGACGGCGCCGTGCCGAACTCCGCGAGATCGCCGCCGGTACAAAACGCGGCGCCGGCACCACGCAGGATCGCGACGCGGACACCCGGGTCGTCGGCGGCGGCCGCGAGCGCCGCCCAGAGCTCGTCGCGCATCGCGACGTCGTAGGCGTTCAGACGGTGCGGGCGATCGAGCGTGATCGTCGCCACCCGGTCGGCGACGGCATAGAGCACTGCCATCCGTGCAGCTCAGTCGGACGACGGAAGCGGCTTCGCCTCCTTGAGCTTCATCTCCTGATCGCAACACGAGAGGCCGCCTTGGCCGGGCTTGTTGCACAGCACCTCCGTCTGGCAGGCCTCGCAGACGTAACGTTTCCCGAGTTGCGTCGGCATTGTTGTGGCTCCTTTCGTCTTGCGCCGGTCGGCGCAGTTCCTTCGGGCTCCGCTCGGCTATGCGCCGCTCGGCGCAGGCTGAACCGTCGCGGCGAGGATGCCGGCCGCCGCGTGGACCTCGACGCGCGTGCCCGGCGCGACGTGCTCGCGACGGACGTAGCCGAGCGCGACCGGCTTCGCGAGCCGCCACGACCACGCCGCGCTCGTGATCCGGCCGATCTCCTTGTCGCCCGCGAAGACGACGTCGCCCGCGGACGGCGGCGCCTCGGCGTCGATCGTCAGCGGCACGAGCTTGCGGTTGACGTGCCCGCGCGCCGACACGCGCTCGATCACCTCCTGGCCGAGGTAGCAGCCCTTGCGAAAGCTGATCGCGTCCTCGAGCGGCGCCTCGAGCGCGATCGTGTCGGGACCGACGTCGACGCCGTACGCCGGCACGCCGCTCTCGATCCGGAGTGTGTCGAAAGCCGCGAAGCCGGCAGCGGCGAGGCCGCGCTCGCGAGCGGCACGCCACCACGGTTCGACGGCTTCCTCCGCGACGATGCAGAGGAACCCGCCGGCACCGGGTTGCGGGATGCGCGCGACGCGCAGCGTTCCACCATCGCGCTCGACGGCGACGTGCGCGTACGGTCGATCCGGCGTGCTCTCGATCCCGAGGCTCGCGAGCGCGTCCGCCGCACGCGGGCCGAAGATGCCGACAGCGTGCGTCGTGTCGTCGCGCGTGAGATCCACGTCGTCGGCCACGATGTAGCGCGCGAGCGCATCTGCCGCCCGCGCGATGCCCGACCCGCGCGCGTCGAGCACGATGGCGTCGGCGAGGGCGAGGACGACGCCGTCCGCGACGATCTTCCCTTGCTCCGTCAGCAGCAACGAATGGCACCCGTCTCCCGGCGCGAGACGCTGCACGTCGTTCGAGAGCATCCCTTGGAGGAACGCGACGCGATCCTCGCCGGTGACGCGCAGGCGCGCACGGAAGGCCAGGTCGACGAGCGCCGCATCGTCGCGCAGCGCCGCGTACTCACGCGCGGGGTCGTCGTACGCGCTGGCGACCGACCACCCATCGACGTCGACGGACGCACCGGCGCCCGCACACAGCGCGCTGCTCCGAACCACGCAGTCTGCCTACCACGGGCGGCGGGTCCTTCGCGACTGCCGCTGTCGCATCTCAAGAGGTCCGTCGTGCGGCGCGCGTGGGTCGTGCCCTCGGCGCTCAGGAGACCGCGCGGGTTAGTGGTCGCGCATTAAAAGTTCCGTTCCCGCACCGTTCGAGGTGGCAGGGCGGTCTTATTCGCGCCCAGGGCACGACCCACGCGCGCCGTGCAGCGGGACGCTTGGCTGCGCCGGCGCTCTCGACGCGCCGCCGCCGTGGCGAGGCGCCGCGCGGGCGGGTTCGGCCGCGGATAGGTTCGGCCACCGCGCCGGCGCGCAGACATTTGCGCGGCACCCGTCGGCGCGCGCACGCCGGCGCAACGCGACTGCGATCCCAACCCTCTCGCGAGAGCGGCGCGTCGGAGACGCGCGCGCGACGCGACTCTGACCGGTCGTACACCGCGACCGTCCACGTGCGCGGCAACGGGTGGCGGCGGTGCCCGTGCGGGCGAATAAGACCGCCCTGCCACCACGGACGGTGCGGGAACGGAACTTCTAATCCGCGACCACTGACCCGCGCGGTCTCCTGAGCCAGCACGGGCACCGCCGCCACCCGTTGCCGCGCACGCGAACGCTACGAATTACCTCTGGTGCGGAGACCGGCTCGCCCGCGAGCGTCACCGTCGCCCGCGGACACGGATGAACGCCCGATGACGCGCCGGCTCGTGCGGCAGCGTCCACCACCCCTCGGCGCTCGCGAAGTCGGGCGTGAACTCGAGGGCGACCTCGCCGTCGCCGCTGCTCTGGCGCCAGCTGCCGGTGAACGAGCGCCCCCACACACGACCGCTCACGATCGCGCCCTTCCAGTCGAAGCGGAATACGAGCTGGTCGCCGTGCACCTCGACGCCGTCGATCGGGAACGCGACGCAGCGACGATCGTCGAGATCGTTCGCGCGGCCGCCGAACCAGCCGTACTCATACCGACCGGTGCGCAGTTCCGCCGCCGCCGCGCTGGCCGTGCTGTCACAGTCGTAACGCATGCTGCGTTGGGAGCAGAGATTGTACCTGCTCAGGTCGCGGCGGCGAAACGGTCGGTCGTGGTCTCGAGCTTGTCGCTGAGGATGCGGGTGAGGTTGAGAAAAACCGTCGCGGCGATGCGGGGGTACCGGCTCTGCAGGCGCTCGAGGAAGCGCTGGTCGACGGCGAGGAGCTCGAGATCGTCGACGGCGACGATGTCGGCGGTCCGCTCTTGGCGCCGGACGAGGCCCATCTCGCCGAACACGTCGCCGCGATCGTAGCGGTGGACGACGCGCCGCTGGCCATGGGCGCCGTGCACGACGACGTCGGCGCGACCCTTGATGATGACGAACATCTCCTCACCGATCTCGCCTTGACGCACCGCCGTTTCGCCCGCGGGGACCGTTCGCAACTTGCCGAGGAGGACCGCGATCCGCGCCTGCGCCCGGCGCAAGCCGCGGAAGAGCGGGATCGTCTTGTGCGGGTCCTTGCCGAGCTTCACGAAGAGGAGATCCCACAACGTGACGATGCGCGTTTGCGCGAGCAGCGCGGGCAGCAGGACGAGGTTCGTGCCCATGGCGCCGAGCATCGTCGCGGCCGAGAGAGAGCCGAAGTCGCGCACGGGGACGAACTCGGAGAGCCGCATCACGAGGAACCCGCAGGTCAGCGCCGCCGACGTGTAGACGATCGGCCGCCCGATCGTGCGCAGCGCGGTCGTGAGCGAGCGCTCCTGGTCGTAGGTCGCCTGCAGCTCGCGGTTGAAGCGCACCATGTAGTGAATGGTGTTGTCGACGGCGATCCCGAGCGCGATCGCGGCGATGATGCTGGTGCCGATGTTCAACGTGACGTGTGCCCAGCCGAGGATCCCGAAGAAGAGCACGATCGGCACCACGTTCGGCAGCATCGCGATGAATCCGACCTTCGTCGACAGGAAGAGCGTCGACATGACGACGAAGATCACGACCAGCGCCACCGTGATGCTCTTCACCTGCCCCCAGACGACGTCGTCGGTGGTGCCGTTCAGGAGGATGATGTTGCCGGTCGCGAAGGGTTGCGTGTCGGGCGGGAAGTGCTTTTCGCCGTAGTCGCGGATTTGATCGACGGCAGCCGAGATCTCGCTCGAGCGCTCGAAACGCGTGCGGACGAGGACGTTCGTCTGCGAAAAGTCTGGGGTGATCACCGAGCGAAACGCGCTCGGGTTCTGCTTGACGAACGTCAGCACCTCGTCGAGGCGCTTCGGGTCCTCCCAAAAGCTCTTGATGCTCGACGGGTCGACAGGATTGCCTTGCTCGTCGACGATCACGTCGCCGCT
>WNFR01000296.1_pt1 | contig 50083 bp, 33 predicted proteins | sample 5400221 | NCBI WGS metagenome assembly WNFR01 (sample SAMN13153357, study PRJNA577476) | soil metagenome | isolation source: 40 cm soil under Madrone tree | place: USA:California | collected 2016-06-14 | reverse complement strand
GTGAGGCTCAAGATAGCTGGAGCTTGGTGGAAAACGGATAACGCAGAACGAATGTTAAAGCTTCGGACAATGCGTGCGAGCGGCGAGTGGTCATCATACTGGCAAAGAGTTCGTCAAGCCGCAGCGTGATTGAAAGTCCTACTTTTAATCACACCCGGGCTTACCCCCGCCCGATTAGTTCTTCAAGGAAGCCAGCGGGGCAAGCCCTCCTTCCCGACCTATCATTGTCCCAAGCCTAAGCCTTGTCCCAGGTCTAAGCCGATGCCTTTACTTTATTTTGAAGTTTGAATCGCTTGCATCGGAGCCGGCGTTGGCCGTTGCGTCACGGGCGGTCACTCGCACGCGATAGACTTTACCTCTCTCCAGGTCAACCGGCACCAGCCAGTCAAAGCTGCGTGTGTCGCCGCTCAAGTTCGTCGAGATCGCAGTTGGGTAAGTCGCGCCACCGTCAGTCGACAGTTGTATATCCTGAGATCCAATGCCAGCCGTATTCGATGCGGACCAGGTTATGCTAAACGTCTTGCCACGCTTTGCTTTCTCGCCTCCGTTTGGAGAGATCACCTGGACGAAGGGCGGAGGCGCGTTCGAAGGCGGAACCAGGGTCGCACGTATGACTGATGAATCATTGGATGACGGGCCGGCGCCTACGGTGACGTACATCAAAATTGTTCCGCCGGGCAGCTGAACGAGCGTTGGATCAAACAGTCCCTGGCCGCCAGGAAAGAGCGCCGCTCCTTCGATCGCCGGTGTGGAAGTCGGAACAAAGTGGAGTCCGTCGGTGCTGGTGAAGATGTGAAGTTTCGTTTGCCGCATCGTTACGGCGAGGTAGTAGTCAGATCGAAGCCGGAGTATTGCCGGATCGACATTAGTATTGCCGGCGTCGGGATTCGCAACATCGTGATCTCCGAACGGACTGTTGTATTCGAAACCAAACGAAGCGCCGCCGTCGGTCGAGGCTGCTATCTGGGCATTGCCCCTTATTGCAAAGTTCTCGATGTATACAAGTCGCAGCCGGCCGTCATTCATTTGATAAACATCGGGCACGTTGATTCTTTCGCCGGGGGCTTCGTAAACGGGAGTGAGCGGACTTCGGACGAAGATTCCCGATCCATTGTCGCGTAGGCGAAATAGAACGGAGCGCTGGTTCTGCCCGGCGGTCCCGGCTACGAAGATTTCGTTGGCGCCATCGGGCGCTTCACGAGGTATTGGCTCGACTGGATTGAATCCGGTCCCACTCAGCGCGCTAGAGAGACCGGCGATTATTTCGGCCCGCGAATCATTGTCTCCATTTTCGGAGCGGTATAGCCTGGGTCCACTCTGCGTGGAAGCGATAAGCCAGACCTGATTGTCGACCCATCCCACGTTTGGAACGCCAGCGGAACTGATTTGAAAGTCGCGATCCGCAATGACCGGCCATACGTCGTCAAGAGTCTCTTCTTGGGACGAGGTGGCATCGAATCTGCCAGCTCCGTGAAGCGGGTGTGCGGCGATCATCCCCAGGCAAACCGCGCCGGCGGCCAGGATTAAGCGCATTGCAGTTTTCGTTTGGGACATTGAAAGTGACTTTAGTTCTGGACAACTCCACGTTCGAACTCTGCCGTGAGCTCGTCCAACTACATCAAACGACACTTCGGAAATCAATCTGTTCCTTAGTCGCCTGAGAGACCTTGTTCATAGGACACCGAATTGTAGCAATTGTAGGGGCGGCCCTCCGTGGCCGCCCCTCTTCGCCAGCGCAAGCGTTCTCACTGACCGAACAGGGGCGGCCACGGAGGACCGCCCCTACATGCCTACCTGGATGAAGCGGCAAACCGGCGTTACGATCTGAATATGGCTGACAGCCCGCGCTCGGGAGATACGATTGAAGCTCGCCTTGAATCAACTGCCGCAGATTTGGTTGTATCCAAGCCGCGCGCGATCCGGAGGGCCAAATGGGCTGAGAGGGTTTTCCTGGCCGGGTTGATTGTTTGCGCAACGCTGGCTGTGCTGGCTCATCGCTATGCCTACTTCGAATGGGACCTCGCTCTCGCACAGCGTATTCAGGCGGCGACCTCGCCGGGCTTCGGGGGATTGATGACCGCCGTATCGCTTCTGGGGAGCGGTTGGTTGCCATGGGTGCTGGTAATGACGACGGGGCTCGTGCTGATCGGCGCAGGTCTGCGCATTGAAGGGCTCGTGACACTTGGTGGAACGGCACTCGGGTGGCCGGTGAACATGTTGTTAAAGTTACTGATCGCGCGCCCTCGGCCCAGCGACACGCTGGTTCATGTCTCGGGTAAGTTCTACTACGAAAGTTTCCCGTCAGGACACGTAGTCTTCTTCGTCGAGTTCTTCGGTTTCATGTTGTTTCTCGCGTATGTATTGCTCAAGCCGGGCCGGTTCCGTTACGCGGCATTGACGGTGCTCGGTCTGCTGATAGTTTTGGTGGGCGTGTCGCGGGTATATCTCGGAGCGCACTGGCCGAGCGATGTAGCCGGGGCTTACCTGGCGGGCGGAATCTGGTTGATCCTGATGATCGAAGTGTATCGTCGGGCAAAGGCGAGAAATGCGAAGGAGTGAAGTTTGTAGGGGCGGCTCTCTGTGGCCGCCCCTCTTCCGTCCAAAAGTGCACATAAGGACGAGGGGCGGCCACAGAGAGCCGCCCCTACAAGCTTCACTCCTTCGCGCTGCTGGAAGCCTCGCGCGTATGATCCGCATTCACTTCCGCGCCCTTCCCGACATCGGCTGCTGCCGGAGCTTGCCTCAAAGCCGATCCGAGTTCTTCGGTCATCGCTTCAGTGCGTCTGGACTTGCGCGCTTTCTCTGAAGCCATCTTACTTCCGTTGCCCGAGCCAGCTTCCGATAATTCCGGAGTGCGCTGCCGAACCGCGGTAGAGTACTCCTCGTTGGCGGACTGGAGATCGCCCATCGAATACAACACGCGCCCCAGGTCTTGATGCGCCTCGGGGTAGAAGCCTCCGCGTTGCTCGATCGCCTTGCGAAACGCTTTGACCGCGGCTTCTGTGTTTCGCACCCGAATGTGATCGAGGCCCAGATGATAGTAAGCTTCCGGATAGACGCCGCCGGATTGGGCTATCGCGATTTGATAAGAGTCGAGCGCGGACCCCATATCTCCCTGCCGCGACAATAAGAGCCCGATCTGGAAATTCGCTTCCGCAAACACGCCGCCGAGTTGTTCGATAGCCGACTGCAGCTCGGGCATCGCTTCCGCGAGCTGTCCGGTGCGAATGAGCGCTCGACCAAGCTCGTAGTGCGCTCGCGGGAAAATCGGCCGGGCATCCACAGCCTTTCGCAGTTCAGCAATCGCTTCGGTGCTGTGACCGAGATCATAAAGCACTCGACCCAGGTCCAGATGAGCCTCGGGGAAAGATGGCAGACGGGGTGACGCGGAGACGGGAAAAGACGAGGGGGAGACGGGGAGATCTGGAGACGCGGAGAGCGCGGTCGTGTCTCCGGCAACTCCGGATTCAGAACTATCACTCCCAAGCGACGCCGTCCCTTTTTTCGCGCCCTCGCCCCGTCGCCTTGTCGCACGGTCACGTTCTCCTTTCGGCGCGTCGCCCAGTCGCATTGTCGCCCCGTCTCTTTCGCCGGTTCCCTCGCGTTGTGCGATCGCAGTTTCAAATTCTTTGCGCGCAGCTTCGAGGGCGCCGCTTTCATAAAGCGAGCGTCCAAGATTTCGGTGAGCCTCGGCGTCGTTACCGTTGCGAAGATCAAGCGCGATCTGAAACTCGTTGATCGCGTCGTCAAGCTGCCCGCGTCCATATAGAACCAACCCGAGATCGTGATGAGCGTCGGCCGCGGTGTCGCCTTGAGTGATCGCTCGCTTCAACGCATCGGCAGCGCGATCAAGATCTCCCAATCGCGCAAGCGCGTTTCCGAGATTGCGATGAGCGTCCGGAAAGTTTCCGTGCTGTTGCTCGATCGCGGTCTCGTAAGAACGAACCGATTCTTCGATCTCGCCTCGCGCATAAAGAGCGTTGCCCAGATTGTAGTGGGCCTCGGCGTATCGTCCTCGGCGTTGGTCGATCGCGGTTCGGTAAGACGAGATCGCTTCGTCGATTTCGCCCAGGTCGTAAAGCGTGACTCCGAGATTGTGCCAAGCCGCCGGAAAAGCGTCTCCGAGGGCGGTCGTTGCGCGCCGCAGGCTTTCGGCCGCGTCTTCAAGTTCGCCCCCTTCGTACAACGCGAGGCCCAGGTCGTGATGCGCGATGGGGTAGTCGGGCCGATTCTGAATCGCCGCGCGATATGAGCTGATCGCTCCGTCGAGATCTCCCATATCGTAGAACACCCGTCCGAGATCGCGATGAGCCTCGGCGATAGTTGGATCGGCGGCAATCGCCGATCCGAGCGCGCCAACCGCGGAATCAAGATCACCAAGCTCATAAAGGGCGCGGCCCAGCAGATGATGCGCAGCGGGGAATTTCTTGCCGTGTTCGGCGATTACTTTCTCGCAGGTTTCAACTACGCCGCTCAAATCTCCCGAGTCGTAGAGCGAACGCGCGAGATTCATGTAGGCTTCCGGGAAGACCGGCTTTTGCTTGATCGCGCGACGCAATTCGTGGATTGACTCCTCGAGTTCGCCGGCTTGATACAAACCCACGCCGAGACGGTGATGAGCCCACGGCATCTCGTCATTGAGCGCCAGTGCGCGTCGAAGTGCGACGATCGACTCGTCAAGCTGCCCGGTCCCGAGCAGCGCCTCACCCAAACTGTAATGCGCGGCGGGAAACGCTTCGTTTTCCGACAGCGCAGCCCGGTACGACGAAATCGCCTTATCCATTTCGCCGATTCGAGCGTGCGCGAGTCCGAGGTTGTAATGCGCTTCGGGGTAAGCGCCGCGGCGATTCGTAATCGCGCCGTTGTAAGCTTCGATGGCATTCTTGACATCGCCCTTCGCATTGTAGGCGGTGCCCAGCCAGAAATACGCTTCGGAGAATTCCTTCGATTGCTGAAGCGCCTTTTGTTGCGCGCCGATCGATTCATCGAGCTGACCCTTGCTGAAGTAGGCCAACCCGAGATCGTGATACGCCTCAGGGAATTCGCCGTCGCGTTGGTCGACGGCCGTGCGCAGCGCCACGACCGACCCGTCCATATCGCCAAGACGATAAAGCGTCCGGCCAAGGTTTCGAAACGCGCGAGGGAAAACCGGTTGCTGCTCGATCGCCGTTCGAAACTCCTTTGTGGCCTCGTCCAGAACCCCGAGGTCTGCCAGCGCAAGCCCAAGGTTGTGGTGCGCTCGAGCGAAGTCGCCGCCGCGCTGCTGAATCGCCGAGCGAAATGCGGGCAGCGATTCAGAGAGTTTGCCGTTGTTGTAAAGCGCGAGGCCCAGTTCGTGATGGGCTTCCGGGAAATTCTGGTTTTGGGATATCGCGGTCTGAAACGACTCGATTGCGAGATCGAGTCTCTGTTCACCGGCATAGATTCGTCCAAGTTCGTAATGAGCGTCCGGATAGCTTCCGCCGCGTAGCGCAATCGCCGCGCCGAACTGTTCGGTAGCTTCGCCTACACGCCCAAGACTGTAGACCGCAACGCCAAGATCGAAGTGCGCGCGCGGGAAGCGCGGGTTTTGCCCGATCGCTTTCTGGTAAGCCTCAACCGCATCCTCGAGCGCGCCGGACCTCGCAAGCGCCACGCCCAGATGGTGATAGGCCCAGGGGAAATGCTCGCGGTGAACGATGCTGGTTCGATAAGACTCGATCGCTTCTTTCAGGTCGCCCCGACGTGCCAGCGCTCGACCCAATGCGTAGTGAGCTTCGGGATATGCCGGTTGTTGTTCAATCGCGTTGCGTGCCTCGGCGATCGCCTCTTCCAACTGCCCCAGACCGAGCAGAGCCCGGCTCAACTCCAGATGAGCTTGCGGGAAAGGCGAGCGGCGCTGTTCGATTGCCGCGCGTATAGCCTCGACCGCCCCGGACAAATCGCCCTTCTCCGTCAGCACCCGGCCCAGCTCAAACTGCGTATCCGGGTAGTTGCCGCGCCGCTGATCGAGCGCCTTGCGAAACGCTCCTGCGGCGTCTTCCAGGTCCCCGAGCCGCGCGAAGCCGACACCGAGATTGTGCCAGGCCTTCGGGAACTCGCCGTTGCGCTGCTCGATCGCCCGCTTGAAAGCATCGACTGCTTCCCTGAAATCCCCGCGACGCAGGAGGCTGATCCCGAGATTGTGATAAGCCCAGGGATGATTACCGCCGCGCTGCTCTATGGCCTTGTGATACGCGTCGATCGCTTCCGGGTACTCGCCTCGCCGCGCAAGCGTGAGCCCCAGAGAGTAGTAAGCATCCGGATTATCGGGTTGCTGCTCGATCGATGATCGCAGTGCCTCGATCGCGCCTCCGACATCGCCGGCATCCAGAAGCGCTCGCGCAAGCTGATAGTAAGCGCGCGGGAAATTGCCGGTGCGCATCTGGATGGCCATGCGATAGCTGTTGATCGCTTCGTCGAGCCAACCTTTGTTGTAGAAGACCAGACCTTTGTCGAGATATTGTTGGGCGGTGCTGAGAGAACCAGTCATCGAAACTTCTCCTTGAGAGAAAAAACTCCTGACTCTCAGTGGAGCTACTGCGAGTCGCGATGTCGCGTGAGGAAATTGCTCGTAGAATCCTGCGGGATAGCAGCCGTCTTTTTAGCGCGCCTGCTCACCGTTCCTGGTCAGTGTTTGAATCGAGCCGGATTAATATACCACGCAAAGCAAGTTAGCCAAACCTATGTAGGGGCGGCACTCCGTGGCCGCCCCTGATTGGCATCACGAAATGACCCTGCAGCCGAAGAGGGGCGGCCACAGAGGGCCGCCCCTACATGTCTTTAACAAATCCAGCGCCTTCGAAGTATTACTACAATCCCATCTCACTGCTCGAGTCTCTTCAATTGCTCGACAGCGTTCTTGTTCGTCGGATCGAGTTCCAGCGACTTCCGGTAGTTCGCGATCGCACGCTCCTTGTCGCCCTTCACCGCGTACGCTTCGCCAAGGCTGTCATAAACGTTCGAGGATTGCGGATACAATGCGACGTTCACTCTGAATACGCCGATGGCTTCCGAGAGTCTGTTTTGTCTTAGAAGGACATATCCGAGATCGTTCAAGCGAGCTTCGGCAACCGCTGCGTTATCCGGCTTCTCGGCTTTGACTTTCTTATATGCTTCGATCGCTTCGTCGATCTTGCCGGCCATCAACTGCTCGAAGGGAATTATGAAGCCGTCAGAAATTCGAGGAGCCGTCGATTCACCGCCGTCAAAGCGTATCTGTACCTTATCGACTTGCCCGCTCGCATTTCTCAGAAAGGCATACCGTACGTTTGCATCCGCTCTCGCAAACTCAGTTTCAGAAATCGCCAGCAGTTCAAACTTCGGAGACTGAGTCGGCTCGCCGTACAGCTTACCTTTCTCGCTGGTTATCTTCAGGGCTCGGTCCGGATTAACCAAAAACCGGCCGGCATATTCATCGAGCGTTTTGGAATCGACCGAGACAACATCGAGGGCCTTGGGCAGGTAATCTTCCCATTGATATTCCTGGGCGATGCTTCGGAAGATCTCATTGATGATCTCGCCATTGTCGGAGTTCACCATCACCGCCGCTCCATAACCCTTGTCGCGGTTCACCAGCAGCTGGGCGCGAAAGCCTTCGTCGGCGCCATCGTGACCGAAGTACGTTGCCGCTCCATGCTTTTGGATAAAGAAGCCGAGTCCCACGAAGTCTTCGAAGAATGGCGTGACCATTTTCGCGGTCATCTCTTTTGAAAGGACCTTGTTGGATTTGCCGGTTAAAGAGAGCTGAACCTCGATCGCAAACTTAGCCAGATCAGTGGGTGTCGTCCAAAGCCCGGCCGCCGCCATCTCGGGATAGATGTGGATCTTTCCTTCGACTACCTTGCCGTTTTGTCGGTAGCCTGAGGCCGCTTTCTTTCTGGTCTCGTCGGGCAGCGGCTGATTGTAAGTGCTGCTCGTCATGTTGAGCGGTTCCAGAACCGTCTCTTTTGCGATCTGAGGATAGGGCTTCTTTTCGATGTCGGTTATTGCCAGCTGCTCGATGGTTACACCCCCGCCCGAGTATCTGTATTTGGCGCCGGGCTCGAAGTCGACTCGAACCGCAGGGGTATTTGCCGGCGCCGCGCCGTCGAGAACTTGAGGCAGCGTCGGTATTTTTTCTCCCGGGGCATAGCCGGGGAATCCGTGAACGGTGAGCCCGCCGGTGTGACTCATCAGATGCGCGAGAGTGACTTTCTTTTTTGCGGTGAATTCGTTGTCGGGCAGCTTCCAGGAAGTCAGCTTGTTGTTGATGTTCTCATCGAGTGCGATCTTTCCCTGCTCGACTTTTTTCAGAGCGACCATCGCCGCAACCGACTTGCTGATTGACCCGGCTTGAAACAGTGTCTCAGTGCTCACCGGCTCGTTGGTTTCAATGTCCTTTACGCCATAGGCCTTTGCCAATTCAATCTTGAAGTCCCTGATGATCGCGATGCTGACGCCCGGGACTTTGTAATGCTTCATCCGCTCCTGGATCGTCCACGCTGCAGTTCCCTTGATCGGCACGACGGGCAGCAGCCCTTTTTCTATGTGCTCGATTCGGGGTCCAACCGGAGATTGACCAAACACAAGCTGCGAACACAAGACGACAAGTAAGAGAACTTTGGAAGACACTGCTTTCATCGTTTTACTCCGTGCTTTGGGAGAATGGGTTGGGCACACTCGCGAAATGGACGCGACTATCTTAGCGTTCATCTGCGCCGATTGTCACTGCCGCTTCCTTAATGATCGACGTGGCCTGCGTTGTTCAACGCTCCGAACGTCTTTGCTCCAGTTCCTCGAGCGTCCGCGGCCAGTCTTCTTTGAGCAATCGCGACAGCGCGCGGTCCGCAAGCAGTCGTCCGCCAGTCTGACAAGCCGGACAATAGTTCGCTTCATTCGCCGCATAGACGATTCGCTGAATGGGCGTAGCGCACGTCGGACAAGGCTTGCCGTAACGGCCGTGGACAGACATCTCCGGTCTGAAAGCGGTGACCTTCTCCGGAAAGCTCTCTCTTGCTTCTTTTTTCAGCTTCTCCATCCACAACCGCAATGTAGCCTGCGTCGCTGCGAACAGGCGCTGAATCTCTGATTCTTCGAGCCGCTTAGTCAGCTTGAGCGGCGACAGACGGGCCGCGTGCAGTATCTCATCCGAATAAGCATTCCCGATGCCGCTGAAAAAATGCGGATCAGTCAGCGAACGTTTCAAGGTGTGATTCTCCCGCGTCAATTGAGCCGTGAAACTCTCGAGATCAGCTTCGAGCACTTCGAGACCCCCCGGGTCGTGAGGGGCAAGCGCAGCCTCTCCGCGGACGAAGTACATTGAAGCTCGCTTCTTCGAGCCGGCTTCGGTCAGCGTGAGCGTCCCCGAAGGAAAGACAAATGTTGCCAGCGTCTGCCGATTAGGTTTGGTTGGTCTTTCTTTCCAGTGAAACCGCCCGGCGATCATCAAATGCAGGACGATGAAGAGATCGTCTTCGAGACCAAACACGATTCGCTTTCCGAGGCGCCGGAGATCGGTAACTTTCTTTCCTGAAGCTTCGCTCAAGGGTGGGTCTACCGAACGAAGAAGAAACGGACTCGAGAGGCGAATGCTCTGGATAGGCTGGTTGAGAACTCTGGGCTCGAGCGCTTCGATGTAAGCGACGATGTCAGGCAGTTCCGGCACTCGGCTATTCTAGCAGAGGCAAAGGGGGCGTGAGACTCCGCGAAATACTCCGTGAGGATCGATGGTTGTTCAGTTACAGCCTTCGTAGACCGTTTGCACCTCCCTTTCCTGTGTCTTCTTCACCGACTGCGGGAATGTGGCCGAGCACCTTATCCATTGCTTCGGTGGCGCCTTCGAGGACCACTCTTCCATCCGGTTCGACCACGTGAATGGGCCGCGCTGTAAAGTCCAGCCAGCGCACGTCGAGTCGACCGTTGAGCTCCCGACGCTTTCTGGTCACGTGTTCATGCAGGGCGTGGCGCTCGAACTCCGCCAGTTCATACTCGGCTCGGCGGTCGTATCCGCTGCCGCGAGGAATGAAGGGCAGTATGCTCAGCCGCCGCACGCCGGCCCCCAGGCAGAATTCAGCGACCCAGTCCACAACCCAGGCGCCGCCTGCAACCACAGTGGTCTGGACCGACGTGGAAACGTGAGCACTGACGAGGCGGCGAACATTTCCGGTGGTGTGATCGAAGGCTTCGCGCCCGACGATGGTATCGTGGTGCTCACGGTCCCCATGCAAACTGACCTTTACTTGCGAGCCCGCCGCCCGGAGCGCTGTCAGCAAAGTATCGGTGATCACAATGCCGTTGGTAGTGAGTCTTGTTTTCGCCCCTCGCGTGCGCACGTGAGCAAGCAACTCCGGAAGGGCCGGGTGAATCGTAGGCTCGCCTCCGCAGAAGTGGATGGTCTTCACCCCGTGAGACAGGAGCCAGTCGATGCGTTGCGTGAGCGTGAGTGCGGGAGGGTTGGTCCCATCCGGTGGGGCGAGGCAAAACCCGCAGCGTGCATTGCAATAGCGGGTGACCCGAAAGCAAATCACCGGTGGCAGATCGCTGCGCTGCATTGCGAGGCCCGTTTGTATTTGTAAGTAACTTCTCTTATGCATCTTTCTCTGAGATCGCCGCTTCAGAATCGGTCGAATGTCTCGGCACCGGTGCTGACTTAATCTTCCTCACATCGGAGTTGTAGGTCTAGCCGCAAGTCGGGCGCGCACCCAGCTAGTCACAACGCTACGACCGCGCTTGACCAGTGCCGTGTTCCAGTCCTTACAGAGCGGCGGCGGTGACAGCCTGTGCACGCCTGACTCGCGCAGCCGCGCGGCATATAGAGCCACGTCGGATTCTCCCGGTCTACTGGCGTCGAAAGCGAGCCACACCTCTCTGCCAGCCGCTGCCTCCGGGAGCCACGGCGCCCAACGTCCAATGGTCGCGACGGACGCCCAGCCGCAGGTGGCCAGCGATAGCGCGTCGAACAGACCCTCGACCAGGATTAGCGGCTCGATTCGCCAACCACCCATCACGCTCACCAGGCCGCCTCCGGGCCCGACCGTAAGCATCTTGTTCTGGCCCCGAATAGTGTGCAGGTAGCGACCGTGAACGGAAACTAACGTATCTCGACGGTCGCGCAACGATGCGAGAACCGCGGGCCGGCCGCCGAAGTTTGTGTCGAATCGCACGCCGGCGGCATCGGCTACTTCGACAGGCACGCCCCGCCGCTCGATATATGCCTGGCCAGGCGTACCGGCTAGCGGCCACGCATGCGCGAGGCGATTGCCAGGACTTTCACCGGTCCCTGGTATGTGCGGCGGGTCATTGAAGCGCTGCATCTTCACCTCGTTCGCGCCAGTCAGCCATCCTGCACAGGTTCTTCGCCTTTGAGGCGCCTCAGTCCGGCTAGAACTTTTGTCATCAAGCGTTGGCGAACTATTGGCCACAAAGCGCCTGACAGGGCTTAGATAGCCACCGAGGCAGCATGAAACTGGGGACGCACGCTGTCAAGCATTCGCCCGCGGAGGAGTGGTAACTAAGGTCGGCTGAATTCCCAAACGTTGCGACTGTCGTGCTTGGTGCTCACGAAGCAAGGTAACTACCTTGGCTGAGCATTCGACAATAAGAACATCGAGTCTATAATCCTCGTATCTTCGAAAGACTTTTGGGCAAAGACCTGCGTGAGGAGGGACTCTATGTTTTGTCCGCAATGCGGCATCATTCAAAGCGACGATTTGAAATTCTGCAAGTCTTGTGGCGCGAATCTGCTTGCGGTTCGCGAGGTCGTCGCGACGCGCGATCCCGGCGGGAGGTTTGATTGGAGCAAGACCTGGGTCGCGGAGATGATGCTCTCCGGAGACGAGCGCGAAAAACGAAACGAAGAGATCGAACGGCAGCGCGGGATCGCGCCCGGATCAACGCGAAGCCAAAAGGAAATCAAGGCAGGAGTCATCACGACGAGCGTCGGCGTCGGGTTGGCGATCTTCTTGTTTGTCTTCATGCAGGGCATCATCGCGGGCGGCAACATCGACAGGGAGGCGACCGCGATCCTCAGCCGATTGTGGATTGTTGGGGTTATCCCGGTCTTTGTGGGCCTCGGACTTCTGATCAACGGACTGTTCGTAAAGAACACCGGTCAGGCACAGATGAAGCCGGGCGCCTTTGAGAGAGATGCCCAGCCTGTGGCGCTGCCGCCTGGCAATACAGCGGAGTTCACCCCTTCACCGTCCAGTGTGACCGAGCACACAACTCGGCAACTGAGGGACTCTGATACCGGACGGCCCTAGATGCGTAGCGCCGCGCAAGCGACCTGTTCTTGAGTGGATTGATTGCGCGTGTAGATTCCACCAGCGCAAGACACTGGATTCGCCCGCCAACCCATCCTTGTTCCCGCGTCAGAAAACGAGCGTCTGGATAGAGTGGGGCAAGCTGTTGACTTCCGCGGCGTTCCCATAAAGCCAAAGGAGATAGGAGATTTTCTGATCGCTTTTGTTCATCACCACAACTGACACTTTTCCATCGGGATTAACAAAAGCAGTCGATAGGAGCTGGCTTCTGCTGGGCGAGCTGGCGACTCTTTTCGCGCCGGGGCGGACGAACTTTGAAAAGTGTCCGATGTAGTAGTAAGAGTTGGTGTAGATTAGCCGGCCCGTTTTCGTATCGGCGTGAACAGGTGCGAAGCAGAAATTCTTTACGTGATTTGGCCCGCCCGTTTCATCCAGCAATATGTTCCAATCCGTCCAACCGACTGCTCCGCTGTTGAAATCATTGATCATCGAACGTCCGTACTGCTCGCCTAATTTCCAGTCATTGAGCTTTTGAGCATTGAAGGAATCGGCACAGCCCTCCGTGAAGATCATGTTCTTGTCCGGGAAAGACTCATGTACGAGCTTGACGTTATCGAACATAGGTTCGCCGCCGCTCCATGGCTCATACCAGTGATAACCGATGCCCCACACAAACTGGTTTGCCTTGGGGTCAGTTAGAATGGTGCTGGCTCGTTGGTAAACAAGATCACGGTTGTGATCCCAGGCGATGATCTTCTTGTCACCCAGCCCTTCCCTCATCATTGTTGGGCCTAGATAAGTTTTCAAAAAGTCTCTTTCTTCTTCAGCGGAGTAAATGCACGACTCCCATGTTTGCGTAGCCATCGGTTCATTTTGAATAGTAATACCCCAGATCGGTATGCCTTCTTTCTGATAGGCCTTTATGAACTTCGTGTAGTAGTCTGCCCAGGATTGATAAAACTCCGCCTTCAATTTCCCGCCATGAAGCATGCTGCCGTTGTCCTTCATGAACGCGGGTGGACTCCAGGGGCTCGCAAAAATGGTGAGTTTGCCCCCGGCAGCATCCAGCGCCTGTTTGATAAAGGGAATACGAAATTGCTTGTCGTGTTTTATGCTAAAGGACTGCAATTCCTTGTCACCGTCGTTCACGTAGGTATAGCTGCCACTCGAAAAATCGCAACTATGAATGTTGGTTCTTGCGAGCGTGTAGCCAATGCCTTTGCTGACGTCAAAATAGGCATCTAACACTTCCTGCTGGCTAGCCTTCGGCAATTGTGCAAACGTCTCAGCGGCGGCATCGGTGAGTGCGCCGCCAATCCCCAGGATCGTTTGAAAGGTCCTGGCGGGATCGACAAAAACACAGACCTGAGTCTCGAGAGGTTGGCCCGTCGGCTTGAATGCAAGAGTGTCAGTGGCCGAAAGGCGGTAATTCCCGTTGTCAGCGGTGGTATATACCGCTATGGTTTTCCCAGCGATCGAAAGCGGCGCGCCGGTTTCAAAAGGGTGCGTAGATGCTGCCGACGATAGCCGGCTCTTGCCCAACACGCATGCCGACGACGAAGCCACCAGAAATTCGCGACGATCCATCTTCATAATCGATGACTTTAACATATCTGTTTAAGATTGGTGAGATGCCCGGCGGGTGTACACGGTCAAACGAATACTCCGGTCCTAATCGGTCTTGAAAAGACTTAGGGCCGGTGCGGCTTCAATTCGGGCGTATGGTCTGCATACGTAAGCCACATCACACACGTGAAATGTGCTTTGCGGCATGGACAACAGTCGGCAGCCGCAGTCTCAAATTACTGATACCACTGTTTTCAACATTTCTCGACAGGCTGACAGAGAACGAGCCGGCAAGCTTTTCAGCCGTAACGACCCGACGATCCATGGGCGGCCAAGTGCAGCTTCAGGTATTCAGGCAATGATTTTGATCTATTTCCGTAATAGCTCGTAATGGCGTTCCTCGAAAGACTGGACTGATCTTTCGTGTCCTCGAATGTACGCGTCCTGTGGCCTTCGGTTCGAGCCCTGGGCGGTAGAGACCGTTTCAGGTTAGGCGCGGCGTTCCCCAGGCCCGTCCAATGGAAACGCCAGCCGCATCGATCTCGGCTCGTTGCTAAGGCGCCTGTTGAAATGGATGCGAGCGCCAGTTGGGATAGCATCTCAAGCTAATGTTCAGATCCCCACGTCCAGCGTCCGGAATGCCGCTGCAACATGTTGCCTAACGACTGTAACACTCTGTAATTCACTCACATAGCATCGCTCATACTTGACCGTACGGCCCCTTTTATTGAAGCAACCTCGTTATACCCCAATTAACTCACAAGATAGGTCGTAATGCTGGTATATTACAGCCTACATCTTAGGTTATACGCGCACTAATTCGTCATCAATTCTTTTAGCGTTTTGAGTTAAGTAGACCACGTGCCGTTGAGATCTTCATCTGGGTTTCATGGCCATCGTTTTATTACTGTAGTGCTTAGATCTCGCGGGTTTGGGCCACGACAAACGTTAGAACACGTCGTCCTCTAGAGTTCAGTCAATCGTCGCTTGCGTGAAGTCGTGAAGTATCGCCGTTACACTCCAGTCGTCCGAAACTACTGGCAGTGCTAAGGAGAAGGCACTTATGCTAAACCAACCAAATTCACTCGCACGGGCAAAAGCCGTCTATCAAGCAGTGCTGCTTCTGCTGTGCATGGGCGTTGTGAGCGGTGTTCATGGCCAGACAAGTACCGTCGGAAGTATAAGCGGCACCTTGCGCGATCAGCAGGGTGCAGTTGTTCCGAAAGCCGACGTGGTGATTACCGAAGAGCGGACAGGACAATCGCGGACGGTCACGACCAACGAGGATGGGTTCTATTACGCTCCGAGTGTGCCGGTCGGACGCTATACCGTGAGCGCGGCTCCTTCTGGATTCAAGAAGACGGTCAATAGCGGGCTGGATCTGCATGTGAGCGAGAACCTCGTCGTTAATGTGACCCTTACAGTCGGCCAGATGACTGAGACCGTTAATGTGACTGCTGAAGCAGGCCAGGTTGAAACACGAAACGGGGACGTCAGCAGTCTTGTCACTGAGAAGCAGGTGACCGAGCTACCTCTGGATGGGCGCAACTACGCTTCGCTAGTGACGATGGTGCCGGGAGTCTCGCCGGCAACTGGCGGTGCCTTTTCCGCTCGCGGCACAGGGCTCGATTCTCACGTGGACATGTCGGTCAACGGCAACCAGTCGAACGCGAATATGTGGACTGTTGACGGCGTCAATAACATGGACGTTGGTTCTAACGCAACGTTGCTTGTCTTCCCTTCGATTGATTCTATTGCGGAGTTTCGCGTCGAGCGCAATAGCTTTAGCGCTGAGTTCGGCCAGGCGCAAGGCGCGGTGATCAATCTGATCACCAAAGGCGGTACAAACAAATTCCACGGTACGCTCTTTGAGTTCCTTCGGAATGATGCGATTAATGCGACGGATTTCTTTCTGAATCAGGCCGGTCAACCCAAGCAGGTTCTTCGGTACAACAACTTCGGATTCAATTTCAATGGACCAATCATTAAGGACAGAGTCTTTTTCTTTTATTCAGAAGAGTGGCGCCGCGAGGGTCGGGGAACCGTCCTGTCCGCTCACGTTCCGACCGCGCAGGAGAGAGTGGGTGATTTCAGCGGGTCTCTCACAGCCCCTCTACCCCACAATCCGTTCGCAGGAAATGCTGCCTTCCCAGGGAACAAGATCCCATCGAACCTGCTGAGCCCTGCGGGGCTTGCTATTATGAAGATCTTTCCCGATCCAAACAATGCGTCTGGATCCAACTGGATCTCCTCGACGCTCGAGCCGGTTAAGACACGGCAGGATTTGATCCGCGGAGATGTGACGATCACCAGCAAGATGAACCTGATGGTTCGGTATATTAATGAGACATGGACGCACGGGAACGCTGCGGGCAACTTCTGGGGTGACACGCCGTTCCCGACCTTGAGTTCAGACTGGGATCAGCCCAGCAGGAGCTTTGCCGTCAAGCTGACGAATTCCTTCAGCGCGACGGTTGTTAACGAGTTCCAGTTCTCGAGGGCTGGCAACGATATCTTCGTTAAGACAAATTCGGCCGGCCAGGCTCTCAGCGACGAGATCGCATCCAAATTCCCAACGGTGTTCCCGCGAACAGCGGGGACGGGATTGCCTACAATCGGCTGGGGAGGGCAAGGATATCCCACTCTTTGGCACCAGGCACCATGGGAGAATCACGAAGATCTTTTCATTTGGAAGGACGACTTCTCCAAGGCTTGGAGGGATCACAGCTTTAAGGTGGGCGGCCTCGTGAGCCGGAACGTCAAGAATGAACAGCCTAACGGCGGCAGCGGCCTGTACACTGTACAAGAGGACGGTGGTGGCGGACCAACCGGGAACTTCATAGCTTCACTCTTGCTCAAAGACTTGCCGCTGACAGAATACTCAGAGGTTGATCATCAGGAGAGGACCTTGGGGCGTTGGCATGACTTCGAGTGGTTCGGGAATGACACATGGAAGGTGAGTCCGAGGATTACGGTCAACTTGGGTTTGCGTTGGTCAAGGTTTTCACCGGCGTACTCCGACAATAACCGCATAAGCAACTACGTTCCCAGTCTGTTTGATGGCAAGAATCCGCTTAGCGGGTTGGTCCGGGCGGACCAAGCCGGCAATGCCGGGTTATCACGTTCCTTGGTTAATCCATACAACGCGGGATACCAGCCGCGACTAGGGCTAGCCTGGGATATCTTCGGTGACGGCAAGACGGCGGTTCGCGCAGGCTTCGGACGCTACATTGGGCGCGCAAATGTCATAGAAGACATCCTGCGTATGGCCACTAATCCGCCATGGTCCGTTACGGTCGATACGGGTTGGCAGGGCGGCCGTACTTCTCTAGCTGATTGTCCGACCTGTCGGAGTCTGGATACGATCAACTCTGGCTTAAAGAATGCGGTTGCAGGCGTTGGACCCGGAACAGGCTTCAACGTAGTCAGTACGAACTTCCGTTCACCGGAAAGCTGGCAATGGAACATCTCGATTTCTCGAGAGGTGATGAAGAACACCGTAGTCGAGGCTTCCTATATCGGGAATCATGGGCTTCACTTGTGGAGGCGCGGCGTTAGCTATAATGACGTTGTTCCGAGCGCACGCCTCGCGGTCGCGACCGCAGTCGCCAAAGGTAACCCTACGGGTCCCATCGTTGACGCGAACCGGATTCATGTGGGCCTGGGACCGCTTACCGGTAGCGAGTCCTCGGGCGACTCCCGTTACAATGCGCTTCAGGTTTGGGTAAACCGCCAATTTACAAAGCGTTTGTCCTTCCAGCTCTCTTACACCTGGTCGCATACGATTACGAATGTTCCGCTTGCATCATTCACCAGCAACACCAGCGATCCGTTCAACTACGACCTTGACCGCGGCAACGCAGACCTCGACCGTCGGCAGATGTTCGTTGCTAACGCGGTCTATGTACTACCTTCGTTTAAACAGTGGGGTCAGGGATTCGGCTCCGTGGGGCGCCAGGTACTGGGAGACTGGCAACTCAACACCATCGTTTCCTTCCTTGATGGTACTCCGACAGACGTGACGGACTCTGTTAACACTGCTGGATTGGCTGTTTCAACTAATCCGCGTCCTGACATCGTGCCTGGAGTTTCGGTTTACGCCCAGACGAGTGATCCGCTGCAGTACCTCAATGCTAAGGCATTCGCTCTACCGGCAGTAGGGAAATTCGGCAACCTCGGGCGTGGTACCATAGTACTGCCGGGCATTAAGAACGTTGATTTCTCTATCAATAAGAATTGGAAGTTGCTCGAGCACTACGGCATTCAATTCCGTGCAGAGATGTTCAACGCTTTCAATCACCCAAATTTCCAGGGGCTCGATACGAGCCTGACCAGCGGCACCTTCGGCAAGTTGAGTGGCGACCGGGGCCCGCGCGAGATCCAATTCGGATTGAAGTTCAGTTTTTGATGGTTCTAACCTGTCAACCCACCAAGAGGGGCAGCATCTGAATTGCTCCGTCCTCACTGGACCGAGAGATGTGTTGAAAGTCTCGTCTTGAGCGAGTAACGATAGAGACCTGATAGATCTGATAGGTTGTCAGTGCTGCGGCTCAATTGCGAAGACGCATACCGCTCGTTCGCTAAAGCTGAAACAGCTGCTGGAGCCGACCGAGAAGATCCTTCCTCAACGCGCCAACCATTTCGGTCCACATCTACTGGCGGTCGCGCGCGCGACTGCGTAACGGCTGGTTTGGGCCTAGTCGACAACCAGACACATAACTCGCTTCAAAGGAGACAACCGATGAGAAAGCTAATTGGCGTCTTTGTTGCAATTTTTTTTGTTGTCAGTGTCACTGTAAGGATCTCAGCGCAGGACCCCGTCGCTGATATGAAAATTACGGGGAGCAGTGATTACTCCACTGGGTCATATGCGACCTACTATGCGACTACGGTGAATCAAGGGCCCGACACGGCTAGCGGCGTGGTAGTGAGCGGAGGCATTTCTGGGGGACAGCTTTCCTCGGTAAGTACCGGGCAAGGGAGCTGCAGCATCAACGGCGATAGTTTCACGTGCGATGTTGGTGCTCTCGACTCGGGGCAAACCATATACGTGAGTATGTCAGGCTACCTGCCCAATTTTGGCTCGCACCCTAATAATATAACTTACTGCGGCGGTCATTTCTCGGTGGGGGCGGCAACGAGTGATCCTGACTCTTCCAACAACTCTGCGTCCATTTGCGTAGTGGTGCCCGGGGGCGGTTGTTCGCCTCCGTATTGTAACGGTGGTCAGTGTTCGGGAGGAACCTTTTGGTGCGCGATCTATCAGACCTGTCTGTCTAATGGCGCGCATTGTCCGTAAGCCGCTGCGATCTCTGCACTCATGTTAGATGGCCACTGAAAATGTGGTACTACAGAAAGCGACTTCGGCGCTTGGTGGTGTCCTCGTAATAGGACACCACCCGGCGGTTCCCTCCTTAGTACTTGCGTCGGTTTCTGCGACGCGCCTTACCGCGTTGGACGGATATTCGATTGATTTGCCTCTACTACGTTTCCCGTCCTATCCCAAACAAAGATGGTCCTAAGTGGTTTTCTGTAAAGTAGCCAACAGCCTGTGGCTGAGTTGCTCTGCCAGGCTGAGGCCCAGTTGATCGTTCCGATGGTCACGTAAACCGGAGGGGTTGTCTTCGATGCGATTGTTGCTCTACTAATTGCAATACTGCCCAGAATGAAAGTCGATAGTAGGCTGGGCGCTACTGCCGAGTCTTGCTCAAGCTGTCAGCGGCTTTCCTAATACTGCCGCTCAGTTGAACTATGAACTCCAAGTCGCCGCGCGCTCTAGATGATTGCTGGGCGTCAATTGTTCCTGGAGTCTTGATAACAGGATTCGCAATAAAACTCTCGATGCGCTTACACAACATCACAAGTGCATCTTTCAGCTGCCCGTCATCGAGTTGTTTCCGCTTTTCGCGGTTCTGTTCGCTGGCGTCGGGTTTCAAGAACGCTAACGTTGTTTGTAAACGAGTGGCTCGCTTTCTTATTTCGGCAGCCGCATCTGAAACAAAGTCAACGGCGAGAGTCTGATCGTTGGTGATTGCATGGACAATCTGGTTGTGAAGAGTGAGTATTCGTTCGAAGTCTTGCTGGACCTGGGCCATCAGGGCTTGAACCTGCTTCGGATCGGCGGGCTTCGTCGTATTAGCCAGTCCGCGCAGTTGTATCTCGCGTTTGCTGGTGTCTTCAAACCGGGCGCGGGCAGGATCGACATCACCCGGAGGCCTCGGAGACCCTTGCTGCGCGATAATCGGCATCGCGAAGACCAAAGCGAGAGCTGTCAATCCGAGCCATTTGGAAGATGTGGTCGCGGGTTGGAGAGTCATAGAAACCTCCTGCGCATAGTACTCATTAAGCCACCAGTATAGATCTGCCCTTTTTGCGAAACAAGCGAGGTTTGATTCAGGTTCGGCTCTAATATATAGTTCGGGCTGGCCGAAGAGAAGCCCAGGGCTTGACTGTGGTTTTGCTCTCCGCATAACGAAGACTTGGCAAGGTCCGTAACGGAAGTCTGTGATGTCCTCTTCCTTTGTTGGTCTCCTACTCCTGATTCTCCCTCTTCAATCGCCCCGCGATACGATTCGGCAACACTATGAGACGGCTGAAGCGCAACGCATGGCCGGCAATCCGGCGGCGGCCGAGACTGAATACACAGCTATCCTGGCCGAAGCGTACAGTAAGCTCGGGAGAGTCTACCTGGCGCAAAAGGAGTATAAGAACGCAATCACAGCTCTTGAAGCCGCTGCAGCTTACATCAAGGATGATGACGGCATTCTCGTAGATTTGGCGATTGCGTATTTCAACTCGGAACAATTCGACAAGGCTCTCGTCCCGCTTAACAAAGCTCGGGCTCGCAATCCTCAGAATGCCGGAGCGCACCACATGACGGGTAAGAGCTATTTCATGCTTGGAGAACTTCGCAAAGCCGCGGAAGAACTCCAGGCGGCGCTGAAACTCACGCCCAATGACTATGACGTCTTATATACGTTGGGTTTGGTTTACCTGAAACAGCGGCAATTCGATCCGGCAAAGAAAGTTTATGATCGGATGCTTTTAAAACTAGGCGATCGACCGGAGCTCCGCATCCTGTTTGGGCGCGCTTACCGAGAGACGGGATTTTTGGCGGAAGCGATCGAAGAATTCAAGCGGGCGGTTTCTCTCGACGACCATTTCCCACGTGTTCATTACTACCTCGGTCTAACCTATCTGCTGAAGGACGGCGTCTCAAAGCTCGACGATGCTGAGCAGGAGTTCAAAGTGGAGCTGGCCTCTCACCCCGATGAATTCTTTGCCAATTATTATCTTGGGATTATTTATGCAATCCAGAGAAAGTGGGAGCCGGCGATTCCGCTCCTGGAGAAAGCCTCCGAGAGCCAGCCAAAGAATCCCGACCCATACTTTTATCTGGGTGAAGGCTATCAAGCATTGGGAAAGCATGAGAAGGCGATTGAGGTGCTTAGAAAATCCATCATGTTCAATCCCTCGCTGGACCATAACGAATATCAAGTCTCTTCTGCCCACTACAGACTTGCGCAGTCTTTGCTGAGGACTGGCCACACTGATGAGGGTCAGAAAGAGTTGCAGGTCGCGCTGGATCTGAAGATGCAAGGGCATAAGAGAGATGAAGAAAAAACCACAACCTTCCTGAACTCCGCGAACCTGCACGAGCAAAATGGGAATTTCCCGGAGATACTCGCAGTTGAAGGGACTGTCGCCGAATCAAATCCACTGGACGATAAAACAGGAACGGACTTGAAGAACGGCGAAGAGTATTACGCAAAGGTCGTCGCCGGTGCGCACAATAATATCGGTATTCTTCGAGCGGAGCGACAAGATTTCCGCGCCGCGGCAGAACAGTTTGCGCAGGCTGCCAGATGGGATACGCAACTTCCTGATATAAGCTTCAACTGGGGTCTCGCTTGCTACAAGGCTGAGTTGTACAAGCAAGCCATTACTCCACTGGAAAGCGAGCTGAAAATAAACCCCAATAACGTTTCCGCCAAGCAGTTACTCGGGATGAGTTACTTCATGACGGACGGTTTTTCAAGGGCCTCCGAACTGTTATCCGAAGTTATCTCAGTGAAACCTAATGACGCGACGCTCTATTACACGCTTGCGGTCTCGCTGATCAAGGAGGCCAGGCACGACGCAGCTAATCGTGTCATTCAGCAGATGGTCGCGATGAGCGGCAGCTCTCCCCAACTCCACATCCTTCTTGGACAGGCATACTACGAACAGGGTGACACTACGAAATCGCTCGAAGAATTAGCGGCGGCTCTGGCATTGGACGCCAGGACTCGTTTGGCGCACTACTACACAGGATTGGTCCACCTGAAGGCTGGGAAGTTTGAAAGCGCGGCGCAGGAGTTCGAAAGCGAGCTAACCATCAATCCAACTGATGTTCAGGCGAAGTACCATTTAGCCTTTGTCTTGCTGGCAAGTCAAAAAACGGAGCAAGGCATTAAGCTAATGCGAGAAATAGTCCAACTCAAGCCTGATTACGCGGAGGCGCATTATGAGTTAGGCAAGGCTTTGCTTCAGCAAGGTGACATTAAGGGTGCGGTGCAGAGCCTTGAAATTGCGGCAAAGCTCAAGCCCGGCGAATCCTATGTTCATTATCAACTTGGCCGGGCTTACCTTCAGGCCGGCCGCAAGGCAGAAGGCGAGAGCCATATTGAAACTTCCAAACAGCTCAAGGATAAAGCGCGCGGGCAGACGAGCCAGTAGAGTCGAGTGAGGTGACCGGTCTTGTTCTTCAGCAGATTCCCTGGATTATCGATTTTGATCATATTCGTGGTTGCTGCATCGGCGACTGGCAATCAGTCGAGTCGCGTTATTTTCACCGATATTACAAACAAAGCGGGCATTACCTTCAAGCACACCGCTTCTGCTGACAAGAGATATCTCGTGGAGTCAATGAGCGGAGGAGTTGCACTCTTCGATTACGACAATGACGGTAATCTCGATATCTATTTTGTGAACTGTCTTACGGTTGATCTTTATAGACAGGGTGGAAAAACCAAGAGCGCTCTTTATCACAACAATGGAGACGGGACCTTTACCGATGTCACGGACAAATCCGGACTGGCGGACGTTGGTTGGGGGATGGGTGTCGCGGTTGGCGATTACAACAACGACGGCTTTGACGACCTGTATGTTACCTGCCTTGGTGGAAACCACCTTTTTAAGAACAACGGCAACGGGAATTTTACCGATGTAACTAAAACCGCCGGAGTATCCGATGGACGGTGGTCAACCGGCGCCGCGTTTGTAGACTACGACCACGACGGTTATCTGGACCTGTTCGTTGCGAATTACGTCGAGTACGATCTCAACCATCTTCCAGAGTTTGGTAAAGATAAAACATGCCAGTACAAAGGCATAGCAGTGCAATGCGGTCCCAGGGGATTACGCGGCTCGGGCGACTCGCTCTTCCACAATAACCGAGATGGCACCTTCACGGATGTCTCGAAGAAGGCCGGGGTCTCTGACCCGAATGGCTATTTTGGAATGGGTGTCATCTGTAGCGATCTTGATGATGACGGCCTCGTCGATATCTTCGTGGCTAACGATTCGACGCCGAATCTTCTCTACCATAACAACGGGGACGGCACGTTCAAAGAAATCGGCTTTGTCTCGGGCACCGCGCTAAGCGAGAACGGGTCCGAGCAGGGTAGCATGGGGGTTACCGTTGGTGACTACGATCACGATGGCCGGTTAGATATCTTTATTACCAATTTTGTAGACGACTACGACACGCTCTACCACAACGATGGGAATAACTTTTTCACGGACGTCGCTTACAAAGCCAAGGTCGCCGCAGTGAGCATGCCCTTCGTTCGATGGGGCACCAAATTCATCGATTACGACAACGACGGGTGGCTCGATCTGTTCATAGCATGTGGGCACGTCTACCCTCAGTTGGAGCACTATCGGCAGCGCAAGCTGCTGCACCACAACAACCGCGACGGAACTTTTTCGGAGGTAGCCGAGCAATTCGGAGCGCCGTTGGTGCAGGAACGGGCGGGCAGAGGAGTCGCATTCGGCGATATTGATAATGACGGCGACGTTGACATGGTCATCAACGATCTGGACGGCCCGCCGCAACTGCTGCGCAACGACGGCGGCAACGCGAATAATTCAATCTTGATCAAAACCGTTGGCGTCAAAAGCAACCGCGATGGTATTGGAGCTCGGGTCAAAGTAGTATCCGGGGACCTGACCCAGATCGATGAAGTGCGGAGCGGTGGGAGCTACATTTCTCAGAGCGATCTGAGGCTGCCCTTTGGCTTTGAGAAGCGGACGAAAATAGACCTGATCGAGATCCGCTGGCCCAGCGGTGTCGTTGATAGAATCACCAACGCGAATGTGAACAAGTTGCTTACCGTAAAAGAAGGTCAGGGTATTGTCGAACAAAAGGATTTTAAGAGAGCCGCGGCGGCCGGTCGTTAGGACCGGCTCGGATCGCTGTGATCGGTCGCGGCGCTCGACAAAGTGACGTTATGCAATTCCCTGTCTTTAAGTAGTTGCTTCGTAAAGTTATGGTTATCGCACTACCAGATTTGGCAGATCGCCGGCGCAAGCGAAACGCCCCTCGCCGGGAAAGTAGGCATGGTTTGGCGACGTTAGCTGTGTTCAGCTGCGCGTGCCGGTTAGCGGTTGCTCTAGCGCTCTATTCGCTTCTTCTTACTCCACTCAAGGTCTCAGGTCAGGAAAATTCTTTAACGGATCGAATTGAGAAGGCCGCCACGCTTATTGGTGATAATCGGATCGAAGAGGCCGAGCGCCACTTAAACGCGGTCCTGCGTATCAGACCTCAGAATGCCGCGGCACTTGATCTACTCGGCACGATTCGGGCAAAGCAGGGGAGGCTGAGTGAGGCGGAGTCGCTCTTTACGCGCGCAATCAGCATTGATCACCAACTGATTGGGGCGCATATGAATCTGGCCTACCTTTATTTGCTAAAGGGAGAGAATGAGAAAACTGCCTCAGAGTTGAGGGAAGTACTCCGCCTGGATCCGCGGAACGCCGATGCCTCCTACAAACTTGCATGGTTGCTGCTCTCTCGAGGTCAGATTGATGAGGGCATCAACACAATCGCCGAGGCCAGGAAATCGCAGCCTCCCTCCGCCCCGTTATTCGCCTTGCTTGGTGATGCTTATTCAAGAAAGAACAATTTGGAGAAGGCAGAGGAAAGCTATCTTCTGGCGTTGAACGAATCCGGAACAAATAGCGATGCAATGTTGGGTCTGGCTACCGTCTATCAGAGGAAAGGAGACGCCAACACGGCATTCCTTTATCTTGGGCGCGCAAAGGCGGCGATCGGAGATTCCCCCGATCTGCTATACAAATTTGCGCTCATTGCGGTCAAAGCACAGCTCGGTGCCGACGCGATCATAGCTCTTAAGCGAGCGATTGAGCTCAAGCCCAAAGAGCCGTCGTATTATTTCGCTCTCGGCGTCGCGTGGCTCACGAAACCGGATCTTCAGGAGGCCGAACTGGTCTTCCGTCAGTTCCTAAAACTGCAACCAGATAATGCGCAGGGTCAGACCTATCTCGGCTATACTCTGCTGAAGGAAAAGTCGTACGCCGAAGCGCGGGAGTGGCTTGAAAAAAGCATCAGGAAAGACGCCGCCACCCCCGAGACGTTCTACTACCTCGGGTTGATCGCGCAGGAGCAGAAAGAGGACGAGAGGGCGGTGGAGTTTTTTGCAAAATCCATACAGCTCTCACCGACATTCGCGCATCCGCATATTGCGCTCGGGTCGACTTATCTAAAGATGAAGAACTATCCGCGCGCTCAACAGGAACTCGAAATCGGAGTGCGACTGAATCCAGATGACTCAAAGGCGCACTATAATCTCGCCCTTCTGTATTCGCGGCTTAATGATTCGCAACGAGCACAGAAAGAGATGGAAATAGTTGAAAAGTTGAAGTCCAGCAAGGGGCCAAATGACGGCGATCTGGTAAGTCCAACGCGGCCGGCTCCGCGGTGAGATCCCCGCACAGTGTAACCAGGGAGGTGAAGCGTGTTCGTCCTTCGATCTTCATTGGATGTGGTTTGGATAACGTTAATTCATCGGCTGCGCATCGGAGTGCTTATGGTGCTCGCCGTCTCTTCACTCCCGGCGGAAGCTCAATCGCAAAAGAGTAAGGAGGGCCAAAAGAGCCAGGACGATACCATCAAGCTCAAAGCGAATCTTACAGCGGTGGACGTGATGGTGAAGGACAGCAAGGGGAGATACATCACCGATCTGAAGCCTGAAGATTTCAGCGTCTTTGAGAATGACGTTCGGCAGACTGTGGGTTTCTTTGATCCACCTCTCTCCGATGTCAAAGGGCGTCAACCGAACGCGACACCGGCACAATCGGCCAAGTCCAGCGGCATGCCTACAAGTATTATGTCGCTCATATTGGATGGCGGGACAACAGACCTCACAAACATGAAGCCGGTACGAGAAGGGGTGCTCAAGTACATCCGCGAGCGCATTGCCGAGACCGATACAGTTGCGGTGTTCGGAGTGTCTACTGATTTGCGCGTGCTTCAGCCATTCACCCAAGACAAGCAGAAGCTGATCGCGGCGGTGGAAAATGCCTGGCTTCTAACTGGCTCAAATAAGAATCTCGAGCAGGCTCATCTCGCGGAAGACATAGACCGGACGAGGTCGGAGGTGGCAGGCTCTCCAGACATAAATCTACCGGCCTCCGCGGCAGCGGCGGCGCAGGGCTCGGCTGCCGCTCAGGCGATGCTCGCCGCGCGCGCGCTCGAGCGATTTGTTCAACTCCGGTCGCAGTTGAGCGCACAGCAAGCGCGCCCGATGCTGGCAGCGCTCGCAGCTATCTGTGAGGCTCAACGGTCGATACCCGGCAAGAAGACGCTGGTGGTGTTTTCGCAAGGCTTCGTCGCGCCTGCGATCCTCGATTGGCAAGTGCAAAGTGTGATTGATATTGCTAACCGGGCGAACGTCGCGATTTACATCATAGATTCTGCCGGCCTGAGAACAGGCGGTCCGGGTTCCAACGCGCCAGTACCCAGCGCGCCGTTAGCGGGCGTCGCCGCAACAATGAGTACCGATAGCCGGATGAGGACAGCCGGCGGCGAAAATGTGTTTGATAATGTGAGGCACGAGGGTGCGAACCGTGAGTACGACATCTTGTACCGAATCTCGGGCGATACAGGCGGAGAGTTGATCAAGGGTACCAATGACCTTTCAAAGGGTCTCGACCGGATCGACCAGGAAATCCGGTCTCGCTACACACTGGCCTACTACAGCACAGACCAGAACTTTGATGGCGGCTTGCGTAAAATAAGGGTTGATGTCCGGCGACCCGATGCGCATGTAGTTTCGCGCTCAGGGTACTACGCCAACGCCGCCGACGATCTGGTTGTTCTCTCACCGGATGATAAGAAATTGCTCGCTAACCTGACGGCGGTTGAAGCCAATCCTGCTTTGCCGTTGTTTGTCGAGTTAACTCCATTCAGGTCTAAAGCTGGACGCTACATCGTTCCACTCTCAATCGAGGTGCCGCCTAATGCTCTGACTTTCGAGAAGAAGGGCGACAAACAACATCTGCAGTTCGATTTCTTCGGCGTAATCCGTGAATCGTCAGATAGGATTATTGCCCGTCTTGGAGGAGGCGTCGATACTGCTCTGACCGCCGAGCAGTATCGCGTCTTTCTAAGCAACACTCTCTTTTATCGACAGGACTCCGAACTCGATCCGGGCACATATAGCATCGAATTGATCGTCAGAGACAAGCTGTCGGGAAATATGGCGGCAAGGAGAACGACGCTGGTCTTGCCTGAGGCGAACAGTGAGTTTTCAGCTTCTGCAGTAGTACTGAGCCGACATGCCGTACCTGCAAAAACCCAGGCCGGCGCTTCCGGGCCGGCCGATGTGCTAACCGAAGGACAGATACAGATTCGCCCCTTCCCCAGCCGCGAATTTCGTGTCACCGACAACTTAATAATATTCTTCGATTTATATGGCGCTGCAGTGAGCCCGGATTCGAGCAAGGGGTTGGTACGGGTTACGGTGACGCTGATGAGGGACAATAAACCGGCGGCTCGACCTATCGATTACGTGTTGACCGAAACTGTTTCTCAGCCGGTCCCGCGCATGACGTTTGCGAAGTTTGCAAATCTGTCAGGACTGACGCCGGGCAAGTACATTGCTGTGATTGAGGCTCTGGATATGGTGGCGCATAAGACTATCAGGCAAGAGGCGTCATTCGCCATAACGCAGTGATCCGGTATTCGAGGCGTCCGCGGCAGTCGGTGATTCCGATCCTCAGGGGTAATCAGGTCCGGCAATCTGCCAGCTTGTCGAGAGAACCGCTTCTAGGCGAATGGTTTTGACAAGCCGGCAGCTTGCCGGTCTACGAGACGAATTGAAGACCAAAATTGCATTCAATATTAGAATCAGAGACTGCGTCCTTCTGGCGACGTCCATTCTTGCTTTCAATCTACTGTTCAACTCCAATTCTCAACGAGCGGCGGGTCCGGTGACCGGTGTCACATTTGAAGAAGTGCCTGCCAAAGTAAGCGGGATCACGTGGATTCATGATAATGCGCATTCAACCGAGCGCTTCCTGCCCGAGACGGTAGGCGCCGGATGCGCTTTCTTGGATTATGATAATGACGGTTGGATGGACATCTACCTGGTCAATAGCGGGGCTTCGGACTTCTTTACGCCGAAGACTCCAATGAAGAACGCTCTTTACCGCAATAATCGCGACGGCACGTTTACGGATGTGTCGGATAAGGCCGGCGTCACGGGTGGAACCTTTGGAATGGGCGCGGCTGCCGGAGACTACGACGGAGATGGCTGGGTCGATCTTTACGTGACCAGCTACGGACGCAACATTCTTTATCACAATAATGGGAACGGGACATTTACCGACGTGACCGACAAGGCGGGAGTTGCCGCGCCTGGCTGGTCTACATGCGCCGTCTGGTTTGACTATGACGGTGACGGCAAACTTGATCTGTTCGTCTCCAGCTTCGTTTCTTATGACAAGTCACAGATAACCCTTTGCACTGATGAGACTCTGAAGCGGCGGTACTATTGCGTACCGCGCCTTTTCAAACCGAGGCCGAGTCATCTCTTTCACAACAACGGAAACGGCACGTTTGCCGACGTCAGCAAGGAGTCGGGAATTGCGAACTATCCCGGCAAGTCGTTCGGCGCGGTCGCAACCGATGTGAACAACGACGGTCTGATGGATTTGTTTGTAGCGAATGATACTATGCCTAATTTCCTTTTCATCAACAAAGGGGGCGGCAAGTTCGAAGAGGCAGGGCTTGGGGCGGGCGTGGCGTACAGCGAAGCCGGAAGCCCGCGCTCCGGCATGGGCGTGGACGCAGCCGATTATGATGGCGACGGCTGGCAGGACCTCTTTGTGGCTAATATCGACCAGGAATTCTTCAGTCTGTATCACAATCAGAAGGACCTGACCTTCGCCGACGAACCTGGGGAGATTGGACCAGCCACGCAGCTGCTGAGCGGGTGGGGTTTGAAGTTCTTCGATTACGACAACGACGGTGATGCGGACCTGTTGCTGGTCAACGGCCATCCGGATGATCTGATCGAGATGCGGTTAAAGCATGTGAAGTACAAAGAACCACTGCTGATGTTCGAGAACACCGGGCACGGCTTTAAGAATGTAAGCGCTACATCGGGCGCGGTTTTCACGCGAGAGTTTTCCGGCCGCGGGATGGCCGTCGGCGACTTTGACAATGACGGCTTTCTGGACGTGCTCATTTCGAATAACGGTGAAGCGCCGATTCTGCTGCACAACAGCGGTGGTAATCGAAACAACTGGCTTGGTGTCCAACTGGCCGGCACCAGGAGCAACCCCGCTGGCGTCGGGGCAGTCATCACGTGGCAAGCGGGCGGCTTAAAGCGGAGCCGATTGAAAACCGCCGGCGGGAGCTACCTGGCATCGCACGACCCGCGCGACGTGCTTGGTGTTGGCTCGGCTTCGGCGATTGACAGTGTTGAGATCCGCTGGCCCGGCGGTAAGGTGGACAAACTAACGAATCCGCCTCTGAACACTTATATCAGGGTTGTTGAGGGTGAGGGCATCGCTAAGGGGAAAACCGCGCCACCGAAACGGTAGGCCAGGGTTTGGGCAAGATGTGAACGGCCGTTCAGCGGCCCGCGCAAAGCACGAACGCCTCAGCGATCAGCAGCGTTTTTTCAGGACAAGTTCATGACCGATGCTGGTAAGAAAAGTCTCGTGATTGTAAGTCTCGCTTTCCTGGCGGTTATTCGTCTCGGGAGCTCGAGTCTAACCAGCGGAGAGATCCAGAACCAACAGAATCCCTTATCTGACTGGCGGCCAACTGACGACTCCCCGGGAATCGCGTATGTTGGCACACGCGCATGCGCTCAATGCCACAGGCATCAGGCGGCGACTCAATCAGCTACCTCGATGGCTCACGCGTTGGAGTCCACCAGCGAGTCCGAGGTGCTAAGCCAGCGTCCTCGGATGACATTTCGCGAAGGACCCTATTCGTACCAGATTGTGCGACAGGATACCCGCAGTATCTATACCGTCAGCGACGGCGTCAATACGATATCCGAACCGATTCTCTACTGTTTCGGCCGGGGAAGGGGAGGGCAGACATACGTTCTCAAGCACAACGATGTGCTTTATGAATGCCGCATAAGCTATTATCAAACAATTCAAAATCTGGATCTAACGATCGGCCAGAAGACCGCGGTTCCGAGCACGCTCGAAGAAGCTCTGGGCCGCCGCCTCAGCGGCACTGAGGCTGTGGACTGCTTTGGCTGTCATGCTCCCTCAGCAGTTAGCGGGCACAAATTGCAATTGGAAAATATGGCCGCCGGTGTTACTTGCGAAGCCTGCCACGGTCCAGGCGCCAGGCATATTGCCGCCGTCAGTTCTCGCGACTCCAGGGGGCTGCAAATCTTCAACCCGCGAACACTGGATTCGATCAGCCTATCGCAGGAGTTTTGTGGCACATGTCACCGAGGCTTCCTGCAGGTCATGCAAATGCCCGCGCAGGGTGGGTTTCAGAACGTTCGCTTTCAACCGTATAGGATTTTCAACAGCAAGGGGCACAACCGGATCGATCCGAGAATCAGCTGCACTGCCTGTCATGATCCGCACGACAGGTTGCAGCGCGAGTCTTCATTCTATGACGCAAAGTGCCTTGCGTGTCACCGCTCAAGTCCGCAGCAGGCTGAAACGGCAACGCGAACATCGCGCGGTTGTCCTGTGGGCAAGGAAAAGTGCGCGGGCTGTCACATGCCGAGGGTCGAAATACCGGGTACGCATACCAGCTTCACGGATCATTGGATACGGGTTGTGAAGCCTAATGAGGCCATTCCGAGATGAAGGCCGGCTCGGATCCGAACGGTGCTGCATTGTCTGGAGTAGTCTGATACTCCATAGACGAATCGACGTAGTTTGTGAAATATCAGACGGTAGACACCATCAACGAACATGTCCTTAATGCTTGCGGAAATCAAACAGCAACCTGCGGCGCTCGAGCGCACGCTGAAGCGCGAGGGTTCCCGGATTGCGCGCTTTGCCGAGTCGCTAAGCAAGCGCCGGATACGCTTGATCGTGTTGATCGCGCGAGGCAGCTCCGATAACGCGGCCCTGTTCGGACGGTACCTTTTGGAGATCAGCACCGGCATACCGGTTTCGCTTGCGGCTCCTTCGGTCCACACTCTCTATCGCGCCAAAATGGATCTGCGAGACGCGTTGGTAATCGGAATCTCGCAATCGGGCGAGGGTGCTGACGTCAATATCGTTTTGGAGAATTCCCGTCGCGGCGGAGCAACTACGCTTGCCATTACGAATGAACCCGGCTCGACGATGGCGAGCATAGCGAATGAGACGTTCCTGATTCACGCCGGGCGCGAACGCAGCGTTCCGGCCACGAAGACATACACAGGTCAGTTGATGATCTTTCATTTGCTGGCCGCGGCTCTAAACGGAAGCAAGCGATTTGCGGAAGTCGAACGCCTGCCCGAACTGGCGGCCGCTTCGCTTGAACTGCTCCCGCATATCGAACAAACTGTCGAACGATATGCGCTCATGGACCATTGTGTCGTTGTCGGGCGGGGCTTGAACTATGCCAACGCCTATGAGTTTGCCATTAAGTTGATGGAAACCTGTTACGTTGTAGCTGAGCGATTCTCGTCGGCCGATTTTCTACACGGGCCGATTGCGATGGTTGAGCGTACGTTTCCCGTTTTTCTCTTCGCTCCACCTGGAAAGTCCTTCCCGGGGATGAAGGACTTGCTGCGCACGTTGACGAAGCTGGGCGCTGAAACGATCGTGATATCCAGCGAGAGCGCAGTGCTCAGGCATGCGACGCGAGCTTTTAGAATACCCGAACGAATCAGCGAAATGCTTTCGCCGATTCCTTATATCATTCCAGCCCAACTCTTCACCGCGCTTCTTGCAAAAGCCAAGGGGTTGAGTCCGGATCGCCCGCGTTCGCTGGCGAAGATTACGAGGACCGTTTGAAGGTCCTTCAAGTCAATTGAGGAGCCAATGAAAGAGAAGAATTTCGTAATTGCCCTGCTTCTGGCCTGCTCTATAAGTGTTTCCGCGCAGCAGAATGACACCGCCCAACCTTCGCCGCGACTGCATCGGGTTATGCCGGTGCCGTCGGCAATTCATTTTCTCTCCGGCAGGCTAAAGATTGACGCCTCCTTCACGGTCGCCACGGACGGTCATACGGACGCGAGGCTCGAAGCGGGAATTTACCGGGCGTCTCGTCGGCTGGAAGGGCGTACGGGATTTGAATTCCGGCGCGGTCCAGCGAGCGATTCTCAAACCGCGACGCTCCTTATCCAGTGCAAGGGACCGGGCAGTCCGGTTCCTTCAATTAAGGAAGACGAATCTTACTCGCTTGAAGTGTCTGAGAAACAAGCTGCCCTTAGAGCGGCTACTGTGATCGGCGCAATCCGAGGGCTTGAAACCTTCCTGCAACTGCTTGAAGGTGATGGGCAGGGATATTTCATACCATCGGTCAGCATTCAGGATAAGCCGCGTTTTTCCTGGCGGGGTTTGCTTATAGATGTAGGGCGTCACTTTGAGCCGGTGGAAGTAATAAAGCGCAATCTCGATGGGATGGCGGCGGTTAAGCTCAACGTGCTGCACTGGCACTTAACCGAGGACCAGGGTTTTCGAATCGAAACCAAACGCTACCCGAAGCTTCACCAGATGGGTTCGGACGGTCTTTTTTACACTCAGGACCAGGCGCGCGAAATCATCGCGTATGCGCGCGATCGCGGCATTCGCGTGCTGCCGGAATTCGATATGCCTGGCCACGCAACAAGCTGGCTGGTCGGGCATCCTGAGTTCGGAAGCGCGCCGGGACCATTCAAGATCGAACGCAAGAACGGAATATTTGATCCGGCATTCGACCCGACGCGTGACGAGCTCTACAGATTTCTGGAAGGCTTCTTTACTGAGATGGCCCAGCTTTTCCCGGATGAGTACCTTCACATCGGAGGAGATGAAAACGAAGGCCACCAATGGAATAACAACGTGCGGATTCAGGCCTTCATGAAAGCGAACGGAATCAAGGACAATCACGCTCTCCAGGCTTACTTCAACCAGCGAGTGTCTAAGATCCTTCAGAAGCTTGGCAAAAAAATGATTGGGTGGGATGAGATTCTGCACCCCGATCTTCCCAAAGACACAGTTATACATTCGTGGCGAGGGCCCGCATCACTCGCGGAAGCGGCCAGAAAGGGATACGACGGCATTCTATCTTCGGGCTTTTACATCGATCTCATGTATCCCGCCTCGCGACACTACAAGGTCGATCCGGTTGCTTCTGACAGCACTCTCAGCGAGAGCGAATTGGCGCATATCCTGGGAGGTGAAGCCACAATGTGGGGCGAGTGGGTCAGCCCTGAAACTATCGACTCGCGCATCTGGCCACGCACTGCAGCAATTGCAGAGCGGTTGTGGTCCCCCCGCAATGTGACCGACGTCGAAGATATGTACAGGCGGCTCGATTCGGTCAGCCTCCAACTCGAGGAGCTGGGACTGACTCACGAAAAGAATGTGGATATGATGCTCAGGCGGCTGACGCGCACCAGGGATATTGGTCCGCTGAAAACCCTTGCTTCGGTAGTTGAGCCGGTGAAGGAGTATCACCGCTCTCAAGCGCATCCGGCCACTATGCTCGCTCCGCTGACTCGATTGATCGATGCAGCGACTCCAGACAGCCGCGGCGCACGAGAGTTTAGCGGGCTTGTTGAGGGCTTGCTGTCTGATGCCCCTCTCTTTCGACAGAATCGAGATCGCATCACGGTTGTTCTAACTCGGTGGCGAGATGTCCGGCCCGCGCTGGAGGTGACGATCCATCAGTCTCCAATACTTCTCGAGGCCGAGCGGCTTCCTCGCGACCTTGCAGATATCGGCGATGCGGGGCTTGAAGCCTTATCGTACCTTGCTGCGGATGTGCCTCCCCCCATTGAATGGCGCGCTGCGAAATTAGCGATGCTCGAACAGGCTTCAAAACCCAAGGCGGAAGTCGAATTCGCTATCATTGATCCCGTCAGGAGGCTCGTCGTTCTGGCGGCGGCAATCTCCGAACTCAAGAACATTCCGGTGTCACAGTGGAAGCAACGCGTGTTGACCATGGCTGCCGAGAAGGATCGATAAGAGCGTTGAAGACAACGGCGCTTCTACTCAATGATCGGTCGGATTTCTCGTCACTTCCAGCCTGTGAATAGCCAGAATGGACGCAGTGATCGGGATTCCATTGTCCACATCGACCTTCAGCAGAACCTGGTAGTATTTGGGCGGCCCCGATTTTCCTGACAACTGTTGCAGGTGTTGGTTGAGAATATTCAAATACTCTTTCTTGGTTACGTATTCTGCGGCAGCCTGGGTACCCTCGCTCTTAACGCCGGCTAGAATCATCAGCGTGGTTTCGTCGGTTACGCCTGGCTTGACCGTGATGAGCCCATAATCTTCGATTAGGTCTCCGGTCCGCGCGTTGAATCGAGGGCGGTACTCCTTCTCCTCCCCGGGCTCCGGACTCGCATTCAGGATCGTGGCGCTGACGCTGTATGTGAAATCTTCTTTGATCGGCAGCTTTCCGGACCAGTCGTTCGCCCAGACGCTTCCAAGTGAGATCACGTTATAAGTCTTCATGTCTTCCGCGCTCACGGTGCGGCTCTGCTTGAGCGTGATGTTCCTGCCTGCGGAGCGGAAAAGGTCTGCGACAAGCTGCAATCCAATAGCTTCACCGACGCCTGTGTAATCTGCCCGCGCAAGGATCAGTTTTGGGATGCGGTTTTGTCTCATGACAAATCTGTCTTTGAGCGCTTCAGCCAACCAGCCGGCCTCCTCCGGCGTTAGCTCCACAGAGTTCTTCAATAGCACATCCGGGTCCGCTGCATTTGAGAAGCGATAGACCGCCGGATTGCTTAAAACCAGCAGCGTCGGAGCGCCGATTGAGAGGAATGGTTTCCAGACGGCACCGGCATCGACTTCTCCCTTTGTTGAGATCGATTCCTCCGTTTGCCTGCGCAAGTCGCGATTGGATATGGTCAACACTACAACGGCAATAGCCAACACAACGACCGCCAGAATCAAAGCGATCTTCCAGGTTTTAGCCCTATCGATATGCGGCGACGAGATTGCTGCCGCCTGACTAGCCTCCGGCTTAGTATGAGGGACGAGATCGTCTGCGTGAGGATGCCGAGCCGACGAGAAGGTAACACTATAGTGTCCCTTCGGTATCTCGATTAGGATCTTGTCTGACTTTCCCTCTGTCTCGTAATACTCCTGAAGTTTCGCCCTGAGCCTTTTTGCTTGCACACGCACAACCGAATCGGTGCGAGCATCGAAGTCTCCGCTGCGCCCGAAAACCTCCGTGGCAATAGTGTACTCTTTGAGATGCGTCGCCTGATCTCCCATCGCTTTGAGGACGACGTATTGTAAGAGTCCTTTCAGGCTCTCGGATCCAGAGAGTGTATGGCTTTGTAAAACTCTTTCAAGTTGCTCAAGCTTCTCGGTGGGTTCGATCTCGGCGGGTTGCGGCGCTACCTCAGGACGTGGGAGATTTTCGACCTGGTCGAACTCTTCCTTTGGCTCTGGTTCCTCCCTGTGAATGTTTCCCGACGTGCGTAACATTTTGCTTGCCACAAATATGACCTTGTTGATTCTAATGGAAGTAACCGGATTATACTCCAATTAACTACCGAGACAACCCATACCTGGTCTAGGATGGTAGGCTTTACAAACTCTGATTTGGCTTTGCCGACAACCCTCCTTCCATGCAGGCGACTAATATGGAGAATCCAGTGAAAGTACATAGGAGAAGTGCCGGACGGACGCGCTATCCTGGTTTCAGGATTCGCCTATTCCTCTTTCCAGCCGAAGCAACACTCCGCCGCATAGAAATCCGGTCAGTCAGTTCACGGGCGGTTGTTTCCGCACGCTGTGTTTTCGCAGCCGCCCGGTGATGCCCCATGAAAAAACTAGAGTAGAAAACTAGAGTAGTTCGTTCGGGAGACGTTAGACTTATGAAAAGGATGCTGTTAGTGCTGGGTTTAGTTCTTATGTGCTCACAACGCTTCGGCGTTCAACCGGCGCCTGCGCAAGCGAACGCACGCGCTGCGTCGCCGCCGTTCGCTTACCAGGGAGCCGCAGCCGCGGAAGTATTGGACAGCCAGAAATTCTTTGAGATCGCTCTCAAGACCGGCAATCGGGTAATTGACCGCGCTTCAGAAGTTGAAGCTCTATTGGCCCGCATGACCCTTGAAGAGAAGGTCGGCCAAATGACCGAGCTTGAAATCGGGATGGTCTCAAACGGCAAGGGAGCGACAACAAAGATTGACACTGCCAAGTTGGAAAAGGCCATCGGCAAATACGGCGTCGGTTCGATTATCAACGTCACAGATGAATGTTTCACCATCGACGAATGGCACGAGATCATTCGACAGATCCAGGAGAGTGCTCAAAGGACGCGACTGAAGATACCGGTGCTCTATGGCATTGACTCGATTCACGGAGTTAACTACACAATCGGATCAACGCTGTTTCCGCAAGAGATCGGCATGGCGGCTACGTGGAATCCTGAGTTGATGAAGCGTGCTGCTGAAATAACCGCTCTCGAGACTCGCGCCTGCGGGATACCCTGGAACTTTTCGCCTGTTCTCGATCTCGGACGACAACCGCTGTGGCCTCGCTTCTATGAAACGTTCGGGGAGGATCCTTACCTGGCGAAGGTCATGGGCGTGGCTACGGTGCGAGGATATGAAGGCACAAATATCGCCGCGAGCGACCACGTCGCGGCCTGTCTGAAACATTACCTGGGCTACAGCTTTCCTCTCTCTGGCAGGGACCGTTCGCCTTCCTTGATCCCCGAGAATTACCTCCGTGAATATTTCATGCCAACCTTCCAGGCAGCCATCGCGGCGGGCGCCCATTCGATCATGGTTAACTCGGGCGACATCAACGGCGTTCCGGTGCATGCCAGCCGTTATCTGCTAACGGATGTGTTGCGTAACGAACTCGGATTTCGCGGCATGGTCGTTTCGGATTGGGAAGACATCAAGAAGCTTGTCACCGAGCATCGAGTTGCAGCCACGGAGAAGGAAGCAACCCGCATCGCTGTAATGGCGGGAATAGATATGAGCATGGTGCCCAGCGATTATAGCTTCAGCGATAACCTGATTGCGTTGGTCAAAGAAGGCGCAGTTCCACAAGCGCGCATTGATGAAGCCGTGGCTCGCGTACTGCGATTGAAGTTCGAGCTTGCCCTGTTCGATTCTCCTATGCCCGATCCCACCTTGAAGTCCAAATTTGGCTCGGCCGAGTCGAGAGCGGTCAGCCTGGAAGCGGCTCGTGAATCCATCACGCTTTTGAAAAACTCAAACAACCTGTTGCCGCTCACCGGAAATATCAAGGTGCTTGTCACTGGTCCTACTGCCGATTCCCTGGTCTCACTTAACAACGGATGGAGTTATACGTGGCAGGGTACGAAGTCGGAGCTTTATCCGAAAGACCGTTTGACCATATTGAGGGCGATAGAGGCCAGGGCCGGAAAGCAGAACGTCACTTACGTGCCCGGCTCCGCACTTGATAAGGAACTCAATATTGCCGAGGCTGCCGAGGCAGCTAGCCATGCTGACGTTGCCATAGTATGCATCGGCGAAGGCGCATATGCCGAAACGCCCGGCAACATCGAAGACCTCGCGCTGAGCGACGCACAGCTAAGGCTGGCGGCCGCCGTGTCCGCCACAGGCAAGCCCGTTGTGTTCGTGCTTGTGGAGGGTCGCCCGCGGATAATCAACCGCATCACCGACGGCGCCGCTGCGATACTGATGGCGTACAACCCGGGCAATGAAGGCGGGCGGGCAATCGCCGATGTGCTGTTTGGCGATTACAATCCGAGTGGCAAATTGCCGTTCACTTATCCACGTCACGCCAACGCCCTCATACCGTACGATCACAAACCATATGAGTTGCGAGACACAAGTTATGGAAACATGGCTTTCAAGCCCCAGTTCGAGTTCGGATTTGGACTGAGCTACACGACGTTCTCGTACAGCGATCTGAGGGTTGAACCAAAATCATTGAAAGGAGATGCGGAAGTCGCGGTTTCAGTCACGGTCAAAAACACAGGGCGAAGAGGCGGAAATGAAGTCGTCCAACTATACGTGGGCGATTTGGTGGCATCAATCAGCCCGCCAGGAAAGCGACTGAAACGATTCGCGAGAATCCATCTAGAGCCAGGACAGAGTAAGACTTTAAGTTTTACGCTTCGCTCGGATGATCTCTCATTTGTCGGTCCAAATAATAGATCCATTGTCGAGCCCGGTGAATTTGAAGTAATGGTGGCGGGCTTGAGCCAAAGATTTACCCTAACCCAGGCGCCGTGAGACAGCTGGAATGAAGAGTAAACGCTATCGGGTTCTTTCGGCTCTGACTGTGCTGCTGGTTACACTCGTTGGTCCCGCATGCGCGCAAACGCGCGTCCTCGTCTGGTCCGATGAGTTCGACGGTCCGGGTAAATCCTCCCCCGACTCTACAAAGTGGAGCTTCGACACCGGCGGCGGCGGCTGGGGAAATAATGAGATCGAGTACTATACAAGCCGCCTCCAAAACGCTTTCATAGATGGCGAGGGCAGGTTAGTCATTAAAGCCCTCCGCGAGAATTACAAGGGGTCTGACCACGTGACGCGAAACTATACGTCGGCGAGACTGATAACGAAGGGAAAATTCAGTCAGAAATTCGGCAGGGTTGAGGCGAGGATCAAGCTGCCGTTCGGCCAGGGAATATGGCCGGCGTTCTGGATGCTTGGCGATAACATTGATACCGTTGGATGGCCGAACTGTGGAGAGATAGACATCATGGAGAACATTGGGCGCGAGCCGTCGGCAAATCACGGCAGTCTTCATGGTCCAGGTTACTCCGGAGGAAGCCCGCTTAGCGGCATCTACACATTGCCGCACGGGCAGCTCTTCTCTGAAGCTTTTCATGTCTTTACTATCGACTGGGAGCCAACAGCCATACGCTTCTACGTGGACGGCAATCTTTACGAGACTAGAACTCCGGCAGATCTGCCCGCCGGTAAAAGCTGGGTCTTTGATCATCCTTTTTTCATCCTGCTCAATGTAGCCGTCGGCGGGAACTGGCCGGGTAGTCCAGATTCGACGACGGTGTGGCCGCAGACCATGCTTGTAGATTACGTGAGAGTGTACGGGTAATTCGTGAACAATTTGCGTGAATGCCGTTGATGTTCCGAACACCCGACTGCTTAGCATCACCACCGTTTCTCAAGACCCGAGGGTACTCCAGTGAAATTATCGCTTCTCGACTGGTCAGTCATAGCAGCCTACTTTCTGTTCAATCTAGCTATCGGCATCTACTACGCCCGAAGAGCCCGAGGTAGCACAACCGAGTTCTTCTTATCAGGCAGAGACGTGCCGTGGTGGCTTGCCGGCACGTCTATGGTCGCGACTACGTTTGCGGCCGACACACCTCTGGCCGTAACCGGATTCGTCGCTAAGAACGGCATCGCCGGAAACTGGTTGTGGTGGAATTTTGTGATGAGCGGGATGCTGACGGTCTTCTTGTACGCGCGACTGTGGAGACGCGCCGGGGTTATGACCGACATCGAATTCGCCGAGCTTCGCTACTCTGGTAAGCCGGCGGCCTTTCTGCGCGGTTTCAGAGCGCTATACCTGGGCTTACCGATCAACTGCATTATTATGGGTTGGGTGAACCTGGCGATGGTCAAGATTCTGGAGACGACTCTCGGGCTTGATAAGCGCGGGGCCGTTACGGTCGTCGTAGGAATCCTGATCTTCACCGCGTTCTACACGACGATCTCAGGATTGTGGGGCGTGCTCGTAACGGACTTGTTCCAATTCGTTCTGAAAATGGGAATGGTAATCGTGCTCGCAATCCTCGCGGTGCATGCCGTAGGCGGGATGGATGCATTAAAGACAAAGATTACTGCGCTCGATGCGTCGAGCGGACAGGCGGGCTCGCGGCTTTCGTTCTTTCCGGGTATGGATTCGGTTTGGATGCCGGCGATCACGCTGTTCACTTACCTGGCGGTAAACTGGTGGGCAAGTTGGTATCCTGGGGCTGAACCCGGAGGTGGAGGGTATATAGCGCAACGCATATTCTCTGCAAAAGATGAGCGGCACGGGCTTCTTGCAACGCTGTGGTTCAACGTCGCTCATTATGCGCTGAGGCCGTGGCCGTGGATACTGACCGCGCTCGCCTCACTCATCCTTTATCCCGAACTTGCCGATAAGGAAACCGGTTATATCAGAACCTTAATGGACCCAAACGTGTTTCCCGTCTACCTGCGCGGCTTCATGCTGGCGGCGTTTGCCGCGGCTTATATGTCGACAATAGGAACGCAGCTCAATTGGGGCGCCTCATATGTAATCAATGATTTCTATCGCCGGTTCGTGAAACGCGACGGAGGTGAACGCCACTACGTTATCGCTTCGCAGTTGGTAACGGTCCTGTTGATGATCCTCTCGCTCATCGTGACCTTCAATCTGGAGTCGATCGGCGGCGCCTGGAAGCTTCTGCTCGTGACTGGAGCCGGGACTGGGACCGTGCTCTTGCTGCGTTGGTTTTGGTGGCGGATCAATGCCTGGTCTGAAGTCTCAGCGATGATCACCGCCGCTGCATGCTCGCTGTTCCTGCAGATGTACCTCAAGTGGGATAGTGATCGTCCGAGAGACTTTGCTTACTTGATGCTCGTGACGGTTGGAGTGACAACGCTGGTTTGGGTGTCAGCGACACTGTTGACTCGGGCCGAACCAATGGAGAAACTGGTCGCTTTTTATCGCAAGGTACAACCGGAAGGTCCGGGTTGGCAGCGCATCGCGGCACACGCGGGTCTCTCGCCGGCAAACGTGAGCGGAGGCCTTGCGGTGCAATTTGTGAACTGGTTTCTTGGATGCTTATTGATCTATGCCTTTCTATTCGGCATCGGCTACCTGATCTTTGGCGCGCTCCTGAAAGCCGCGGGCTTCTTGATTATCGGTGTGATCGCGAGCGCGACAATACTACGCAATCTGCGGCGTGTGGTTTGGCAGCCAACTCCTGACGGCACCTCACAAGGCATAGTCGCCGAGACCGTGGAACCTTGAGTGTAGGACAGTTGTAACAGCGCGGTCCCTCCGCCAAAAGAGAACCGCAGATTTGCCAATTCGAGGTGTTTCTGGACGGTGATTCTCGTGACATTAGCCAACGGCTTTTAGCGATTCTGCGTGAAGCGGCGCTTATCACCAACATGAATCTTTTGAATTTTACATCTCGACTTCTAATTGCTATTGTCGAATTCTAATAACTGCCCAAGCTCGGAAAGAAGCTGGAATAAATCTAAGGATCTTTCGATGAATCTGCTTGTGCGCGCTTACCGTTCTTCTCTCGGAAAGAAATACATAATGGCGATCACAGGGTTGCTCCTCTTCCTGTTCGTGATTGTCCACATGCTCGGTAATCTTCAGGTCTACATCGGAAGAGATGCGATGAATGCTTACGCGGCTCTGCTCAAGTCCAAGCCGGCGCTGTTATGGACCGCGCGCGCCGGACTGTTGATCCTAGCCGTGCTCCATATCTGGTCCGCGCTTCAACTGGCCGCCGAGAATCGAGCAGCAAGACCCCAGCCTTACGCCGAAGGAAAACCCATCGCCACTTTCGCCGCGCGCACGATACTGATCAGCGGATTGATCATCCTCGCATTCATCGTTTATCACCTGATGCACTTCACTTTCGGCGTGACCAATCCTGAGTTCATGGAAATGCATGACCCGTTGAGCCGTCACGATGTTTACGGGATGGTGATTCACGCGTTTCGCAATCCGTGGGTCTCGGTCTTCTACATCGTTTCGATGGCGCTGTTGTGTTTACACTTGAGCCACGGTGTCTCAAGCATCTTTCAGTCGCTTGGGATCAGGCGAAGGTCGTCGCTTGCGGCATTCAATCGTTTCGCGCAGATTTCAGCGATTGTTGTTTTCATCGGCAATTGTTCTATCCCCGTCTCGATTCTTGCCGGGTGGGTGAACTGAGAGAGCGGTGAGGAAGTAACCAGTATGAAACTCGATCCCAAAATACCCGCGGGACCGCTGGCTCAGAAGTGGAGCAACCACCGAAACAACATCAAGCTGGTCAACCCCGCCAACAAGCGCAAGTTCGACGTGATCGTCGTAGGCTCGGGGCTCGCGGGCGGATCAGCCGCGGCCACACTTTCGGAGCTTGGCTACAAGGTCAAATGCTTTTGCTTTCAGGACAGTCCGCGCCGCGCGCATTCGATCGCCGCGCAGGGTGGAATAAACGCCGCGAAGAATTATCAGAACGACGGCGACAGCGTATATCGCTTGTTCTACGACACGATCAAGGGCGGCGACTTCCGCTCACGCGAAGCGAACGTGTATAGGCTGGCCGAAGTCAGCGTCAACATCATCGACCAATGTGTAGCCCAGGGAGTTCCGTTTGCGCGCGAGTACTCCGGCTATCTTGCGAATCGCTCGTTTGGGGGCGCGCAAGTCTCGCGGACTTTTTACGCGCGAGGCCAGACCGGTCAGCAGTTGCTGCTCGGCGCCTATCAGGCGCTCGAGAAGCAGATCGCGGCGGGCGGCGTGAAGATGTACCCGCGCACCGAGATGCTCGACCTTGTGTTGATCGATGGCCACGCGAAGGGAATCGTTGTTCGCGATCTGGTTACGGGTGAAATCAGCTCGCACGCCGCTGATGCCGTTGTCCTTGCAACCGGCGGTTACGGCAACGTTTTCTTTCTTTCGACCAATGCGAAGGGCTGCAACGTGACCGCGATCTGGCGAGCTTATAAGCGCGGTGCGCTGATGGCGAATCCTTGTTTCACTCAAATTCACCCGACCTGTATTCCGGTCAGTGGAGATCATCAATCCAAGCTGACCCTAATGTCCGAGTCGCTTCGCAACGACGGCCGGGTATGGGTTCCCAAAAACAAGGGTGACAACCGGCCACCGGATGAAATTCCTGAAGAAGACCGCGACTATTATCTGGAGCGAAAGTACCCGGCTTATGGGAACCTCGCGCCTCGTGACATTTCGTCGCGTGCGGCCAAGGAGGTCTGCGATGAAGGGCGCGGAGTCGGGCCGGGCGGACGCGGAGTCTATCTCGATTTTAGTAATGCAATAAAGCGGCTCGGGTTGGACGTCATTCGCGAGCGCTACGCGAATCTGTTCGAGATGTACGAGCGCATTACCGGTGAGGACGCTTACCGGACTCCGATGCGAATCTATCCCGCGAGCCATTACACGATGGGCGGGTTGTGGGTCGACTACAACCTGATGAGTAACATTCCCGGTCTGTACGTGGTCGGCGAAGCAAACTTCTCCGACCACGGAGCCAACCGGCTCGGCGCCAGCGCGCTGATGCAGGGCTTGGCGGACGGCTACTTCGTTCTGCCTTACACGATTGGCGATTACTTTGCGACGGAGCGCCCTCAGAAGCCTTCGGTCGATCACCCCGAGTTCAGAAAAGTCGAAGAAGAAGTCGCCGCGCGCACGAAAAAGTTCTTGTCGATCAAAGGCCGCCGAACGGTCACCGAATTTCATCGAGAGCTTGGCAAGCTGATGTGGGATAAGTGCGGAATGGCCCGCAACGAAGCGGGATTGAAAGAGGCTATTGAAAAGATTCCCGCTCTGCGGCAGGAGTTTTGGCAAGACGTTAACGTGCTTGGTGAAGGAAACGAGTTGAATCAGTCGCTGGAGTACGCGGGCCGGGTCGCCGACTTCATGGAATTCGGCGAGTTGCTGGTGCTGGACGCGTTGCTCAGGGACGAATCGTGCGGCGCCCATTTCCGCGAAGAGCATCAGACTCCTGACGGCGAAGCTAAACGCGACGACGAGAACTTCTCCTATGTGGCGGCGTGGGAGTATCAGGGGGCGGACGCGGCGCCGATCCTGCATAAGGAGAGGTTGGAGTACGAGGAAGTCCATCTGGCGCAGAGGAGCTATAAGTAGTCTTTCTTCTCTGCCAGTTTCTTTGCGAACTTTGCGGTCCTTTGCGTCTTTGCGCTGAGAATTCTTCCTGCCGCGGAGAATACTCAACGCAAAGACGCAGAGGGCCGCAAGTTCGCAAAGAAAACGTTCAGAAGGAACGCGATAAGCAAATGAATCTTACGTTACGCATTTGGCGCCAAAAGAACAGCGACACCGCTGGACAGTTCGTCGAGTACAAAGCCGACGAGGTCTCGCCGGATATGTCTTTCCTCGAGATGCTCGACGTGGTGAACGAAGGCCTGATCCAACGCGGCGAAGAACCGATCGCGTTCGATCACGATTGCCGAGAAGGAATCTGTGGGACGTGCGGAATGGTCATCAATGGAGTGGCGCACGGACCGCTTGGAGCGACGACCACATGCCAGTTGCACATGCGCCATTTCAAAGACGGTCAGGTGCTGACAATAGAGCCGTGGCGCGCGCGTCCATTTCCTGTCATCAAAGATCTGGTCGTGGATCGCAGCTCGTTCGATCGAGTCATTCAGGCGGGCGGCTTCATCTCGGCTCGAACTGGCGGCACCCCCGATGGAAACGCGATCCCCATATCGAAGCCCGACGCCGATCTGTCGATGGATGCCGCGGCGTGCATCGGATGCGGCGCCTGCGTAGCCGCCTGCAAGAACGCTTCGGCGATGTTGTTCGTCGCGGCAAAGGTTTCTCACCTGAACATACTTCCGCAGGGCAAACCGGAGAAAGAACGTAGAGTCTTGAATATGGTACGGGCGATGGATGAAGAAGGCTTCGGAAACTGCACGGTGATGGGCTCGTGCGAAGCGGTTTGTCCGAAAGAAATCAGCCTGGATTTCATCTCACGCATGAATCGCGATTATCTGAAGGCGCTTTGGCGCAGCAAGTAGCATAATCAAGCAACCTTCCTGGGTACCGGAGAAGATCATGGCAACAGTAGTGAGTTCACCCGAGCAACTTGTGATTCTCGACAATGTAAGCTGGGAAACCTACGAACGCCTGATCACCGAGCACGGCGAGAGGTGCGGCACTCGCTTCACCTACGATGAGGGGGTACTCCAGATCATGGTTATTTCATCCAGGCACGAAATGCCTAATCGAACGCTTGCTACGCTGGTTGACGTGTTGGCGGAAGAATGGAACATCGATATCCAGCGTCTAGGCCCGATGACCTTCAAGCGAAAAGACCTGCTCAAAGGATTTGAACCCGACTCTTGCTTCTACATTCAACACGCTGATGTGGTCATGGGTGGCGCAGACATCAAGCTCCCAGTTGACCCACCGCCTGATCTGATAATCGAAGTAGACATCACACGAGAGTCGCTCAACCGCTTTCCTATCTTCGCCGCAGTTGGAATACCCGAGATATGGCGCTTCGACGGAGCGAGAGTAATCTTCTACCGGCTTGAGTCGAACAGTTATGTGGAGGCTTCCCACAGTCTTGCGCTCACCTCGCTCGACAGCGACACGGCTACTGATTTTCTCGCCCAGAGTCAAACCTTGAAGAGCACGTCGTGGCTGCGCAAAGTGCGAGACTGGGCGCGGCTTCAAACGCAACGCAGCTAAGCCGGCCCTGCTTTGAAGCCGTCTTTTGTAAGCACCTCCGGGCAACGCGGCCTCTCCGAACGGCATCACCCCAACGCTGAGCTGCACCGCGGCGGCTCACATACACACGAACCGCTCAACAAACTCCGGAGGAATTGAGAATGAGAAAAAAGCTAGCTGGTCTCTTGCTCGTCCTCTCCCTGTTTGGGTTGGCGCTGCCATCGAATGCGTCCGCCCAGAATCGAGACGAGTATGGAGGCTTCATCAGACGCGATAAGAACGGCGTCAGAGTCGGACAAGGGAAGATCACCTTGTTTGACGGGCCGGGTATCCTCAATTATCAGTACAAGCACAGGTGGATGCCCGGACCGGGCGGTGCTGCTACGGTTATAGGCGTAGGCGCTGGAGCAGGTGCCGCTACAGGCGCAGTAGTCAAAGGTAAAAAGGGCGCAGTGATCGGGGCCCTGGTTGGCGGCGGCGCTGCTACCGGCCTCTGGCTATACAAGAACCGAACCGAGAAACGCAAGATCTTCTAGCGCTTCTCCTTTCTCGCTCCTACTCAGGGCGAGGTTTCTTCATCAAGGTTTACTCCGAATCCAAACTGCTCAACTTAGGAGGCTGACACTGTTGTAAGTGTCAGCCTCGATTTGTCTAGTCCGATTGTCTAGTCCGACAAGCTGCCAGCTTGCCGGACGTCCTGCCACAGGTCGGTACCGAAGACGCCTACTAGAAAAGGCCGCCCAAAACGGGCGGCCTTTTCTAGTAGAACTGGCTCCTGAGGTAGGATTCGAACCTACAACCCTCCGGTTAACAGCCGGATGCTCTACCGTTGAGCTACTCAGGAATAAATTCGTCGCTCTGACGAAAAATTCAAATTATCAGAGCGCTTGATTGAGTGTCAACCAGACGGTCAGGTCTGATGGCCAAGTCGCGCGGAGCGAAGACGATGCTAATGCGGAATGAGCTAAGCGCAGCCTTCTGTCCGGGCTCTTTGCTCTGGCTCTTCGTGTTTATCCCGCGGCTTGTCGCTTGTTGAGCCGCTCCGTGAAAAACTCTGACAGCCGTTGGCTGTACTGCCGTCTCGCGTGACGAATCGCGCGCGCGTGCCGAGCACCTTCAACGAACCATAATTTCTTCTCGCCGCCCAGCGCTTCGTAGATGTTCTCCGAGTGGACCGTCGATATTAACTCGTCTCCGGTACCATGAACCAGATACACCGGGCAGCTTATTTTGCCGGCCAGAGCCAACGGATCGACCGAGTACACATCAAACTTGCCACGGTAGCTCGCTACCTGAATTGAAGTCCGTAACACCGGATTGAGCACCGCGCCGGGCAATCCGTTATCCGCTTTACGAATTCTTCGGTGATGCGCCGCAGTGAAGCGAACGGGCTGTCGGCCCACACCGCGCGGATTCGCGGATTGTGTGCCGCGACCTGAAGCGCGACGGCCGCGCCCATCGATTCTCCGGCGAGCCCGACGCGACCGCCATCGATCCTCTTCTCTTTGACCAGCCACTCAATTGCCGACTCGACATCGCGGCGCTCGTAAAAGCCGTAGGTTACGTATCGGCCTTCACTGTTGCCGTGCCCGCGTCCATCGAACAAAAGCACATTCAGTCCGGCGCGCCTCAAGACAAACGCGGCTCGCATAACGTCGGTGCGATTCTTCTTGACCCCATGAAGCACAACAACGGTAGCCGCCTTTCGACCCGCGCTCATCCACCAGCCGTACAGAAGTGTACGGTCGAATGACGGAATGGTCACATCTTCAAAAGTGATTCCACTCCGGCGAATAAGGTGCCGCAGATGCGGGCTCTTTAGCTGCGAGAGTCGTTTAAGTCTTGGTCTTATGAGTAGTCCCGAAAGCGGACAGTCTGGCCGCGCCGACTGCGATTGTTAACGTGCCTGCCAGACCCAGCGCCGCGTAGCCCGCGTATCGCAACCACGGCGGCACTCGAAGGGCTGCAACGCTGGATGCCGCGACAGGTTGAGCAGCAGCCGTGGGTTCCTTCTCAATCGGCTTCTTCATCGCTCTCCCCTTAGCCCACTAAGTTAATTATAAGATGGTACGAACCAAAACGGGAGTTGTTTGGGGTCGGTCACTGCGTTGTGCAGTATGAGCCGGTCAGTTCGAGTCGCAGTCGGAACCACAAGCTTATTAAACATATATTGTAAGAGTCAGCAGACGGATTGTGCTCTAAGCTCGCCGCCGGTTCAGTCTCCGGTCAGTCGTTAGTTCAGGTGTTCCGGGGACTGAAACTGCGGTACGTGACCTCGTGAATCTCAATGATCAGGAATTGACCCCCGTATGCAAACAAAAAATGCCCGATACTTTCTAGTCGCAATACTCATTCTCTCAGCAACGTTCGCCCCCCGTTCGATCGGCCAAAGCAGCGCGCCTCAAAACGTAATGTGGAGCAATGTCACAAATTGCACGGTTACCGGCAACAGCCTGCAGAAGACCTCCGGGCGCAGCGATTCTTCCGACGCCGGCGCGCGATCACAACAGACGGTGAGCGCGGGCGACGTCTATTTCGAATTCACTGCCGGCGACTTGAACAAGATTCTGTTCTGCGGACTCACTCATGCGGCCGCCGGTACGGCCTTCTCGGAGATAGATTTCGCCGTCAAGCTGACGGACTCCGGAGTTGCCGAGGTTCGCGAGAACAACGCGTACGGCGGAGAGACGACCTGTCGAACCGGAGACGTGTTTCGAATAGCTGTGCAGGGAAATGTAGCCAAGTATTACAAGAATGGTGGGCTCTACTACACAAGCTCGAAGGCGCCGGTATATCCGTTGTTCGCGGAAGCAGATTTTCTGACGATAGGCGGGAGAGTCGATAACGCGGTGATCGGTGCGCTCGCGGTCACCTCGGCGGCAAGCTGGACTACGTACCAGCACGACTCGACTCATTCGGGCAATTCGAGCGAATCACAAATCGGCGCGTCCAACGTTGCTTCGCTAACGCAGGCTTGGACCTTCACCACCGGAGATATTGTGACCGGAACGCCGCTGATTGCGGACGGAGTCGTGTACATCGGCTCGTGGGACGGCAGGATGTATGCGCTTCGGGAACGTGATGGAAGCCTCATCTGGAATTTCAATGCCGGAACGCTGAGGGTAGACGCTTGCGACACCACTTATGGGATTGACAGTACGGCCGCGCTCTCGAATGGCAAATTATATTTCGGAACAGGGTTGGCGCAGCTCATCTCGCTGAATGCCGCAAACGGCCAGCTCAATTGGAGGACTCAACTCGCGGATCCCAATCTTGCTTTTCACATCTGGGGTTCGCCGCTGGTGTTTGATGGGAAGATCTACATTGGTCTCGCCAGCCATTGCGTCAACCCCTGCATAGTGGGCCGGTTGGTATGCGTTGATGCAAGCGACGGCCGGGTGCTCTGGAGCTTCGCCACTGCTAATGAAGGGAGCACCGGCGGCGCAGTATGGTCTTCGCCCGCGGTGGATGCGTCGCGGCGGATGATATACGTCGGCACCGGCAACTTCTGCACGGGCGCTGATCTCCATTCGTCGGCGATAATCGCGTTGAACGCGGATACGGGTGCGCTGATCTGGAGATTCAAGAGGCTTCCGCAGGGTGATCCCAATAATCTGGATTTCGGTTCGTCGCCTGTGCTGTATGACGTCGATGGCACCCCTATGCTGGCGCTTCCTTCCAAGGATGGTCATTGTTATGGGTTGAATCGGGCGACTGGCTCTCTGGTTTGGGACACCGTTGTGACGGATGGCAACTCGAGAGGCGGCAGCATCGCTTCACCGGCTGCGGCTTACGGCAAGGTGTTCTTTGGCGGGACAGTTAACGTCGCTACGGGAATGTTTGTCGCGCTGGATCAACGTGACGGGCATATAGTCTGGCGCGCCACGCAATCGCTTCCAATCCTGGGGGCCGCGGCGGTTGCCGGAGGCGTGGTGTTTGTGGGATGCATCGACAAGTCACTACATGCTTATGATGCTTCGACGGGAGCGCAGCTTTGGAGTGCGCAACGTAGCGAGATGTTCGGAGGAGTCTCGATTTCGACAACCAGTGTGATTACCGGATCGGCCGATCGCAACGTCTATGCGTTCGCGCTGCCCTCTGCCCCGCCACCCCCGCCGCCGTCGGCTGCCGTCTCCGTCAACTCCCCGGCAGCGGGAGATCAGTGGACGAAGGGCGAAAAGTACGACGTGGACTGGAGCGTGAGCGGTCCCGTGAGC
>WNFR01000863.1_pt1 | contig 50087 bp, 47 predicted proteins | sample 5400221 | NCBI WGS metagenome assembly WNFR01 (sample SAMN13153357, study PRJNA577476) | soil metagenome | isolation source: 40 cm soil under Madrone tree | place: USA:California | collected 2016-06-14 | reverse complement strand
TGGATCCGTTGGCGCTATCAGATTCCGCTTGCAAGTCTCAAGAAGTCCGAGGAGTTGACTGTTCAACAAGTCGCCAAACAGTTCGGTGTTAGCGATGGCGTGGTCTACTACTGGGTCGAGCACAACGTGATCCAAGCACGGCGGCTCAACTCTGGAATGCCCTGTTGGATTACACTCACTGCCGTGGACAAGCGAAAACTGCAAGATTGGGTGCGCAACTCAAATAGGATTCAAACGGTATCCTGAACGTGATTGGAGAAGGTGCATTATGAAAGTACCGTCGGAATGCCCAATTTGCGCACCCCGCCGTCCGGCTTCGGGATCTCCACCCGTTTTACCGGTTGTGGTCTGTAGGTTCCGCTGAGGAGTTGTTCCCGGATGGCTGGCCAATGCTCTTTCAGGTGACCAGACAGTTTCTCGACGGTTATCCCGTCGATGCCTGGACTGCCTTTGTTGGCCTTCACTCGTCGTAGCGCCTGCTTGCAGTTTTCCCGCTCGCAGACTTCTTCCATCCACTGCTCGCTAGTCGGACTTTCTGCTCTGCGTTTCGCCAACTCCGATTCGGTCCCTCCCTCGAAGGCCATCGGGGCTGCACCCCTACTCTCCTCCGGGAAGGCCAGACAGTACTGGCTTTTCTGCCGCTTGTCGGTTGTTGAGTCGCGCCGCGTACTCATCGCTCCCTTTATCCCCTTGCGGGGACCGTTCGGGCCTTCGCTGCTTGCGCAGCTACTACGCCCTTTGCTGACTCCTGCCACCTGATCAGAAGCGATCTCTCGCTCCTCAGTCTTGGATTCAAGACCGATGGCAGGTCTCCCGAGGTAAGTTCGACCGCCTTCGACACGCAACCGCTGGATCTACATTCAGTGCCCTTGATGGATAGGGGCTTCGCTGCCATTTGCCAGCTCGCCCGAACACTGCCTGCCTCACATCCAGTTCTTGTTCATCGGCTCGCGTCTTTGCTCCACGCTTCTTTCAGACCTCACCTCGCGGTTCGGCCCTTGCGCTTCGCTATCACTTCACCTCCATCTGGTTGTGAAGAGGACTTGCACCTCCCAGCTGTCGGACATGCTCGGCACACAAAGAAGAAACGGGGCGGCTGGTGGCCGTCCCGTTTCTTCTTCAAGCATGAACTTTGATGTGCGAAGATTTCGTCGAGCTCGGCGGCCATCCGCGGAGCAAACTTCATGGAACTGAAAATCAACAAGGTTCTGTACGAAGTCACCGACCCGGACGAACTTCGGGTGCGCCTCGCGCAGATTCGCCGCACCCAATTTTCGGAAGTTTGGATGCAACACGCGGCGGGCTGGCCGGCAATCGGTGCGCTAATCAATGGCGAAGCTGCGTGGCTGATGTATGTGCGCCATGAAGGCGATGCAGGGTTCTCCACCCGCAATCCACAGTATGTCGGGCCGGAGAAAGCAGTCATTGAGTATTACCTGTCGAATGGCCAGCGCGATGAGTACCCGGCGTCGTGGAACATCACCACCGCCGAAGCACTGCGCGGCCTCGAATATTTCCTTGGAGAGGAAGCCATGTCACCCTGGCTCCGCTGGCATGATGACAGTCATAAATAAATCGTGCGACCTTTCTGCTTGCCCTTGCGCGGGCGGACGTGGAGATCGCCGGCAAAACTTCTTGAAGCCCATCGTACAATTGCAAGCAGATAGGAAGTAGAATCCATCCACTGTCACGTTGAGGTGTTGCCCATGAAGAAATGCTTTCTGATCGTCCGGACCGGCTTGCTCCTTGCCGCTACTTTCCAGCTGAGCTACGCGCAAGTCGATTCTCGATGGAAAATTCATGATACCGATCGCCCGGTGCCGCCGGTAATAAACGCTGGGACTCCAAGCACGCGAGATTCGCCCGGACGCCCGCCTTCTGATGCCGTTGTGCTCTTCGACGGCAAGGATCTCTCGCACTGGTCTCACAAAGACGGCAGCCCTGCAAAATGGAAAGTCGAGCAGGGTTACGCCGAAGTCGTGGCGAAAACTGGCAACATCTACACGCGCGAAGCGTTCGGTGATTGCCAACTGCATGTCGAATTTGCCGAACCAGTGCCTCCCAAAGGCGAAAGCCAGGAGCGCGGCAACAGCGGCGTTTTTCTGATGGGCCTCTACGAAATTCAGGTGCTCGATTCCTACGAAAACAAAACATACGCGGACGGCCAAGCGGCCTCAGTTTACGGCCAATATCCCCCGCTCGTTAACGCCTCGCGCCCTGCCGGCCAGTGGCAGAGCTACGATATCCTTTTTCACGGCCCGCGCTTCGATAAGGATGGGAAGCTCCTGCGCCCCGCTCGTGTCACGGTGCTTCATAACGGTGTTCTCGTGCAGGACAACGTCGAACTCACGGGGCCGACAGCGCATAAAGCACGTCCACCGTATTCACCGCAACCGGAGAAGCTGCCGCTCGCTTTGCAGGATCACGGCAACTCCGTGCGCTACCGAAACATTTGGATCCGCGAGTTGTGAATTGTTCAACGGAAAATTTACGCCTTTTGGTCCCCATTTGGAGGGCGGCGGCTTGCCGCCGCTTTTCTCCCTGCCATACCTGCTCGTTTTACAAATATTGACGAGTACCATACTAACTATAAGATGAAAGCATCCCGCAACCGCCGGAAAAGCGGGAGCAAGCTCCCGCACTCCAAGAACAGCCACCCGCCGCGCGGCCTAGTCGCGATTTCGGAACTTCGCCGGTGATAAAACTGCGGAACTGGCCCACAGTCCGGCACACCACCTGTGTGACGCAGGCTCTTACATCGTCACTGCGGGGACGTACAAGAAAGTTCCTTTGTTCAAGGGTTCCGATCGGCTCACAAACCTCACGAATTACATCTTGGAATTGGCGGACCGGTACGGGTGGTCATTACAGGCGTGGGCCGTATTTCCGAATCACTACCACCTGGTGGGCAGCTCGCAAGTTCCGGAATCGTTGCACGGCTTCGTGCGCCATTTGCATTCTATTACGGCGATCGAACCGAACAAATTGGACGAGACTCCGGGCAGGCGTGTGTGGTTCGAGTATTGGGAGACACGAATTACATTTCCTCGGTCGTTTCTGGCCAGATTGAATTACGTACACCAGAACGCGGTCCGGCATGGGTTGGTGCGGGTTCCTCGTCAATATCCGTGGTGTTCTGCCGGATGGTTCGAGAGAACGGCCGCGCGTTCTTTCTCTCAAACGGTATCTGGATTTAGGACCGACAAGCTGAACGTTCCGGACGATTTTGAAGTGCAAAGCGTGGAGTAATTCGCCTTTATGGAGTGCGCGCTTGCTCCCACTTTTCAGACAGGGCGGACGTGTAAGTTTTAGCAGGGTGCGGTGACGGAAAGAAAAGCGGCGGCAAGCCGCCGCACTCCAAATTACGAGCGGATTAAGCCCGGGAATTTGCGCGGATTGTTGTCGAAGCCGGGGAAGACGGCGTTGAGTTCTTTCACGCCAATGTGTTTGGTCAAGATTTCACCGACGACGGAGCGGAAATCCGTGGTGAGCGCGAGGTCGCGGCCTTCGTTGAGTTGGTGATCGTTCAGGCCGGGCCATTTGCCGTAAACTTGCCCGCCCTTCACATCGCCGCCGATCACGAACATGCAATTGGCGTGGCCGTGGTCGGTGCCGCGATTGCCATTTTCCTTGGCGGTGCGCCCGAACTCGCTCATGGTCACGAAGACCATATTCTCCATGCGGTCGCCCATATCCAGATGAAACGCCGCAATGCCCTGCCCAAGATCCTTCAGCAAATTGGAAAGCTGACCCTGTACGCCGCCTTCGTTCACGTGGTTGTCCCAACCTCCACAATCGACGAAGAGCACTTCCACGCCGATGTTCGCTTTAAGCAGTTGCCCGATCTGCTGCAGACTTTGGCCGAGCCTGCTGGCCGGATACTGCGCGCCGTTTTCCGGCTGATACTTGCTCGGATCGGCTTTGCGCAGGAGATCGATGGCTTCAAACGTCTCCGTGCCCGTGCCATGCAGCGCGTGATCCACGGTCTGCGAGTACATGGCTTCAAAGCCGCCCTCGACCATTTGGCCCGTTCCCGGCGCCTGCGCCATCACCTTGAACTGCTTCAGGTCCGGCAGCGCAATGGCCGGTGCTCCTCCATGCAGCATGCGCGGTAGATTCGGCCCCATCGCCACGGCGCGGAACGGCGAAGAGTTCTCCTCCGGAACGGTTTCCAGAGCGCGGTTCAGCCAGCCGTCTTCGGTCGACTTCAAACCTGGCGTGCCCGATTCCATGAAGTCCTGCGCGTCGAAGTGCGAGCGCGTGGGATCCGGCGAGCCGGCGGCATGCACGATCGCAAGTTGATTCTTGTGAAAGAGCGGCTCCAGGGGCGCGAGGCTCGGATGCAAACCGAAAAAACCGTCAAGGTCGATCGCCGCATCTGTGCCGCCACGCTTGGGCTGAGGAATGGCGATCGTAGGACGCATGCGGTAGTAGCTGGATTCGCCGAAGGGCACTACGATATTCAAGCCGTCGGCCGCGCCGCGCTGAAACAGCACGACGAGCTGCTTCTTGTTGGGCATCGGGTTAGCAGCCACGGCACGCTGCAAAAACGCCGGCATCGCGCTCAGGCCGACCATGGCCACGCCGCCCTGCTTCAAGAAATAGCGCCGCGAGAATTTCAGGCCGCTGACGCCTTCACAGCATTTGTAACTCATCGCAACCTCACTTGCCTTATGGAGTGCGGCGGCTTGCCGCCGATTTTCTTACTTCCGCGACCGCTTGTCGCACTCACAAACGCCTCGGCCGCCGGAAAAGCGGGAGCAAGCTCCCGCACTCCAAATCAGCGGCGCTGAAATTCCGGCGCGCCCAGCACCAAGCCCGCGACGACGCCCAGATCCACCTGCTTGCGCGGATCATCGAGCTTGGCCTGCAAAACTTGCGGGTTATCGAGTTGCTTCTCGAGCGTTTCAACCGTAGTCGGTCCCGCCTGCCCACCGAGGAATACTTGCACCGCGCGATCGAGCGCCGTCTTCGGGTCTGCCGAGGAATCCAGGCCCAGCAGCGAAGGCACATCGGTGCGCGCTCCCCGCATTTTGTTGCCCGCGAGAGCCAAGGAATAGTTCAGACGGTTCAACAACGCTCCGGTGTTTACCCACGCATCGGCCTTGTCCGAATAACCTGTTGGCGGCTGGCACTGATACAACGGCTCGCCGATTCGCCCAATCCACTGCACCAGCGGCATGGGCGTGTCCACATCCGTGCCCAGGGCGCGCACCGCGGAAACTACCAGTTCAAACGGCGTCTTGATCTTTGCGTGGTACGATTCCCGCGACCAGAATTCCGGCGACCAGATCATGGTCTTCAGCACCGCGCTGATGTCGCCGTCGCTCGATTGAAACGTCCGCGCCATGCGGTCCACCAGCGCCGGCAGTGGATTGTCGGAAACAAAACGGCGCGCCAGTTTTGTGGAAATGAATTTTGCAGTACTCGGGTGATGCGCAAGCAGGTCGATCACCTGCTCGCCATCCTTCATCCCGCCCGCGTGAATTTTCTTGCCCAGCACGATTTTCGGATCGGGATCGTGCAGCTTGTCGTCAAACTTGAAATCCGCGTACTGCCTCGGTTTGTCAATCGTCCAGCCCGTGAAGCAGCGCGCCACTTCCGTGACGTCCTTCTGCGTGTAACCGCCGTCCACACCGAGGGTGTGCAATTCCATCAGTTCGCGCCCGTAATTTTCATTCAGCCCGCGCTCATTTTTCTTCGCTTGCTGCGGATTTGGCCTGGGCCGCGGTCGACCAAATCCTCCGCGGCGCCTCTGCTGACGCATGGCCCGCTCGGCCGCCTGCCGCTGCGCGGCCCGCGGATCCACGCTCAGAAAATTGTCCAAATAAAAAAGCATCGCCGGACTCTTGGCCGTCGCGGCTACCAGGTCCTTGAACTTCCCCAGGGCGTGCGGCTCGATGACGTCGCGTTCGTAGGAAGTGAGGTAGTAGCGATCTTCGCCTTTGCCCGCAAAAACATTGAAGTGGTTAAACCAGAAATCGTCCATCACCTGCTGGAGTTGCCGCTCGCTGTAAATCGCGCGCGTCACTTTGGCCATACCCAGCTCGGCCACCACGCGCTGCGGCCTTTTGCTGTCGTCGGCAATCGCAGGCGGAACATTGTTGGGGTCGCCGCCACCCAAAACCTCCCGCTTCCTTCCGCCATTGGCCGCGGGATTTCCCTTAGCCTGCTCCTGCTTCATGGGCGCGGGGGCATCGCTCATTTCTTGCTTTGCACTCGCGGCGGTTTGTCGAGGCGCTTCTCCATCGCCTCCGCCGGCGGCTTGTCCTTGCGCTGCTTGCTTGTCCCGAGAAACGGTTTCCGCGGCGGCATCGGCGCGGCGTTGTTCCTGCTTCGTTTGTGCCTGAGCCAGTTTCTCGGCTTGCTTCTCCGCTTGCTTGGGTTGCGGATATTCATCAATCAATTTCGCAGTGGAGAGCCGAAGAGTCGGATAGTCCTGGAGGCGCGCTTCCATGGCTTTGTCATCGATGGAATTGGGATTGAGTTGCTGCTCGATCCACTTGGCTAAGCCCATCTGCCGGACGCGCTCAACGTCGCCCGGACGCGGGCCGTAGGCGAGGCGGTTCAACGCATGAAGGATAGCTTCGTCGGGACTGAGCTCTGTAATCGGCAATCCTTTGAGCGCAGGATCCGTCCTCGGCTTCTTGTCCTTCGCCGCTGCGGGAATTGCAGCGCTGGCCAGCAGCTCGATAGTGAGCGGCATAATGCAAGCGAAAGAGAGGATGGCCGCGAGCAAAGATCTCGGCGTCGCGGAAATCGCAGGGATCCGTTGAAATAATGGTGAGGTGGAGCGCTTTTGCGGACTCATCGCACTCTCCTGCCGGCTGACAAATTGGGGGAATCGCCAGTCACGAATAGAATAACCCGTGCCCAGCGAAGAAGTTGCACAAGTCCGGAGAACGTGTCGAATCATTACCACGGCTGAATGTGCAGTGAGGATAAGGACTTAGGGGGCGACTATGGTGTGCAGGAGCTTCGGAGCCGCTCTTAGGGTTCAGCCTGGAAGCAGCAGCAAAAGCGGGAGCAAGGCTCCCGCACTCCAAAATGCGCGCGGAAATTTTTCAGGGCTTGGGGAACCCCATCACTCCATTACGTCAAAGTCCACGATTCGGTCGGGTGCATGATTTTTCGCACTGTCGACGGCCTGCATCATCAAGCGGTAGGAGCCCGGCTTCAGGTCATCCACTTTTACCTTCATACCGATGGGGATCACCGAATTTCCCTTTTGGATGAATTCATCGGCGCGAACGACTTCGGTGAAGAATACTTGCTTGTTGGTCGATCGCTCGAAAATGCGGTAGCCCATGCCCACAACCGGCGCGGTCGCCGAGGTCAGCAGCGGCTCATAGATTTCAGTGTACAGAATTACGTTGTCCGTATGCTTGAAGCGATTGCTGCCTGAAGGAACGATCTGCAAACCCTTGACCACCAGTGGCGTGCGATCTTCGAGCAGAACGGAATCCAGGCCGGTCGGAATATCGTTCACTCTTTGCGCGGAATTCGTCAGCGCCACGCCGCTGAGGCTGAAGTGTTTTCCGTCATAGGGATCGATGGCGAGCGGCGACTCGAATTTGCCGAAGGCATCGCCACCGGCGCTCAGGACCACGGTCAGCCTGTACGTGCCCGGTGTTGTGTCGAATTGATTTTCATAGCGATACGGCGACTTTGTGAACTCTTTCCATTCGTCTTTCTCCAAGTCCAGATTAACGGTATCGCTGAATCGCGCTCCGACCGTCCCATCCGCCCGGTAAGCAACGCCCAGCACGTTCAAGTTGGCGTGATACTTTCCCTTGTCCTTGTTGAACTGAAATGTATCCGCCGGAATTTCCATCGCCAGGTTGACACGCGCCGTCTCAGGCGCGGTGTAGAAATAGGGCGCCTGCAATACGCCACGAATCGAGCCGGGCTGAGAACCCATGGCGTGCGATTCGAGCTGTTTTTCCAAGGGCTTGCCTTCGAGAACGTTTGCGGATCGCGTGTTGCAATATCCGCTGCGCGCGCGCACGTTTAGTCCGCCACGATTCAGCTTCACTTTCAGCGTGTGGCAGCTTCCCTCCGGCGTGTCGCCAGGCACGTACCCCAGAATGTAGAACTCGTTTTGCTCTCGACCGATGCGCTCGAGTCCACCCAGCAGGTCGTTGGTGTTGAAAATCGTGAAACCGCCCGTTCCTTCCGCCAGCGCCGCCAGGATCTGTTGGTTGGTCGAAGCCGAAGGTGGAAATGCCGGCACGATTGTCCGCGGCTGGTTGTAGGGCGAATTGTAATTGTTAGAGAAAGGATTGGAACCGCCACCGCGAGTGCCGCCTCCCGTGCCCCGGCCGCCTGTGCCTCCGCCCGTGCCGCCTTTACCGCCGCCTCCCGTACCACCACCTGCACCGGGGCCACCCTTACCACCGCCTCCGGTACCTCCGCCGCCCGTGCCGCCACGGCCACCACCCCCGCCTACCGGACCGCCTCCACCGCCGCCGCGGCCACCACCAGCGCCCCCGCCAGCACCGCCGCCTCCGCCCGGCTTCTGCGGATCAGGCATGGCCATCGCCGGATAGGCTGCGAGGAGGAGGCGCGGACGTGGTGAAGCCCTTCGTGCGGGAACGTGGTTTGAAACGGCATGGGTCTTCGCAGCCGTCGATCTCCTACCGGCGCTCCCACCTGGACCTGGAGTTGTCGTCACCAGACCGCGAACATCCAGCGCGTACACCGCCACATTCGACTTGTTGCAAGCATCAATAGTTGCCGTTAACTCCGCTTGGTTTTCCTGCGTCAGCGGAAACCCTCCCGAAAACAGCACCACCATTTTTCGGCCGGGGACGGCGCGGAGATTCTTCGCCAGGCTGCGTACCGCCAGCAGCATGCTGCGCGCCCCAAAATCCGCCGCGGCATTGCCCAGTGATGATAAACCTGTCGACGCTATCGTGACGGGCACGTCCGGTGCGGCTGCGCTTGCATCGACCGACGAACTCTTCACCCCCGACACCGCCGCGCGGAGCACGTCCGCGTTCGCCGTGAAATTCTGCACGATGCGGAGCGAGCCCCCGAAATCCACGACAGCCATCAATCGATCGGGGCCGGCGTTCGCTGCGATGAACTTGGTAGCGGCGCTCCGCGCCTGAATCTGGTCCGGCGCCGCCATCGTGGAGTTATCGAAAAACAAAATCAGATACCGGCGTTGTCCGTTCGCCTGGGTAGCCGCATCGGCGCCGGCGGAAAAAGAGGAAACCTGCTTTTCCTTATTATCTTCGAAAACTTTGAAATCATTTTGTGTCAAGTCGCGGATGTAGTTGCCCTTCTTATCCGTCACCACCGAATCGACGAGCACCAACTTTGATTCTTTCTTGATCACGACGGCCGGCTGCGGCTCCGCCGGTGAGGCCGCCTGCGGCGGTGGCGGAGCTGGTTGCTCTTGCGCCTGCGAAGGAGCAGGAACCGCGCACATCGCTCCGGCAGCCAACCACGCGCTCAATTGAATTGTTCGCCTGAGGTTTGTCAGTGTATTCATATTATCCCCCGCCAAAATCACTTAACTTTAATAAGGAATGACCACTGCCCCGTTGCGTGCCGCCATCTGCGCACCCACGGCGTCTCGCACGACCAGCCGCACGAGATAGGTGCCCGGCTTCACGTCAAAACTGGTTTTCACCGTGAACCCCGAGCGGCTCAATCTGCTATAGGTCGTGTCGAGCAAGTTCATCTCCACGACCTTTGAAAGCCCAGTGACAAAATTTCCATTCTCGTCGAAAATGCCGGTGACGATCGTCAATTCGTCGTTGTTGCGCCCCAGCAATTTCCGGAAGTGGATGCCCTTCACATCAAAGTGCGTCAAGACCGCGAGGCGCGCCTGGGCCTCGTCTTTCTTGAAAAATTGCGTTTGCAGCTCCACCGGCAGGTCGCGGATTTCCTCTTGGGAAAACAAGGCTTCCTGCATCTCCAGCTTTGTCGCTTCGGCGGGGTCGGTGAGCGTCCTCGGCGCGAAGTAACCGTGCCGCGCTTGGATTTCGAATTTTTCCTTGCTTGTGAGTGCAACTTTCAGGGTATGAAATCGTCCGTCGATTTTCAGGTTCTGCGGAGAAAATCCGAGCAAATAGGAGAACGCCGGCGCCGCGCCCGCCTCCCGCATGGCTTCATCCAAGTCGTTCCGGTTGTGGAAGAATTTGCCGCCCGTGCCATCGGCCAACTGCGCCAGAACCTCCTCTTGCGCGGATTGTGCCGCCACGCGGTAGGAGACTTTGTAACCGGCGGTACGGAAGGTGTCTTTCGGTGGATCGGCGATGTCCCCCATCACGTCCGGGGCATAGAGGCCGCGGGCATCAATGGTATTGATCACGATATTTGCGCGGGTCGCGCGATCCACCATTTCAGATGCTTCGGACTGCAGGGTCGACGGGATGAAGCCGGGTGAGACCAGAGCGAGCACGCGTTGACCGGGCATGGTTGCCAGGCGTCTTACGACCTCCTCCAGATGCCTGTAGGCATACTGCGTCTCGTTGTCCCCTTGCGCCACCGCCCGGTCCGCCGCGACCTGCGCCAGGTTTTGCGCGGCCGCCATCATCTTGGTGTCCCCGTTGAAAGCGCACTGGAGCGCCTCTTCGGTGGCGACGCCAAGCGCCTGCATGTCAGACTTGTTCACGATCAGATCGGCTTGGTAATAGTCCACGTCAGGGCAATCATGAAAACCGTGGCCTGTCAGGGACCGCGGCACGATTCCAAGCAGCGCTTTTGCGAGTTTTTCGTGATCATCCGTGAACTCCTGAGTCAACTGCCCGGAGGTGGTGTTCAGCGAAACGCGATCGCTCGCCGCCAAAGCTCCGAAAAAGCGTGTCGCCGAATCACGGACGAACGCCGCATCGGCCATCGAGAGGTGCACGTCGTCGAACACCATGGAGACAAATCGCTGCGGCAGCACGACGGCTTTGCCGCCGGCTGCGTCCATACTCGAGGAAGAACCTGACTCCGCGCCGGATGCTATTGCTGAGGCCGTGCGTGTTTCGGGTGTCTCCACGCTAAAAGAAGAGATTGTTTGTAGTTTTCGGTTGTCGTACAGCTGAAAGTCTTCTTTTTTGAGATTCGGCACGATCTTGCCCTGCTTGTCGCGAACCACCACGCGCACCAGCACGAGGTTTACGCGCACCTTGAAGGTGGTCGGCGTGTCGTGGCTGGAGACTTCCTCATTCGGGCTCGCTGATGGAGCTGATTTCGCGGTCGAATCTGTTTTTGCGGGCGCATCCTGCGGCGGTGAGGACGGTGCGGGCGTCTGAGCGGAGAGTCGATTGCCTGAAATCGATAGGCAGCAAGCGAAAACTACCAAAATGATGAGTCGGAAACCCGGGAATAGCAGTGCGTAAAACATCCCTGCCCTTCAGAAACCCGCATCCTGAGGTGCCCCCGGGCTTGGAAGGGACGGAACACGGGGGATGCGATGCCGCTAATCACTGACTTGACTATACGCTCGACGCAATTTTTGTGTCAATCACGCGGCTGCTCGATATCCAGCCAGACTCCAGACATCCTGCGCCTCGTCATGGCGAAGCACGTAACGGTCGCCGTCGTCCACCAGGACGCGAAAGAAAGTCGCCCCGGGTGAATACCAGCGATCCTCAATCGCCACGACCTCCCTGGCTCCGTCTATCAGATTCAGCCTCACGGGGCGCTCGTCCGCCTTATATCCGGAATAGCACTCCACGCGGATAACTTTTTCACGCATGGGCATGGGCCCGCGCCCTTCTGCGGCTCTCTGCCAGCTCCGCGTTCCAGGCGGCGCCCAGGAAAATAATTACGGCGGAAAGCTGCATCCAGATGATCAATCCGATCACGGCTGCAAGACCGCCATACACGACGCCATACGGGACGCGGCGAACGTAAACTCCAAACAACACGTCCACCAACCACCACAGCAACGTCGCGACCATCGCACCGGGCAGGACATTTCGCATACTGTCCTCCTGGGGCCGCGCCACGCGATAAATCACCGTCAGCGCCAGCATGGCCAGCAACATCGCGGCGGCGGGGAAAAAGAAATTCCACCATCCCTGCAAAATGCTGTGCTTGCCGACTTCATGGACAATCCATCGGCGCAGCGGCTTGCCCAGAACGCCGAGGATGGCGGCCCCCAGCAGCGGAGCAATCGTCACTAACAGTAACATCAGGCCGCGCACTTGGCGGTGCAGAAACCCGAATTCCTCGGTGTCTCCATAAATGGTGTGAATGCCCTGCATCACCAGCTTCATCACCTGCGAGCCTGCAAGCAGCGTTCCGGTCCAACCCAACGCCGCGATTTTCCACGCTTCCGGTCCGCGCTTCACCAAAAATTCCGAAACGATTGTCTGACTCCCCGGTGGCAAAAACTGCATGAGATCCTCGATGAGGTCAAACAAACTCGTCCGGCCGCCAATCCGGCTCGTCGCCAACGCCACGGCAAGCAGAAGCGTGGGGAAAAACGCCAGGAAAAGATTGAAGGCGATCGCCTGCGAAATCATGCTGCACCGCGGAAATACACGCGCAAACACCCGGTACATCCTCCGAAAGATTCCCCCCCCTGAGAGCATGGCGTCGCATTATACCTGCGACGGCTATTTCATGCCTGAATCCGCGCGCATCCATCGGCACGCTCTTGATACTTTTGCAAAACCCCGGGATGACAACGATTCTCCTGGGCCTCGCTTGGCTTGGCTATTACGTGCGATTCGCAAACAGCATCAACCTGCCACCAGTGGTGGTGGGCCTCGAGGGTTCTGACTCGCTGCGCAAAAAGTATGGCCGCGAGCGTCTCATCACTGACGACAATATGGGCCGGGAATGGGAACTCGAAGTTCCCATCTTCTGGCGCTGATTCTCCCTCGGAGACTGAAGCGGGGTTAGGCCTTCCCGGCGGCGAAGGCTTTATGGATGAATTCCCACGCCTTCGCCTCAGGCATGTTTTTCCATGTGGAGGACCGGGAGGGATTCGCCGTTCACCAGTGGAATCGAGATGGGTTTGACCGCGACATAGCCTTTTGCGCCGAAGAGCTTCGCCCCAGTGAGCGTTGCCCCCATCTCATAGCGAGTAAACCCGGCGGAGCTCGCCGCATTTTCGCAAGCCTGCAGGATCATGCTGCCGACTCCGCGGCGCGCCCAATCGGGATGGATGAAAAAAGCGCGAATCTTTGCCGCATCGCGAAGAGGGTCCAGCAGCGCATCCTCGCGTCCCGTCCAATGATCGCTGCCGTAGAGAGTCTTGCGTTTACTCCAGCCGCCGCATCCGACAATAATCCATTCGGATGGGGCGTTCTTTGCTCCCGCGCGCTCGATAGCGGCAGGCTCGGCCTGCGCTACGATATACGTCCCGTCGGCGATGAGCTGGCTATCGACGCCAAAAACGGTTTTGAGCGCGCCCTCGATTTGTGCCGGCGTGTAGTCCTGCGTCTGCAATCCGCGGACGGACGCTTCGATCAGTTCGCGCAGAATGGGAACATCTTCAGGGACAGCAAGGCGGAGGTGGATGTTCGCTTGCATCGTCGTTCGAACGCAGGAGCCTCGGAGTGGATTCTATCGCCGGCTAGTGGAGGGGCGCGACAGAATTCAAATTGTCGCGCATCATGGGCTGGAATGTTGGGCGATTCGCGGGCGGCTTCATCCCCAAAGGGAGACAGGTGATCTCTGATGCTTTACATGGTCATCGAACGATTCAAGAATCGGGACGCGAAAGCGGTTTATCGGCGCTTGCGGGAGAAGGGGCGCATGGCTCCGGACGGCCTCGCTTACGTGGAAAGCTGGGTGGAGACAAACTTCGATCGCTGCTTCCAGTTGATGGAGTGCGGCGACGTGCGCTTGCTGGAACAGTGGGCGGACCGCTGGCGGGATCTCGTCGACTTTGAGTTTGTCCCGGTGCGCGGTTCGAAAGAAGCGGCCGAGCTCATTTCAGTTGAACTCTGAATCATGGCTATTCGCTCGAGTGCTGAGGAAATGGCGTGAACTCCTGCGGCCGGACAGCGATGAGAAAAGGTTTTTGGCTTCCGTACGGTGCCCGGCGCTACAGGCTAGATTTCGCTCCCCCTGCAGCGTACACTTTTTTAGAAGCCATCCAGTTGACGAGGACTCATTCATGACGACACCCGCACATTTCGTTCCGGCATCCCCGCTCGCCCGCAGCGGGCGCAGCGAAGAAGTCGTGGCCAAGCACAAGAAATATCTTTGGCCTTCGGTGACCAACTACTTTCAACAGCCGCTGGTGGCCGACCGCGGCGAGATGCAACACCTCTGGGACCTAGAAGGCAACAAGTACCTCGATTTCTTCGGCGGCATCCTAACCGTCTCCGTGGGTCACTGCAACCCGAAGATCACCAGCAAAGTGAACGCGCAGGTCAACCGGCTGCAGCACACGTCGACGCTCTATCCCAACCAACACATCGTGGCGCTGGCGGAGAGGATCGCACAAATCACGCCGGGCAACCTGCAGCAGAGCTTTTTCACTAATTCCGGCACCGAGGCCAACGAAGCGGCCATTCTGCTCGCGCGCATGTCCACCGGCAGCTATGACGTGGTGGCGCTGCGCCACGCCTATTCCGGCGGCTCATCGCTTGCCAAGGCCGTCACCGCGCACGCGCCGTACCGCAAGGGTGGCGTCATCAGCGTGGGCATCTCGCATGCCGTGAATCCCTACTGTTATCGCTGCCCGCTGCACTTGAAGTATCCCGATTGCGAAGTGGCTTGCGCCGAAGACGTGGAAAATCTCATTCAAACGGGGACTAGCGGGAATATCGCTGCGTTCATGGCCGAACCAATTCAAGGCGTTGGGGGATTCATCACTCCGCCGAAGGAGTATTTCAAAATTGTCTTCAAGATCGTGAAGAAATATGGCGCGCTCTTCATCGCCGACGAAGTGCAAACCGGCTGGGGACGCACCGGAAAGAAATGGTTTGGCATCGAGCAGTGGGAAGTGATTCCGGACATGATCACCAGCGCGAAAGGCATGGCCAATGGCGTGCCAGTTGGCTTGACCGTGACCACGCCGGAAATCGCCGGCAGCTTCCGGGGAATGAACATCGCCACGTTTGGAGGCAACCCGGTAACGAGCGTAGCGGCCAGGGCCACCATCGAGCTGATCGAAGAAGAGAATTTGCTGGAGAACGCGCACGTGGTCGGCACGTATTTTCGGGCCAAGCTGGAAGAGTTGCAGGCGAAGCATTCGCTCATCGGCGATGTGCGCGGCATGGGACTGATGCAAGCGCTCGAGTTGGTAAAAGACCGCAAGACCAAAGAGCCCGCTCCGGAAGCCGCGACGCAGGTGATGGAACGTGCCCGCCAGAACGGCCTGCTCATCGGCAAGGGCGGCCTCTACGGCAACACGCTGCGGCTCGCCCCAATGCTGAATACGACCAAGCCCGACGTCGATGAAGCCATCAAGCTTCTCGACAAGTCCTTCAGTGAGGTTAGGAATTGAGAATCAGAAGCTTGTCGGCAGTGCTGGCCATTCTTTCTTTGGCGATCTGCGCTTTGCCTCCTCAAGCTCGCTCACAGTCAGCCGAAAAAAAGCTTGTTTGGAAGTCGGTCGCTTTCGCAATCGTGAAGTTCAATGACGAAGCGCCGAAGTCCTGGAACATCTATCACACGGAGAAAAAGGGACTTCTGCTCGTGCACCTTTGGAAGCGCTATTTGCTCGTCGACATGAAAGAACAAGAGGCCTACGAAATCGATCCGCAAACGGTGAAGCTGCGCGGCGAAGGGGTTGAATGGTCAACTGCCGATAAGCCGGATCAGCCGATCGAGACTCCCGATTGGAAAACGCGCGATGTCGGCAGCGTGCAATTGGTGAGATTTCGCCTCGGCAAGGGTGGCCATGTCCTGGAGCTGCAGATCCCGCTTCTGATCAACGGCAAACCGGCGTACTGAACTGCAGTTTTAAGTTTTTAGTCCTAAGTTTTTAGTTTTAGGATTTTCGTGATTCGGCTTCAGCCAACGAACGGAATTGCGCGGCGGGGTAGGGGTACGGAGTTTTCGCGGGCGATGAGCAAGGGAGCCGTAGCAAGTTAGCGTGCACGCCTCAGATTACGCGCTTCCCAATTACGACTAGACTTCTCTTTTTTTCTACTTAGAACTTATAACTTGGAACTAAAACTCTCTCTTATCGGCGATACACGCCGTAATACCACGGGATGCCGAGCGCACCGGGTTCGACGCCCACAATCACCGAATCGCCGGCGCGAAAGCGATCGTAGTCATCGAAATCTACCGCTAACCGCTCAATTTTCTGCCCTTCGCGCCAGGAATGAACAAACAGTCGGCGCGTGCCTCGGACGATTCCCGGCATGTTATAGCGGCTATCCACGGTAGTAGCGTGATAAGCCACGTTTTTTTGCGAGTCCAGCTTCCCGTTCAGAAGCAGTGTAGCGGCAAGAATCCACGGCAGCGGAATGAATCCCGAGTAGACGCGCTTGAGCACTTCGAGTTCCCGGCGATTTCGCGCCCGACGGTCGAGCACCACGGCGATGGCCAGGGCGAAAAAGAAAAGCGCGCCGAAAAACACCAGCATGAGGTCCAGATCAAGCGGCGGATAAATCTGACTGACGTAGGGGAACGCCAGCGACCCGGCGAGAAATACCGCCGTGCGCTTCAACAGGCGCCGGCGGAACATGACTTCAGCGGCTGCCGAAGTCAGGCCGCAGCAGGGACACTGATCCGCAATCCGCTCGGAACCGCAATCAAGGCAGCGTGTCATCGCACCTAGTATAAAACGGGATCAAGAGCCGGTGTTGGAGAGCGCGGAAAGCAGGTCCTCGAAAACCTTCTGGCTTTCGGACTCGGAAACGGCAACCGACACGCCCATGCCGTGTCCCGGCTCCACGCGCTTCACAAAACAGTTGAGCCTTACGGGACGATCGAGAGTCAGCCGCGCGGTGAAGCCGGCACCCAACCAGAGCGGATCGACGGCTTCGATAAACATTCCGCTGGAACTGATGTCGCGCGTGCTTCCGCTGAGAACCGCGGAACCCCATTCGATCTCGAGGTCTGCGCGGAACGAGTAACGCGGCGCCCAGCGGCGTTCGAGGTGCCGGGCGGGATGATCCCCATTGCCCATGAATCGCGTGCAACCCCCTGCCAGGGATTACGTACCACGGCGCTCGGGCGAAGTCGCCGCTTCTCTCTTGAAAGCATACCTCTTCTTCCGCCATAACGCATACGACGCCGGAGAGGGATGTTTTGTTCCCAGCAACGTGATTTTCGATGCCAAGGAAGTCACGGCGGTGACGTACGAATTTTACGAACGGAAAAATCGATGCTTATTCCCGATTGGACGCGGCAGGGCCTTTGCCGGGAGCACTCCCACTAGCCGTTTTTTCGCTGGCGCGCAGGCGGCGCTGCACTTCAGCTCGCAAATACTTGCGAAGGGTTTCCGGAACGATGCCCGGAGCGGCTAATTCCCGCAGATCGGAAACAGTGAGCTCGGGAAGATAGGCAAGAATCGCGGCGAGCGGCACGGAAGGATGGCGGACAAGTGCGAGGCGGACATTGTAGGTGATGGACCACTTGTGATGGTGAACGATGGCCGGAATTACGGCCACGGGAAGCTTTTCGCGGGAGAGCGCTCTCAGGATTTGCGCTTCCGTCATGTACGGGTTGTCGAGAACGATCGAGATAACTTGAGCGTGACCTTCGGCGAGCAGCGCGCCGGCCACGCGCGCCGGGCCGCGACGCGCCAATGTGATTTTCTGCCCAAGCGGAAGTTGCGGCAAGCGTGCGAGCAATTGATCTTCGGCGTTGCGCTTCAGCTCCGCGGAAACCCCGGGCAAAATCGCAACCTGCACAAGGTCCATCAAATAGAGATCGCGGAGTAGGCGCAGGCTGATCAGGCGCGGCGTGCGCGGATGAAACGCCAGCGAACGCTTCACCCGATAGCTTTTCAGAAGTGGTTTGCGCCGCGCCACCTCCTCAAGAATTTCTCCTGGAAGGGTTTTCCTTTCCAGAAGCAGGCAGACATGCGTTTCCTCAAGTGCCGGATTGTCAAGCAGCGCGAGGAGCACATCCGCCGAGGGATGATGCAAGAGCGCGGCAAGCTCTTCGCCAGTGGCGATGAGCGCGCGTTCGCGGAGTGATCCCTCTTCGGACATTTCAAGATCGCGCGGCGCGTGCCGCTGCCTCCGCGGGCGACATTCGAAGCCCGCCGATTTGCTCTTGGGGCAAAACTCGCTTCAATGCCGTGTCAAGTTGCATATCAAAAAAAGCGCACCGGCCTACGGTTCCTCCTGTCTTCACAATCCTAACATTCTCGCGGCCGTTGCCAGAGTGTTCGGAAATTGTGTGCACCAAGGAGGATAATTCGCTTGCTGCTTGAAGCAAAATCTCACGCGCCGCAGGATCTTCGGCATCCGCCGCAGCAGCCACGACGGGAAATACTGACGGAAAAACGCTATCTGGCTGCAGGGCGGCGCGCTGTTGCAGTTCCGCCCAGGAGGCACAAACGAGCTGCTCTAGAATTTTCATTCCCAGAGTCGAGTCCGTTCCCAACTGCTCTCGTTCTTTCATCGCTCTCGCAACCGCACGGCTGCCGATGTCAAACGCGCTGCCGTCGTCACCGAGCCGCGGGCCTTGTCCTCCCGTGCGCCAGATTTGTCCCTGTGCATTACGGCCAATGGCAGCGGACCCGGTTCCAGCGACAAGGACGATCACCGGGCCTTCCCCGGCAGCCGCCAGAGCCATTTCCAGATCCGTAAAAATGCGGACCGCCGCGCCCGGAAATGCTGCTGCAAGTGACGCGCGCATCCGTTCCTTCATCTCCGGCTTCCCCGTGCCCGCCAATCCCGCGCCTAGCGCAGCGACCGCATTTCGCACTACCCGAGCTTCTTGCAAGGAAAGATCCGCCGCTTTCTCGATTTCACGGGTGGCCAATTCCACGCCAACGCGCGAAGGGTTCGATGGGCCAGCAAAGCTGCGGGCCAGAATCTTTCCGGCCGGGTCCATCAAGACACATTCCGTCTTAGTGCCGCCGCCATCGAAGCCCAGAACATAATCCATGGAAAGAGCATACGTGAAAAATGGCGAACCCGAATCGATTCGCCGCAAAGAAGGTGCGAAAAGTATTGACGCAAGGCGCAACGACTTCTTGACGAGGTGACGTGAGGCCACTATCCTCGACGCACTTTTCCGCAGCATCCGAAGCGCGCCGCGGAAGAGACACTCGATGCACATCCATCCGCTGGACCTGGCCATTGTCATTGCGTACCTGCTCGGCGTCACGGCGCTGGGCATGCGTTTCCGCCGCGGGCAGCAAGACGCAAAGGATTATTTTCTCGGCGGGCGGACCGCACCATGGTGGGCGCTGGCCTTTTCCATCGTGGCCACCGAAACCTCCACGCTGACGATCATCGGCGCGCCGGCCATTTCCTACGCCGGAAACCTCGCCTTCCTTCAACTGGTATTCGGCTACCTGATCGGCCGCGTGCTCATTGTGCTCTTATTGCTGCCCGGCTATTTTCGCGGCGAGTTTTTCACCGCTTACGCCTTGATCGAGAAGCGATTTGGCCAGAAGATGCGCGCGGTCGCCGCCAGCACTTTCCTCGTCACCCGCGCGATTGCCGAAGGCGTCCGCGTTTCGGCCATCGCGCTGGTCGTGAGCGTTGTGCTGGGCACATCGGAGAAGCTGGCGGTCGTCATCGTCATCGCGCTCACGGTGCTCTACACGTTCGAAGGCGGGATGAAAGCCGTAATCTGGACAGACGTGGCGCAACTGCTGCTTTATTTAACCGGAAGCGCGGTGACGTTCTTCGTTTTGCTGCACCGGATTCCCGGCGGCTGGAACGAAGTGGTCCAGGTAGCAGCCGCGGACGGTCACAAACTCCAACTACTCGATTTTTCCTGGAATCTCGCCACGAAATATACGTTCTGGTCCGGGTTAATCGGCGGCGCATTTCTCACCATGGCCACCCACGGCACGGACCAGATCATCGTGCAGCGCCTCCTCGCGGCGAAGAGCGAACGCGACAGCCGCCGCGCCCTGCTCGCCAGCGGAGCCATCGTGCTTGTCCAATTCACCGTGTTTCTGCTGATTGGCGTGTTCCTTTATGTGTTCGCACAGCATTCCCCGCTCTTGGCGCCCGGCGAACGCACCGACCGCATCCTGCCGCTCTTTCTGGTGCGCGAGATGCCCGTGGGACTGGCCGGCCTGCTGCTGGCTTCTATCGTGGCCGTGGCCATGTCCAACGCCAGCGGTTCATTGAATTCCCTGGCCGCTTCGAGCGTGCTCGATTTTGCAAAACTGCACGGGCAAAGCGCCGATCCGGCCCGCTTCCTGCGCCTCTCCCGCGGCATGACGCTCGCATGGGGCCTGGTGCTGATGGGCTTCGGTCTGGTGAAGTGGGGCCCGCTGCTCGAAACCGGGCTGACCGTGGCGTCGCTGCCCTTCGGCAGCCTGCTCGGCCTCTTTCTTCTCGGCACGTTCGACCGCGGTGCCAACGCGCGCGGGGCCCTGGCCGGAATGATTGTGGGACTCGCCGCGATTTTATGCCTATTCCAATTTACGAGCGTGGCGTATACCTGGTATTTCATGATTGGCGCGCTCATCACGTTCTTCTTCGGCTGGCTTGCGAGCCGAATTGCGCAGCCGTAGGGGCGCAGCACGCTGCGCCCCTGTTTGCGAGAACTTTGCGATTCAGAAGAACTTTGTTTGAGGTGACATGACCGAAAAACGTCTGGAACTGGTGCGCGGTCTGGGCGCGTGGGCGTCCGCGGCGATCGTTGTCGGCACGATGATTGGCACAGGCATTTTCCTGAAGCCCGCGGAAATGGCGCGCGAGGGACGCAGCGTCTGCGTCGTATTCGGGGCGTGGATCGTGGGCGCGATTCTTTCGATTTTTGGCGCTTTTTCGTTCGCGGAACTGGGATCGATGATTCCGGAAGCGGGCGGCGAGTACGCCTATCTGCGCCGCGGCTTCGGACCGGTATGGGGATTCCTGTTCGGGTGGATGCATTCGATCGTGGGGCGTCCTAGTTCGCTGGCCTCGATCTCCGCGGGCATGATGAGATTCCTCAGTTTTCTGCTTCCCGCCGTCGCCGCTCCCCTCTTCACGATTCACATCGCAATCCCAGGCTTCACGGGCTGGATCAAACCATACGATTTTGTGTTCACGTGGGCGCAACCGCTGGCGGTCTTGTGGATCATGGCAATGACGGGCGTGAATTATCTGGGCGTGCGCCTGGGCGGTGCAGTCCAAGTATTCCTAACCTCGATCAAGATCATGTCCGTGGCAATTGTGATTGGAGTGGCGTTTTTTTCGCAGGCACCGGCCGCGCGCGCGCCCGATCCGTTCTGGCCGCCCGCGGGCATGGGTGGCGGGGCAATCTTTAGCGCGTTTCTGGCGGCGCTGGCGGCGGCGCTCTGGGCGTACGACGGATGGGAAGACTTGAATCTGGTCGGTTCCGAAGTGGAAAACCCGCAGAAGAATTTTCCGCGCGCGCTGGTCGGAGGAGTTGGATTTGTCGCTGTAGTCTATCTGCTGTTCAGCGCGGCTTGCTTGAAAGTATTGCCATTCGATAGCGTGGCCGCCTCGCGCCACATTGCTTCCGATGTCGTGGAGCACATCGCGGGGCCCACCGCGGCGGCATGGATTACACTGGCGATGGCGATCTCCGCCCTGGGCTCAATGAATTCCTCGGTCCTGAGCGGGGCGCGCGTAGGCTACGCGATGGCCCGTGATGGAATTTTTTTCAAGATTGCGGACGGCATCCACCCAAATTTCCGCACGCCCGGACGGTCGCTGATTTTCCAGGGCGTGCTGGCAAGTTTGATGGCGCTGACCGGAACGTTCGAAGAGCTCACAAATCTTTTTATTTTTGCCGCTTGGATCTTTTATGCCTTCGCCGTCGTGGCCCTGTTTCGAATGCGAAAAACCGAACCGGATTTGCCGCGCCCCTATCGCTGCTGGGGCTATCCCTGGGTTCCCGGCATCTTCGTCGCTGGGGCTCTGGCCCTCACGGTAAACATCTGGCTCGAGCGCCCCGGCCGCTCTTCCATCGGCCTGCTGCTAATCCTGGCGGGACTTCCTTTTTATCGTTGGTGGAGCACGTCAGGTTCAGCTCGCAGTGACGCCATGAAAGCCTGAGCGGCGCGAAAAAAGAAAGTGCACCAAGAGACCTCCCGCGAAGAGAGTCGCTCCCGGAGCCAAAACCCATCCTAACCCCATGGTGAAAAATGCTGTCACAATATGGTGCGCCAGATTATGGCCGATCACTAAACCCACGGGAATGGCAATCAAGAACACAACCGCGAATGGCAGGACGGGAAATATGCTGGAGGCGAGCACCATGCGAACAGAACCTCCCGCGCGCTTCGATAGATAGGCTCCCAGTGCACCTGCCAATGGCAGTATCAGCAGCCAAGAGCTATAGAACATAAGAACAGGAGTTCCCTGGTCCAAATTAAGAATGATCGGGCGTGGACCGAACTTCTGGACTAGCTCAAGCAAGCCCATCGATAGCGCGAAAGTGAGCAAGCCGGGGAGCCAGAGTTGCGTTACGCGATTTGTCATAGTGTCCTTTCCAATGCGAGCGGAGTCGATTTTCCGCTGCAAATCCTTCCAATCAGCAACCTGTGAAAGCGTTCGCTGAACCGCTTCGTACTCCGGCAGGCCTTCGGCGCGAAAAACTTCGCACGATTCTTCCAAGTGCGTGGCGAGTTCCGCCTGGACTTCATCCCTTTCAGCAGCATTCAGAGTGAGGCCGGAGAGGCGCCGGCGGACAAGTCTTTGCCAATCAGGCATGCGACACCTTGGTCAGCCGCTTCAGTGCGCCGAACAGTTCCGCCCATTCCTTCCGCAGAGGTGACAGTTTCTTCTTCCCGGCAGGCGTGAGGCGGTAACAACGGCGCTTTCGGCCGCTGTCGCCGATTTCCCATGCGCCGCGCATCCAGCCGCGCTGCTCCATGCGGTAGAGCATGGGGTAGAGAGCCGCGAGGGTGAAGCGCAGCGTGCCTTTGGTTTGCTGCTCGATGCGGCGCGCCATTTCGTAACCGTGGAGAGGGCCGCGTTCAAGAACGCTGAGAACCGCGAGTTCCGCGGTGCCGCGTTTGATTCCTGTTCCGATCATAGAGCTCTCCCTTACATATAAGAGTCTTATATATGCAGCGAAAATTTGTCAACTGGCCTTTGGAACGGGTGTCCAAAGGCCAACGTCCAAGGTGACGGACTAAACCGAGGCGGCGCGGGCACTGCCCGTGCCAGTGGCGATGGGCAAAATTGCGGTTTCGGCCTCGCGGGAAACTTCGATCGCGGGCTGGAAAAGTTTGGCGAGCGCTTCGATGCCCGTGACGAGGCGCGGGCCGGGGCGTGAAAAGTAACTATTGGCCTCAAGCGCGTAGACGCGGCCGTTTCGAACGGCCGGAATGGCGTGCCACGGCTCAGGGAATGACATGGACTTGTATTCGTCGCGAGCCCGCTCGGCGGCGTAGCCGCAAGGGGCGATGAGCAGGATTTCCGGCGCCGCATCGATCAAATCTTCGATAGCGATTCGAAAGGAGGGCGTACGAGCGGTGCCGAAGACGTCTTCGCCCCCAGCACGGTGGATCATTTCCGGAACCCAGTGGCCGCCGACGTAGAACGGTTGCAGCCATTCTAGGAGGGCAACGCGAGGACGATCCGCCGATTGCGGCAACTGCTCTTCCAGCGCGCCGAGACGCGCACCGATCTCTTTCAGCAGCGCTTCCGCCTGAGGACCGCGGCAGGATTCTTCTCCCACCCAAAGAACGTCGCGCCAGACGTCGCCCAAATCCTGTGGATTGAGGCAAAGAACTTCGGGGCGCCGGTCGAAACGCGTGAGGACCGTAGCGAGATCGTCGGGAGATGCGGCGCAAACATGACACAAGTCCTGAGTGATGATGAGATCCGGAGCCAATGCCGCCAGCACCCCGGCGTCGACGGCGTACAAACTTTCTCCGCGGTGAACGTACTCGCGAACGAGGGCGTCGATTTCCGCAGGCGAAGCATCGTGCGGCACGCGCGAATGAATGACTACGGGTTTCGTCCTCGCCTGCGGCGGGAAGTCACATTCGTGGCTGACGCCCACAATTTCGGGGTCCAAGCCGAGCGCAAAGAGAATCTCGGTAGCCGACGGAAGCAACGAGACAATGCGCATGACAAAAGGAACTTTAACACAATTTTGATGAAGGCTACTTGTAGAGAAAATATTTGCGGCGGATCTGGTCGAAGGCAGTTAGAGCGGCGGACCAGCTGGCGACAATTTTTTCAGGAGGCATCCCCGACTGCAATTGCTGGATGCTGTCGGAGCTTCCGAGGAGCAACAGGAGTTTCTCGGGATCGAACTGCTGAGGATAGAGCCTGTGCAAAATCACCGCAATGTCCACGCCCATGCTCATGGCGCGCACCCTGTAGCGATCGGTGATGCGTACCGCGACGCCGCCGCAACGCTGGCCGCTGTAGAGACCGACAATGGGGACGAAGGGTTGCGCAGTGAAATGCAAACCGGGAAGATGACGCTCGTTCAGTGCGGAGGCGACATCGTCGCCGTTGATCCAGGGCGCCCCGAACTCTTCAAAGGGAGCTTGGGTGCCGCGGCCGACGGAGACACCGGCGTTTTGCAGGATTTCAATGCCGGGATAGAGGATGGAACCCTTCGTGGTGCGGAGATTCGGCGAGGGCGGAATCCACTTAATGCCGGTGCTCTCAAAGAAATAGTTGCGATGCCAGTTTTTCATGGCGATGACATGGAGATCGGCGCCGATGTGATTCTCGGCGTTGAAAAGCTGGGCGAGCTCGCCAATCGTGAGGCCGTAACGCACCGGCAATGGAAAATATCCGACGAAATTCGTTTTGTCGGCGTCGAGCATCGGGCCTTCCACGATTTCACCGCCGAGCGGATTGGGACGGTCGAGGACAAAGAAAGCGATGTTGCGTTTGGCGGCTTCCTCCATGCAATAAGCCATCGTCGTCGTGTAGGTGTAAAACCGGACACCGGCGTCCTGAACGTCGAAGACGAGCGCGTCAATGCCCTCGAGCATTTCATTGGTGGGACGGAGCGTTTCGCCGTAGAGACTATGGACAGGAAGGCCGGTGGCGGGGTCTTTGGAGGAAGAGAACTTTTCATCGCTGCGGCCGGCGAGGCCGTGCTCCGGACTGAAGAGAGCGACGAGTTTAACGCCGGAGGCATGAGATAAAACGTCAACGGTACTGCGCCCTTGCGAATCGAGGCCGGTGTAGTTGGTGATGAGGCCGACCCGCTTGCCGCGAAGAGGCGCGAACTTCTGCGATTCGAGAACGTCGACGCCGGTTTGCACCCGCGCGGCGTGACGCGAGCGTTTCGATGCCGCATGCGCCGGCGCGGATCCCAGCGAGAGAAGCGCTACAAAGATGGTGAAATGGATGAACGCAAATTGCGCGCGGTTGAGTTCAGTCAAAAGGTCCCCCGTTATTGAAACCATACAATGATATTCTGGAACGCGCTGGCCGAAGTCGCGTTGAGAGCACGATGTGCGTGTGCTATGTATAAATGGAGACTGCGGGCGGCCGCTGGGGGATCCTAACCGATGGAAGGACGCCGCGTCCGTTTTTTGCTTCTGATTCCCGTCTCGATCGTTTTCCTTATGGCCTATAACGCACGCAGCCAGAGCCGCAGCACCGCGGCAAAAAAAAACGTCGTCAAGGAGGGCGCAGTTCCCGCAAACAGCGGACTGAAAAAACTGTCGCCCGCCGCGGACGCCTGGGTGGAAACCACGCTGCGCAAGATGAGCGTAGACGAAAAGATTGGGCAGCTTCTTTTCACCACTTATCACGGAAGTTTTGCGGCCACGGACACGGCGGCCTACCGGCAGGTCCTGCACGATGTGAACGATCTCCACGTGGGAGGGTTTATCAACATCACGCAAGGATCGCCGCTGGGGATCGTGAAAAGCCAGGCGTATCCGACGGCGGTGCTGAACAACCAGCTCCAGGCGAAGTCGAAGTTGCCGCTGCTGGTTGGCGCGGATTTCGAGCGCGGCACGGCGATGCGACTGGATGAAGGTACGTCTTTTCCAACGGCCATGGCGCTTGCCGCCGGCGGCAGTCCGAAAGATACATATGCCATGGGCAAAATCACGGCCCTCGAAGCGCGCGCCGTCGGAATCCACTGGATTTATGCACCGGACGCGGATGTAAACAATAATCCCGGAAATCCGATCATCAACACGCGATCCTTCGGCGAAGATCCGGAGCGGGTCGCCCAATTTGTGAGCGAGTTCGTTCGCGGCGTGCAGGAAAATGGCGGACTGGCGACGGCCAAACATTTTCCAGGCCACGGCGATACGGCCGCCGACTCGCACATTGATCTCCCAGTGATTCGCGCCGACCGCGCTCGACTTGATCAACTTGAACTTGTTCCATTCCGCGCTGCTATCGCCATGCAGGTCGAAAGCATCATGACGGGGCATCTGAACGTTCCTGCTCTCGAGTCCGATCCCAACACGCCAGCCACTTTATCGCACAGCATCCTCACCGATCTGCTGCGCAAGGAGCTTGGATATCAGGGCCTCATCGTCACGGACGCGATGGACATGGGCGGAATCACCGTGCGTTACGCGCCCGGAGAAGCGGCGGTGCGCGCGGTTGTGGCGGGAGCGGACGCGCTATTGATGCCGCCGGTGCCGGATGCCGCGTTCGAAGCGTTGCAGGCGGCGGTGAAGTCGGGACGAATTTCGAAAGAGCGTCTCGATGCATCGGTGCGGCGAATTCTCCAAGCGAAAGCTCGGCTGGGGCTGAACAAGAACAAGCTCGTGGATGTGAACGCGATCAATCAGAAATTCGGCAGCGCTGCGTGGCAGAAAGAAGCGCAGGAAATTTCGGACCGTGGTGTGACTCTGCTGCGGGATACGCCACACCGGCTGCCCCTGGATGGAACAAAGCCTTCGCGGGCGCTGCTGCTGGCGTTTTACGCCGACCCGGAGCCTTATCCGGGAGAAGATCTCGAGCGCGAATTGCGTTCACGATTTGATTCGGTGACCACGCTGCGAGCAGATACAAGATTTGTGAACGCCAGCAGTTTGAAATTGCCGCCGCCGGAAAGTTACGACGTCGCGATTCTCGCGCTGTTTGTGCGCGTTAGCGATCGCAAAGGAAATGTGGATGTGCCGGCAGAGCAGGCGGCGCTGGCGGAGCAAATTTACAAGACGGGCAAGCCAGTGATTACGGTGGGATTCGGAAGCCCGTATTTGATTGAACGGTTTCCGCAGGCGGAGACGTGGCTGGCAGCGTTTGGAATCAGCGACGTCGCGCAAATTTCCGTGGCGCGGGCGCTATTTGGACAAATTCCCGCGCGCGGGCATCTGCCGGTGACGGTGCCGGGAGTGAATCTCAAAGCGGGCTTTGGGATGGAGCTGCCGGCGAGTCCGATGACAGTGCAGCCGATGGATTTGCGCGGCGAAGCGCAATTGCAACCGGCGTACGGTGTGATTGAGAAAGCCATTGCGGACAAGGCGTTTCCGGGGGCGACGCTGGCGGTTGGTTATCGCGGGAAAGTGGTGCTCCATCCGTTTGGAAAATTAAATTACGACGCGAAGGCCGCAGGGACGACTGCGAATACGATGTATGACATCGCGTCGCTGACGAAGGTGGTGGCGACTACGACGCTGGTGGCGAAATTGGCGGAAGGCGACTTCGCGGTTCCGCTGGACCTCGATGCGAAGATCGAGCGGTATTTGCCGGAATGGGCGAGCGGGCCGAACACGGAGTGGCGGCACAGAGTGACGGTGCGGCATTTGCTGACGCACACTTCCGGATTGCCGCCGTTCAAGGAATATTGGCGAACGTCAAATAACAAGCAGGACACTTTGACGAAGATTTTTGCGGAGTCCCTGGATTACGAGCCGGGGACGAAGGAGGTGTATTCCGACTTGGGAATTATTTTGATGGCGGAAATTATCGAGCGATTGACCGGGAGAACGCTCGACGATTTAGCGAGAAGCACCATTTTTTCCCCACTGGGAATGCAGGACACGATGTACCGTCCGCCGAAGAAATTGTGGCCGCAGATTGCACCGACGGAGATCGATAACAATCTGCGCCACCGTTTGGTGAAGGGCGAAGTGCACGACGAAAACGCGTTTGCCATCGGCGGGGTTTCAGGGCATGCGGGTCTTTTCAGCGCGGCGCCGGACCTGGCGGCATTTTGCCAGATGCTGCTGAACGGCGGCGTATACGCACACCAGAGAATTTTGCGGCGCGCGACGATCGCGCAATTCACGACGCCGCAGCAGCTTTCCGGCGGCACGCGAACGCTCGGCTGGGCGGTGCCGACTGAAGGCGGATCGAGCGGACACTATTTTTCGGCGCACAGCTTTGGGCACACGGGATTCACTGGCACGTCGATTTGGATCGACCCGGACCGGCAGCTTTTTGTGGTGTTGCTGACGAATCGCGTGCATCCGACGCGGGAGAATACGAAAATTCAGCAGGTGCGCCCGGCGCTGCATGATGCGGTGTTGCAGGCGCTGGGATTTGCGACGACGGCGGCGCCCGCGAAGTGAAACAGTTCTCAGTGATCAGTTTTCAGTGCTCAGTCAGAGGAGAGAAATCCGGAAAGGGGTTGCTAATGGCGGCAGCGTCGGTGAAGTAGCCTTTATACCCTGATAGTGCGATTCGGTTGCGACAAATGTGCCAGAACAACGGGAGTAGCGCTTCCAAGCTTGTAGCACTTCTTGTCTGTCTCTTCGGCTGCCTGACGGTTGGGGCCGCGTCCGGGGACTTTGCTGACGACGCCTCTCTCTCTGCCGTCTGTCCCGTCGCCTATCAACTTGATCAATCCCCATCCTCGCGAGGTTACCATTACAGTTTCTTTGGCAACGCCTTCTTCATTAACGAACAGGGGTACCTTCTGACGGCCGCCCACGTCCTGGAAACCTTTCGCGACGGCGGCCAGCCCTACATCCTTGTCAGCCGCCCCAATAGCCCGCCTCGCCTTCTCCAGGCGGCCATCGTCGCAGTGGACTCGGAACACGACGTCGCCATTCTCCTCGCCACCCCAAATCCCTTCGCCGGCAACCACAAAGTGGCCTTTCTGCCGCTTGCTCCTGACCCGGCCTTCCGCGGCCAATCCGTCATCGCCCTTTCGCTTCATCCTCCAAAGCTCCAGAACGCTCATACTTTCGAAGTCCCCAGGGAGGACCGCTCTTCCGGCGAAGTGCTCTCCTACGAGTCCACGCAGCTTGAAAAATCCGCCCCCGCGGCCGATGTCTTCCTCCTCAGCCATCCCGTAACGCTTGGCCAGAGTGGCTCCCCAGTTCTCGCCCTCGACTCACGCGCCGTAGTCGGTCTTGTCGAGGGCCGCTGGCTGCGCTCCAGCGCCGTTTCTATCGCCAAATCCTCCTCTCTGTCCTCTTCTACTCCCGGTGCCGCCATCCCCATTCGCTACGCGATCGCTCTCCTGCAACGCCAATCGATCTCCTGGCACACGCCTCAATCTCCGCCATCTGTCTTGCCCGCGCGGTAACACAGGTTTCCGCTCAGATCCTTTTCCTTCGCGCCAATACGGTGTCTTCGCTCGCCGTAAGGTTCCTGCAGGACCGAACCATTGGTAGTATGATAGTAGTATGAAAGAGAAGACTTCTATCACACTATCAAAGGATGTTTTGGAGAATGTCGACCGCCTGGCTGGGTCAAAGCACTCGCGTTCCGCGTTCATTGAAGGGGTGCTGCGCAGATATCTGCGCGAACGTGCCAAGGCAACCTTGCAGGCGCGAGACCTCGAGCGCATCAATAACGCCGCGGATCGGTTCAACCTCGAGGCTGCGGAAGTCTTGGATTACCAGGCGTCCGGGGATTGACCGCTTTGCGGGCATCCCTGCCAACGACGGCAATTCTGGAGCGAGCCAAGACGGCCGGGGGCGGCCAAGAATCACCCCAAGAATGGCAATGATCCGCGGAGAGCTTTATCGTGTCTTTAGGCCGGGAGGCGATCCCAAACAGTACCGGATTTTCGTCGTGGTCAGCCGCCAACTGTTGATCGATTCAAAGTTTTCGACAGTCATCTGTGCCCCAGTATTCACCAATGGCGAAGGGTTATCCACGCAAGTCGCGGTCGATCTTGAAGAAGGCATGAAGCATTCGAGCTTGATCATGTGCGACAATCTCGTAAGTTTACGAAAAGGAGATCTCACGAATCACGTCGGCTCGCTCTCCTCCTCGAAACTCCTCGAACTAAACCGCGCCTTGAAATTGTAAGTGTGAGGTACTTTTGCTGGTCAGTCATGCTATCGTGCCTATCTTCCAAACGCTGGAGACGCATTCATGACCCCCAACGACTTTCGCCGCCTGGCCCTCAGCTTCCCAGAGACGGCCGAAAAAGCTCATTTGGACCATCCGGATTTTCGCGTCGCCGGAAAGATCTTCGCAACCCTCGGCTACCCTGAGGATGGCTGGGCCATGGTCAAACTCACGCCCATCGAGCAGGTGATGTTCGTCAAAGCCCAGCCCGCCGTCTTCAATCCCTGCACTGGTGCTTGGGGCCGCCGCGGCGCCACAAATGTTCGCCTGAGGGCCGCCAGGAAGCCTACGTTGCGCCGTGCTCTCGAAGCCGCCTGGCGTCTTGCCGCACCTGATACATTGACCCGCCAATTCGATGAAGATCGCTGAGATTTCGCGTTAGGCCATGACGGCGGCGGGAATGGCCTCGGTTAAGATTCCTCCCCTGCGGGAGCGGGTTTCAGCATCCCACAACGTAGCTGGTTAAGACGCGCCGGAATTCTAGGTAATCACGGTACTCTCTTCTTGACACCAGCAGAACCCTGCCCTATGTTCTGCTCCCACCTACTCTCAAAGATTTCCGCTTTGGAGGTATCCCATGCCAATAAGCCTTTCGACTCTATCCCTGGTGGCCTCGCCCGTAACTCTGCAGCAAGGCTTGAAAATTCTGGAACGCGATGATTACCGCTGCCAGTACTGCGGCCTGGACGGCAGGGCCAGCTTCGAGAATGCCCTGGTCATGTCCGTGGATTTTGTGGTGCCGCGGGCTCGCAAGGGAAAGAAGGATCCGCAGAATCTGGTCGCCTGCTGCCGTCCGTGCAACACCATCAAGGGTACCCGCGCCTATGGCAACCTCGAGGAGGCCAAAGAACACGTGCTCGCGCACCGCGAAGAGTTGCGCAAAGCATGGGAATCCAAGACCGCGCGGCCGCTCGCCAGGTCCGCAAGGGCGTAGAGCGACGGCAATTCGATCCGCTGCTTGGTGTCCGTGGAGCACATGCCGGAGCTTTTGTCTGCTCGTGCGCCTCTCGAGTCACCCAATTGTCGTTGGCGTTGGCCCAGGAGTTCTTTGCCCTGCGGCTTCGCTAAGCGGACCGCGATTTATTTCCCCGCCATTCCTTCGCCGAAATAAAGCGCATGCACGGGCAGAAGCCTTTGTGGTCGCCCGGGGCCTGGCAGGAATACTTGAGCGCCGCGTGGCTGCCGGCGCGATGCCCGCACGTGCACATCTCTCGTGCAAGCTCGGGCGAACCTCCCGCTGGACGGCCGCGTACGCCGACCACCGGTTTTGCGTCTTGTAAATTCTTACTGGTCACTGTTCCTCTCTCTTTGCGTACCCTAGGTGCCGTTCTTGCGCCCCGTGGGTCCCGTTCCTCTTAGTCTCGCATCCGCACTGGCAAAAAACAAAGCACCCGAGCCCTGAAGGAGGCTCGGACTTCCGCGGCTGCTCTTTGAGAGGGATGATTCTTACTCTTAGTTTGCGCCTCCCGTCCCGTAACTACAACCCAAGATCTGTCGGAAACGATAAAGCTGGTTTTTATTAACAATACGGTAACTATTATTATATATTAGCTTCGTGAGGTCGTCCGCCGCCGCGCGTCTCGCAAGATCCTCAGTGCATTTCCTGAGGCGTTTGTTGTGGCCGTTCCTCCGCGATTGTCGTTTGCTCCGAATCTTGCTTGAGCGTAGCGGTTCCCGTCGGGAAGACGTTAGCAGAACCTTCGTCCACCAACCTGTTTAGAATCAACATTCGCACAAGTGAAGAAAAATAAAAGACTTAATCATACTCAGAATGAGCGCTTATGAAAAACATAGAGGTGGGGGGTTGTGGTTAACTAGCCCTCTGAACCCGCGCCATTCCATCATCCCCGACAATTCCACGGATCGCTCTTCCGAACAGCCACCGCGCAAACGCTCCAACGATTCTCGTCCGTTCCTTACTTCCTTGCCTCATTACATCCTTACTTGGCCATTTCATTCCTTCGTCTCAACTCACTTCCTGCATCGTCGATACCAGCTCCGGAATCTCGATCCGGATTACCGTCCCCTCGCCCGGCCGGCTCTGGATGTCCAAAAGAAAATCCATCCCATACAGCACGCGCAGCCGCTCGCGCACGTTGCTCAGCCCGATTCCCTCAACGTACACGTGGGGCATCTTCTCTTCCGAGATGCCCACACCATTGTCTTCAATCTCAATTCTCAGCCGCCCGTCGCGGCTAGTCGTTCTCAGTTCGATTTTTCCCCCGCCCAGCTTCGGCGCCAGCCCGTGCTTCAGGCAATTCTCCACCATGGGCTGGAGCAGCATGCTCGGCACAAACGCTTCCAGGGCGGCATCGTCAATCTGCTTCACGATGTCCAGATTGTCTTTTCCGAATCGCGCCACCTCGATGTCCAGGTAATCGTCGATGAATTGCAACTCCTCGCGCAGCGGCACAAACGTTTCGTGTTTGCGCAGCAGCCGCCGCAGAATGTTGCTCAGCTTCAGCACCACGCCGCGCGCCGAATCCGGATCAAAGCGGATCAGCGCCGATACGGTGTTCAGCGTGTTAAACAGAAAATGTGGATTGATCTGGCTGGAGAGCGCATCCATCCGCGCTTTCAACAGCAGCTGCTGGTGCCGTTCCAGGTTCATCTCGATGCGCGTGTTGTTCCAGATCTTCAGCGGCGCCGCCACCGACATCAGCGTTGCAATCACTACCAGCACCAGCCACCAATCCCACTTGGCGTCGGTGGCAAAAAGCCACTTCGGATTGGTCGCCAGCACCAGCGCCACGCGACCCAGTTCCAGCCCCACGCACGCCCCCAGTGGCGCCATTTCCCAGGACAGTTCCGCTTTCCGTAACAGGCGCATGGTCGCTTTGGGGATGTTCAAGAACGTGAACGGTCCGAAGTTCCAGAGATCTTCTTTGTTGGGAATCGCCTGCCGGATCAATCCGCCGAGCAATCCCGCCGTGGACGCCGCGGGCATCGTCAGCCACTCGTGCGAGATGAGCGCCGGAATCGTGATGATCGCGCCGCCGATCGGCCCCACGACGCGGCCTCCGAGTAGTCCCATCAGAAAAGCGCCTTCCAACGATAAATCCGCAAACGCGTAAGGAGACCCTCCCACGAGCCGCAGCGTCACACCCAGGATCAGCGCCGGCGTCATGAACAGCATCAATTTGAGTTTTTGGTCGGGATCGCGTTCCTCGGTAAAGAGTACGCGCCGGAACGCGTTCCACCGCGCCAGCAACGCGGCAATGGACGACGCCACCCCCACCTTCAGCAGCAGGGTGAACAGCAGGTCGCGAACGGATGTGGGTGTATCCATTTTGTCTGCGCGTCTCAGGCTAACGCTAGCCAATCCGCCGCTCGATGTAAAGCCGATAGCACTGGCAACGTCCGGTCCATCTAAATGCCACCGACGGAATCAGCGGTTGGCTGCGCGAGCTGAAATCGGTGCGAAACACGGTCCCTGTTATACTTCTCGTTTCCCAATGAGCGCAAAATCACAGCAAGGCAAGAAATCGAATCGAAAAGTCACCGGCCCGCAGATGGTAGCGCATGCCGCTCTTCCAACGCGTTACGGCCGCTTCACCATTTACGGATTCAGAGGCCGCGGCCCGCAGGAAGAAGCGGTCGCGCTGGTTCGCGGAAACCTGAACGGAAAGACTGCTCCCCTCGTGCGCGTCCACTCGCAGTGCTTGACCGGCGACGTCCTTGCCTCGCTTCGTTGCGACTGCCGCGCGCAACTCGAATTATCACTGAAAAAAATCGGCCAGGCATCTTCGGGAGTTCTGCTCTATCTTCCGCAGGAAGGCCGCGGCATCGGCTTGATGAACAAACTGCGGGCCTACGAACTGCAGGACGGCGGGATGGACACGGTGGAAGCAAATGAAACTCTGGGCTTCGCGGCCGACGCGCGCGATTACGAATTTTCCGCGCAAATTCTGAGAAAACTTGGCGCAACGAAAATTCGTTTGCTTTCGAACAATCCGGAAAAAGTTCGGCAGCTCGAAAGGTCCGGTATTCGCGTCGTCGAGCGCGTTCCGTGCCAGCCGCGCGTTTCAAAAATTTCCCGCGCTTACCTCAAGACCAAAAAACGAAAGATGGGACATCTTCTGGAAGGAGTTTAGGGTGTGAACAGAAGGAGGGATTGGCTGTGCGCGGGCGTTATTGTTCTCGCCCTGGGCTACGCACTGTTCGCAGGCTTGCGCACGGTATCCGATTTTGATCTAGGCTGGCAACTCGCCACCGGCCGGTACCTAGTCGAACATCATCAAGTCCCGCGCACAGAACTTTTTTCGTACACGGCGCACGGGCAAGAGTGGATCTATCCGCCGTTTGCGGGCGCAATTTTTTACCTTCTGTATCTTGCGGGCGGATATGGCGCGCTCTCGTGGCTTGGCGCGTTTGCGTGCGCAACGGCCGTAGCTTTCCTGTGCAGCGCTGGTGGGCGCCTCACGGCTGCCTTGGCCATATTGGCCGTCCCCGCTCTGGCATTCCGGACCATTCCGCGCGCGGAACTCTTTACTACGGTGCTTTTCGCGGCGGCCCTGGCAATCATTTGGAGGCACCATCTGGGCAAATCGGCGCGCTTGTGGCCGCTGCCCGCAATTTTTCTTGTTTGGCCGAATCTGCATCTCGGTTTCATTTCGGGGCTGGCAATCCTGGGAGCGGGAGTCCTATTCGAAATTTGCGACATGCTTTTTTCGGAGCGGCGCGCCGTAGCATTGGGACGCCTGAAACATCTCGCGCCGTGAGTCGCCGCATCCTTTGCGGTTACTTTAGTAAATCCCTGGGACTGGCACATTTACGAGGCAATCTATCGCCAGAACAAAGTCATGCAGCTGCACACTGCTTTGGTCACGGAATGGTCCGCTGCCCACTTCAATTCACTCGCCTGGCGGCAGGCGCTGAATGCTCGCGATCCGGGGAGTGGAGATTGGTGGCTGCTGGGTGTGGGTGCCGTCGCCGTGTTGGGAGCTCTGTGGAAGAAAAGATTAGGACCGGCAATCGTTCTGGCGGGCGCGATGTATCTCTCAGTAGAACACATCCGATCACAAGCGCTGTTGCAATTGTTGCCGTCACCGTAGGAGGTGCACTCCTGAGCGAGCTTGCAAGGCCGTTTGTCACTCCCGGGGCAATGCGGTCAAACGGCGGCGCACCTACCAAAAAGATGATTTCCGCAGGAACGGCTCCGACCTGGCTGGCCGCATTGAGCGCCGCGGCCCTCACCCTTTTCGTGGGACTGCGTATCGCGGACCTCGTTTCTGATCGCTATTATGTCGATTCAGGACAACTTTCGCTTTTCGGCGCTGGCGCCTCGTGGTGGTATCCAGAGCGCGCAGCCAAGTTTTTGACGCGCGAAAACTTACCGGGCAATATCTTTCACGCCTACAACCTCGGGGGATATCTCACGTGGAGAATCGGTCCGCAGTATGCCGATTTCGTCGATGGCCGGTACATCCCTTTCGGCAAAGAGCTCTTCGCCGAACAGATGCTGTTAGTATCGCGCGGGCCTGACTCCGCCGAGTGGAAACATGCCACTGAACGTTGGCAGATCAACACGCTCATTTTCTCAGCAGCGCGCTACGCAGGTCTTGGTTCGTTCCCACTCCATGATTATTGCCAAAGCAATCTATGGAATCTTGTCTATCTCGACGACGTGGCCGTAATTTTCCTGCGTAATCGGCCCGAAAATGGCGCATTTATCAAGAGATTCGGTCTTCGTTGCGAAAGTGCAGCTTTGGCTCCCCCGTCCTTAGCGGCCGGAAACTCGTTTCGCGCCCGCGCAGAACGTTTCAATTATCTGATGAATGCGGGCTCAATTTTTTATTCTCTATCACGCGACGCCGAAGCTTTATCCTCACTGGAAGAAGCAGAAAAGCTCTTTCCGGACAATCCAAACTTGCATCTCGTGAAGGCGCAACTGTTCAGTGCAATGAATCGGTTCGACGAAGCGGAGGGGGAATATCTGCGCGTACTCCGCAGCAACCCGAGCGATGCGGCGTGGTATGGGCTCGCGCGTCTTTACGCTGGGGAACATCGCTATTCCGACGCCGTTCCCTGCATAAAGGAGGCCGTGCCCCTTTCTCAGGTTCCTTACGAACGCTTGCGCAACCTTGGCAGTCTTTACGATTATATGAATCAGCCTGAGAATGCGCTGGCGGCGTTCGATCGTGCGAATCAGAATAGCCCGTATCGTGGCGATTTATCGGACTTGGGAAGGCAATTTAATGCCCAGCTTGCGGAAGGAAAGGCTCGAGCTTACCGCCAAATGAATGACCTGAGCCGCGCCGTGGCCGAGCAGGAATCAGCAGTGAGTCTCAGCCCTGGGAACGCGGCGTGGTGGATGGCCTTGGCTGATCTGTACCAGGCGCAGGGCCTCGCGGAAAAGTCTTCACGAGAGAGAGAGAGAGAGAGCAGAATCCATTCGGAAGGGAACGGCAGGTCTGGCGACATCGCCCGAGCCCAGCATTAGTTACTAACTGAGTTTATCCGCCGCCGACAAATTGCACGATCTCGTAGCGGTCTCCGGCTTCGACTTTCGTTTCCGTCCACTTCGGCCGCGGCAAAATTTCCAGGTTCCGTTCGATGGCCAGACGTCCAGCAGCGAGTCCCAACTCGCGAAGCAAGTCCGTGACGGTGGCCCCGGGCGTCGTCACGCGCTCTTCTCCGTTCACGACAATTAATATTGCTGTCTGCATCTTTCAACTCGCCGACGGCACGCGCGGCTTGGTGCGCAACTGAAAACGCAAATGCCCCCTGGCAATTCCATGCGACGCTTCGATAACGAGCGCCGGCTCGGCACCGGTCAGACGGGGCATATCGAATTCGAACTGGGCATTTCCGAATGGCCCGGTTTCCGCAGAATACTCTGAAATTTCCGCCGCGCCATCCACGCGGACGGTAACTTGGGCGCCTTCGACGGCCCGGTTGGTCTGGTTTCGAACGGCGACCTGCAGCAAGGCGCGCTTGCCGGAGAGCCAGGTCTTGGCATTGATTAGCTCGAGAAGAAGAACTTGCGATGCTTGAGCGGGGGGCGCGGCGGGCGTTTGCGATGCAGACTTATCGTCCTGCGGCAGCGCGAGATGCAGCGCGCCCCTTCGAATCTCCTCGACGACGGCGCGGTGCTGTTCATCAAGACGTACTTTCAGGGCTTGTTCATGGTCCGGGTTGAGGGGAAGCAGGTCGAAGTAATTATTCGTTCGCCGGTGCAACACCCGTCCGCGAAAATAGACGGTGGTATCGATGAGCGCGTTGCTGGCGCCACGATCTTCCGTTTGGACGTGATACGTCGTGTCGCCTGCTTTCACGTTCGAATTATGACCGAAGAGCATTCGCCTATTCGCCCTAACCTGCGCGTAGGATTGAGATCACTTCGCAGGAATCTTTCCACCGCATTTGACCGATTGGCGTTCCAATCGTTATTATAGCGCTTGGCCCATGAGTGATTCTGGTTTACACGCGTATGCTCCGCTTCTCTTACACCTGCTGATTGCCACGGCGCTTGCCGGTGCGCTGACGACGGTCTCCGTTCTCGTGGGGTGGCGGCGTCCGAGCCGGGCCAAACAGCAGCCGTATGAGTGCGGGATGGAACCTACCGGCGATGCGCGCGAGCCTTTCTCGGTCAAGTTCTACCTCGTAGCGATGGTTTTCATTCTGTTCGACGTGGAAGCCATCTTCCTTTACCCCTGGGCGTACATCTTTCGCAGTTTGCGGTGGTACGGCTTCGGGGAGATGATGATCTACATTGCCGTCCTGTTGGTCGGTTACTTGTATCTCTGGAAAAAAGGCGCGCTGGACTGGCATAAATAAGCGGCGCATGTGGGCTTCCAAATCGTGACTGAGTCTCCCAGCCAAAACGCTAATGTTGTAGCCGAATGCCTGCGTTCGTGGAACCCGAAAGCGGTCGTGGAAGTGATTGCATTCCGGGGCGAAACCACGATTGTGGTGCCGCGTGAACTCCTTCGAGCCACGGCAGAACGCTGTTGCACAAGCGCGAACCTGCAGTACAACCTCCTGACCGACGCCACCTGCGTGGACCGCTACCCGGCCGAGCCGCGATTCGAACTGAACTATCACCTGGTTTCCATCCCGCGACGGGAAAAAGTGCGATTGCGGGTGTGGCTCGGCGGCAACGATCCGGTTGTTGATTCGCTGGTTCCGGTCTGGCCGGGCGCCAACTGGCTGGAGCGGGAAATTTTTGATCTCTTTGGGATTCGTTTTACAGGGCACCCCGACCTGCGGCGCATTCTGCTTCCCGATGATTGGGAAGGCCATCCCTTGCGCAGAGATTATCCCGTCGAGGGCTATCGAGACGTGCCGAACACGGGAGAACTATTCAGGAAGAGCAGCACACCATGACAACCGTTGAAACCGCAGTCGGAACAGCAAAAACAATGGTCCTCAACATGGGGCCGCAGCACCCGTCGACGCACGGCGTGCTGCGCATTTTGCTGGAGCTGGACGGCGAAACTGTGGTGAAGGCGGTCCCGGATCTGGGTTATCTCCATACGGGAATCGAAAAGTCGTGCGAGGACAAAACGTATTCCCAGGCCATCACGCTCACTGATCGGATGGACTATTTGAATCCACTGGGGAACAACCTGGTGTACTGCCTGGCAGTGGAGAAGCTGCTGGGGCTGGAAGTGCCCAAGCGCGCGCAGTACATCCGGGTGATGATGGTCGAGCTGCAGCGCATTTCTTCTCATCTGGTGTGGCTCGGGACGCATGCGATCGACCTGGGTGCAATGAGTGTTTTTCTCTACTGCTTCCGAGAGCGCGAAGAGATATTGAAGCTTTTCGAATTGTTTTCCGGGCAACGGATGATGACGAGTTACATTCGAATCGGGGGCCTGGCACTTGATCCGCCTGCCGGCTGGCGCCAGGCGATTGAACGATTCCTGAAGATGATGCCGAGCCGCGTGGACGAATACGAAACACTGCTGACGGAAAATCGCATCTGGATCGGGCGCACGAAGGGTGTGGGGTATATTTCGGCGGAAGATGCCGTTGCGCTGAGCATGACCGGGCCGACGCTGCGCGCCGCTGGCGTGGCGTACGATAATCGCAAGGCGTTTCCGTACTCCAGGTACGAGGAATTCAAATTTGACGTGCCGACGCGGACGGAATCGGACTGCTACGCGAGGTATATGGTTCGCGTGGCGGAGATGCGCGAAAGCCTGAAGATCATCCGCCAGGCGCTGGACAAGATTTCGAATGAAGGGCCGATCAAGGCCGAAGCACCCGGCATCATCCCGCCGCAGCGCGAAAAAATGAAGACGGAGATGGAAGCGCTGATCTACCACTTCAAGATTTTCACAGAAGGATTTTCGCCTGCTCCGGGCACAGTATTTGTTACCGTTGAGTCGCCGCGCGGGGAGTTGGGCTGTTTCATCGCCAGCGACGGTTCGCCGAAGCCCCTCCGCGTTCACTTCCGTGGCCCTTCGTACATCAATTTGCAGGCGCTGCCGAAACTAATTGAAGGGCAGTTGATTTCGGACGTCATCGCCTGCATCGGCACTATAGACATCGTTCTCGGAGAAGTGGACAGGTAAGCATGGAACTCTCCCCGGCACTTACAGCGAAGTTTGAAAAGCTGCAGACCAGTTATCCGGTGAAGCGCAGCGCGCTGATCCCCATGCTGATGTACGCGCAGGATGAGTACGGCTGCGTGAGCGATGAAATGATTGCGGAGATTGGGCGGCGGCTGGATCTGAACAACGTGCAGGTCGAAGAGACGCTGGCGTATTATTCGATGCTGCACCGGAAGCCGTGGGGCAAGCACCACGTACAGATTTGCACGAACGTGGCGTGCATGCTGAAGGGCGGGAACGAGCTTCTGGACCGCGCGAAGAAGCGGCTGGAGATCGGGCACAAGGAAACGACAGCCGACGGCGTTTTCTCGCTGGAAGAAGTGGAATGCATAGGCGCCTGCACGGGCGCGCCGGCGATGCAGGTCAACTACGATTTCTACGAAAACCTTACGCCGCTGAAGTTCGATCGCATCATCGAGGATCTGGACGCGGGCAAACACCCTACGCCGGAGCCAGTGATTTCCGGAGCACTCCACGAGCGTCATCCGTCGGAAACGCCGCTGATCAGCCGGCGATGGGGCATCAAGGACTCGCACAAGATTGACGTTTACTTGATGCAAGGCGGCTATCAGGCACTGGAAAAAGTGCTGAAGGAGATGACTCCCGAGGGCGTCATCGAGGAAGTAAAGAAGTCGAATCTGCGCGGACGCGGCGGCGCGGGCTTCCCCACGGGGATGAAGTGGTCGTTCGTGCCCAAGGATTCACCGAAGCCGAAGTACGTGATTTGCAACGCGGATGAATCCGAGCCGGGCACCTGCAAGGACCGGCCGCTGATGGAGATGGACCCGCACCAGCTCATCGAAGGCATGGTGATTGCGGGGCGCGCCATTCATTCGCACCAGGGCTTCATTTATATCCGCGGTGAATACCGGTACGTGCTGGATATCGTGGATGCGGCGATTGCCGAAGCGTATGCGCGCGGGTACCTGGGGAAGAACATTCTCGGGTCGGGATTGGATTTCGATTTGCTGATTCACACCGGCGCCGGCGCGTACGAATGCGGCGAAGAATCCGCGCTGATGGAATCGCTGGAAGGCAAGCGCGGCTATCCGCGGATCAAACCGCCCTTCCCTGCCGTGGTGGGATTGTACGGATGCCCGACCATCATCAATAACGTGGAAACTCTTAGCGCGGTGCCGTCGATCATCCGGGAGGGCGGCGATGCGTATGCGAATCGTGGCACACCGAAAAATGGCGGCACGCGGATGGTATGCATCGCGGGACACATCAACAAGCCCGGGATCTATGAAGTGCCTCTGGGCATGAACATGAAGAAGTTTATCTACGAGGTGGCGGGCGGAATCCCGGGAGGAAAGAAGCTGAAGGCCGTTATCCCCGGAGGAAGCTCCTGCCCGTTGATGACCGCCGACGAGATCGATATTCCGATGGACTACGATTCGGTGGCGAAAGCGGGCTCGATGCTGGGTTCCGGCGGCATGGTGATTATGGACGAAAACACTTGCATGGTGGACATGGCACGCCGGATCATGCACTTTTACGCGCACGAATCCTGCGGGTGGTGCATCCCCTGCCGGGAAGGAACGTCCTGGCTGCGTAAGACGCTGGAGCGGTTTCATGCCGGGATGGGCCGTCCAGAAGACATCGACTTGATCGCGGACCTGGCGAAAAACATGCTGGGCCGCACGTTTTGCCCGCTGGGAGATGCGGCGGCGATGCCGACGATCAGCATCATGAAGAAGTGGCGCGGCGAGTTTGAAGAACATTTGAAGGGACGTTGCGCGTCCAAGTCCGCGGAAGCGCTGGTTGGATCACGCTAGGAATCCATGGCCGAACAGAAACTGATCAAGCTGAAAATTAACGAACGCGAAGTGCAGGTGCCGCCGGGCACGCTGGTGATTGAAGCGACGCGGCGCATCGGGACGGAAGTTCCGTCGTTCTGCTACTACCCCGGGCTGTCGCTGCAGGCGGCATGCCGCATGTGCCTGGTGGAAGTGGAGAAAGCGCCGAAGCTGCAGACCGCGTGCACGCTGGTGGCGATGGAAGGCATGATCGTTCGAACGGATACGGAGCAAGTGCGGCAGGCGCGCAAGTACATGCTGGAATTCCTGCTGACGAATCATCCGCTGGATTGCCCGGTATGCGACAAGGGCGGCGAGTGTGAATTGCAGGACATGGTGTTCCGCTACGGCGCGGATTCGAGCCGATTCGTCGAAGAAAAAATTCACCGGCCGGAAGAAAAATGGTCGGAACTGGTTTATTACGATGCGCCGCGCTGCATCCTGTGCTTCCGCTGCGTGCGCGTGTGCGATGAAGGCATGGACGTGAAGGCGCTGGGCGTGGGGATGCGCGGCGCAAACAGCGTGATCATTCCGAATCGCGGCGATCACCTGGAATGCGAAGAGTGCGGGATGTGCATCGATATCTGCCCGGTCGGGGCGCTGACGAGCGGTACTTACCGATATAAAACGCGGCCGTGGGAAATGGCATATGTCTCGACCGTGTGCACGCACTGTTCGAATGGCTGCAAGACCACGCTGAGCGTGCGCAACCACGAAATTCTGCGTTCGAACAATCGGGACTTGAGCGGGATCAACAAGGATTTTCTGTGCGTGAAGGGGCGGTTTGGGTTTGACTTCACGAAGCACGCCGAGCGCATCCGCCAGCCGATGGTTCGCAAGGGAGACAAACTGTTTCCCGTGTCGTGGGAAGAAGCGGCGCAGGCCGCGGCGACGAAGCTGAAGGCGGTCTACGACGCCAGCGGCAAGGATGCGATTGGTTTCATCGGATCGAATCGCACTTCGAATGAAGAGAATTATTTGTTGCAGCGGTTGGCGCGCGCGACCTTTGGGACGAATAACATCGATCACCACCGCACGGCGGATTACACGGGATTGATCACGGCGCTGGGCGAACGCGCCGGCGATTCCCTGCTCACTATGGAGCAGTTGTATCAGTCCAAGGCGGTCTTGCTGGTGGGAAACGATCCGACGAATCAGAACCCCTTGGTCGGATGGCAGATTCGCAGCGGTATCCGCCATTTTGGCACGAAGCTATTCCTCATCAATGCGAACGAGATCAAACTGAAGCGCAAGGCCACGCAGTTTGTGAAAGTGGAGGCGGGCCACGAGGCGGCCGCGCTGCGATGGCTAGCGCATGAGGAAGGGCAACTCTCGCCGGCGCTGGTCGAACAACTGGTGCAATTGAAGGCCGGGCTCGAGGCGGAGAGCGATGTCGCGGTTGTTTTTGGCGCGGAAGTTTCCGGCGCGGCCATCGCACAGCTGGTGGCTTTCGGTTCGAAGCTTCCGGGCAAGACCAAGTACATGGCGCTGGGCGATTACGCCAATTCGCGCGGCGCTGCGGATATGGGAGTGTTGCCCGACCGCTTGCCGGGATATGCCTACGTAGGCAATCCGCACGCGCACGAGTCTTTTGAGAAGCTGTGGGGCTGCGGGCCGATTCCAACGAAGCCGGGGCTGACAGCGCCGCAGATGGTGGAAGCGGCGCAGGCGGGAAAATTGAAGGCGCTGTACGTGGTGGGCGCGAATCCGCTGGCACATTTCGGCACGCCGAGTTTGGGGCGCGGCACACTCGAGCTGCTGATCGTGCATGAGATGTTCCTGACGGAAACGGCTAAGGTGGCGGACATCGTTTTTCCCGCAGCTTCGGCGTACGAAAAGGACGGTACGGTCACAAACACTTCGGGCGAAATTCAAATGCTGCGCAAGGGCGCGGAAGTGATGGGGCCGCGGAGCGACTTCGATCTGCTGAGGATCCTGTCGCATCAACTGGAAAAGCTGGGGCTGGGGAAGGCGTTTCATTACAAGACGCCCGCGGCAGTGTTTGAAGAAATTCGCAAGGCAGTGAGCGGCTATGACGTGCAGCCGGCGGGGCTGCTGATTGGCGGCGCGGAGCCGACGCGCGTGCAGTTTGCCAGGAACGGCCACGCGCCGTACGACGTGCCGGTGGGACTCATCCGATCCGCAAAGGACACCCTCTTCACCAGCGGCACGCTCGGGCGCTTCTGTACGATGATGGAATCCCTGCCGGAGGCCAAGACCGAGCCGTGACCCTCTTATCTGCGAACGCTGAACTGATTATCACGGTCGTGAAGATTGTGCTGTTGTTGTTCATCGTTCTGACGGTGAATGCGTATCTGACGTGGTTCGAACGGAAAGTCGTGGCGCACATGCAGTCGCGGTGGGGGCCGCACCGCGTGGGCCCGCATGGATTGCTGCAGCCGCTGGCGGACGGCGTGAAATTTCTTTTCAAAGAGGATCCGACGCCGGCGGGAGCGGATAAATTTGTTTATTATCTAGCGCCGCTGCTGGCACTCGCCCTGGCGCTGACGGGGCTGGCGCTCATCCCGTTTGGGCCGGACCCGATCCGCTTGTTCGGGCACGACATCTACCTGGGGATCGCGCCTCCTGACGTGAATATCGGGATACTGGCGCTTTTTGCGATCACGGCGATGGGCGTTTACGGCGTGGCGCTGGCGGGATGGTCTTCGAACAGCAAGTATCCGCTGCTCGGGGGGCTGCGCAGCTCGGCGCAGATGATCAGCTATGAGCTGGCGCTGACGATGTCCGTGGTCGGCGTGCTGCTGATGGCGGGCAGCTTCAACTTGAAAAAAATCATCGAGGCACAGGCGCTTCATCCGGAGTGGGGGCTTTTTGGCTGGAACGTCTGGCCGCAGATTCTGGGCTTCTTTTGTTTTTTCGTTGCGGCGGTCGCGGAGACGAACCGTGTGCCTTTCGATCTGCCTGAAGCGGAGTCGGAGCTGGTCGCGGGCTTCCATACGGAATACGCCAGCTTCAAGTTCGCGATGTTCTTCATCGCGGAGTACACCAGCATGATCACGGTTTCATGCCTGTGCTCGATCATGTTTTTTGGCGGATGGCTGTCTCCCTTCCCTTCTTCGTGGACGTTCGCGCATTATCTGCCGTCGGCGATCCTGATTCCGTTCGGCTTGTGGGTCATCTGGGATGGGATCCGCTATGAAACGCTTTTTGGCCGAATCATACTGCCGGGTTTGGGAACCGCATTTGCGGCGCTGGGGGCGGCTTTCGTTTTGTTGCCCAACGTGAATGAATTTATTCAGGCGCCGTTCTGGCTGCTGTCCAAGATTTTGGTTTTTCTGTTTGTGTATGTGTGGATGCGCGGGACGCTGCCGCGTTTCCGCTACGACCAACTGATGGCGTTCGGGTGGAAATTGCTCCTGCCGCTGTCTATCGTGAACGTGATCGTCACCAGCTTCGTGATTCTGGCGAAGATGACATGGTGGGGTGCGAAATGACGGTGCCACTTGCTGTTTTCTTCGTGCTGGCAGCCCTTGCGGTGATCGGCGCAATCAGCTTGATCCTGCAAAAGCATCCGATTCATAGCGCGTTGTCGCTGATAGTGGTGATGATTGCGCTGGCGGGCCTGTACCTGCTGTTGGGCGCGGAGTTCGTGGCAGCCGTGCAGATCATTGTTTATGGCGGGGCGATCATGGTGCTGTTCGTGTTCGTGATCATGCTCTTGAATGCGGGCATCGAGGAACACACCAGCATTTCAAAGATGGCGGGGGTGCCGGGCCTGTTGCTGGTTGTCGCGCTGGCGGGCTTCGTGGCGGCGACGATCGCGCGGTCGACGGAGAGCATACAAGCCACTCGGCAAAGCGGAGAAATGGCATCGACGCTCGGAATTTCGAACATGATCTTCAAGGACTTCGTCTATCCGTTCGAGCTGACGTCGTTCCTGATTCTTGTCGCGGTCCTGGGAGCCACGGTGCTGGCCCAGCGGGAGAAGAGTTGAGATGGTGCCGACGAACTATTACGTGATACTGAGCGCCGTCCTGTTCGGACTGGGCGTGTTTGCGTTTATTTTCAAGCGCAATATCATCACGATTTTCATGTCCATCGAGCTGATGCTGAATGCGGTCAATCTGGCGTTCGTGGCGTTCAGCCAGGCGCTGGGCAAACTGGACGGGCAAGTTTTTGTGTTGTTCGTGATTGTGGTGGCGGCGGCGGAAGCGGCCGTGGGACTGGGAATTATCATCTTGATTGCGCGCAACCGGCAAACGTTGAACGTCGAACGCGTGAACCTGCTCAAACTCTAATGCCGACACATCCGATGCTCGAATACCTGTGGATCATCCCATTGCTGCCGCTGCTGGGCTCGGCAGTGAATGGGCTTTTCGGCGCGAAGTGGCCGAATAAGATTGTTAACGGCGTGGCGATCGGCTCGACCGGACTGTCGTTTCTTTGCGCGGTCGAAGCGGTGCGCGAGTTTTTCGAGTCAGGCCAGGTTCTCTTCCGCAAGGAATTCTTCACCTGGATTGCGGCGGGGAATTTCCGCGCGGGCTTCGATCTTCAGATGGACCAACTCACGGTAGTAATGGTGCTGGTGGTGACGGGGGTGGGCTGGCTCATTCACATTTACGCGACCGGATACATGGCGCATGAGGGCGGGTACTACCGCTTCTTTTCGTACCTCAACCTGTTCATGTTTTTCATGCTGATCCTGGTGCTGGCCGCGAATTACGTGCTGCTCTTCGTCGGCTGGGAGGGCGTGGGGCTCGCGAGCTATTTGCTCATCGGGTTCTACTTTCTGAAGAAGTCCGCTTCGGATGCGGGAAAGAAAGCGTTCATCGTCAATCGTATCGGCGATTTTGGATTCATGCTGGGTACGTTTTTGCTGTTCCGCGCCTTCCATACGTTGGATTTCCAAACCATCTTCACTAGTTCTACGCTGCAGGGCTGGCCCGTTGAATTGAGTGGGCATCTTGGCACTTTGACGTTTGCGTGCTTACTGATTTTCATGGGCGCCTGCGGTAAGTCCGCGCAACTGCCGCTGTACGTCTGGCTGCCGGACGCCATGGAAGGGCCGACCCCGGTCAGCGCTTTGATTCACGCGGCGACAATGGTGACTGCGGGCGTATATGTCGTCGCGCGCTCGCACATTCTTTTCACGCACGCGCCGACCGCCATGCTTGTCGTCGCCATCGTAGGCTGCGCGACGGCGTTTTTTGCGGCGACCATCGGCCTGGTGCAGACGGACATCAAGAAAGTTCTTGCATACTCGACGGTCAGCCAGTTGGGCTACATGTTTCTCGCGTGCGGCGTTGGTGCATTCTCCGCGGGCATTTTCCACCTGATGACACATGCGTTCTTCAAGGCGCTTCTCTTCCTTGCAGCTGGTAGCGTGATTCACGCCATGGGCGGCGAGCAGGACATGAACCGCATGGGCGGGCTCAGCAAAAAGATTCGATGGACGTACGGGACCATGCTGGTCGCCACATTCGCCATCACCGGCATTCCCTTCTTTGCAGGTTTCTTCTCCAAGGATGCCATCCTCTTCGGCGCATTTCAGAGCCAAACGGGCGGCAGCGTTCTTTATGCTTTCGGCTTGCTGACGGCGCTGCTTACCTCCTTCTACATGTTCCGGCTCATCTTCCTGACCTTCAATGGCAGGCCGCGCTTTGACGAGCACCGCGTACACGTTCATGAATCGCCGTGGAGCATGCTTGGGCCACTCGTGATACTTGCCGTGCTCTCCACCATCGGCGGCTGGTTTGCTCTACCGGCATTTTTCCAAGGACCGGACCACTTTGCCAATTTCCTTGCGCCTGTTTTTGTCGGGCACGAATCTGCGGAGGCCGCTGGCGAAGGCGCGGCTTACCAGCTCGAGATGATCCTGGCGGGGGTGGCCGTGGGCACGGCCTTGATTGGTCTTGGAGTTGCGTACTGGCTGTATCTCAAGAGACCCGAAAAGGCAGACGGGCTCGCCAAATCCATGAAACCGGTGTACACGACTCTGCTGAACAAATATTACGTGGACGAGTTGTACGCCGCAGTGGTGGTCAAACCGCTGCTGTGGATTTCGACAAATGTGCTCTGGAAAACAGCCGATGTCGCCGGGATCGACGGAGCAGTGAACGGGATTGCATCAGGAACTACGGCCATCGGCGACGGAGTCCGCCACACGCAATCCGGGAACACACGCAGCTACGCGGTTTGGGTGGTGGTCGGGGCGCTGGTCGTGCTTGCGGTCGTCTTCTTCTGGCCGTTCGGCGGTAAAACGGTCCTCGGGATGGTGCGCTGATGCTGCCCGGCGGACATTTGCTTTCCGTGCTGATCTTCTTCCCTGCCGTGGGAGCACTGGCGCTCTTAATGCTGCGCGGCGACGATCACAAATTCATCCGGATCATCGCGCTGATCGTTTCCCTGGCCGAATTTCTATTCTCGCTCTTGATGATCAGGGCTGTCCCTGTTGGCGCCACCGGGTTTCGCCTCGAGGAATACCTCAAGTGGATCACCCAGCCGCCGATCAATTACCACCTGGGTGCTGATGGAATCAGTTTATTTCTCGTCATATTGACGACATTCCTGACGCCCATCTCCATCTTGGCGTCGTGGAAGAGCATCGAGCACCGAGTTAAAGAATTTTTCGTGATGCTGCTGATGCTGGAAGTCGGTGTTGTCGGCGTGTTCCTTTCTCTGGACCTTTTCCTCTTTTTCCTTTTCTGGGAAGTGATGCTGATCCCCATGGCGTTCCTGATTGGCATCTGGGGCCACGAGCGCCGCCTGTACGCTGCCGTAAAGTTCGTGCTCTACACCATGGCGGGCTCAATCCTCATGCTGGTAGGCATCATCTGGCTGTATAACGCCACGGGCACATTCGACCTGCCTGCGATTCAAGTGTTGCTCCATACCCCCGCCTCGCAAGGCGGCCTTGAGCTTCCGCCAACGACCGAGATGCTCCTCTTCCTGGCATTCTTTCTCGCGTTTGCGATCAAGGTGCCGCTCTTCCCGCTGCACACCTGGCTACCGGACGCGCACGTGGAAGCGCCAACAGCCGGTTCGGTGATGCTGGCGGGCGTGCTGCTGAAAATGGGCACGTACGGCATGATTCGCTTCTGCCTGCCACTCTTCCCAGGGGCTTCGCACCGCGCCGCGGGCTGGGTGGCCGTACTGGCGATCATCGGCATCATTTACGGCGCGCTCGTAGCGATGGTGCAGCCGAACTTGAAGAAGCTGGTCGCGTATTCGTCGGTCAGCCACTTGGGCTTCGTGGTGCTGGGCATTTTCGCGTTCCATAACATTGCCATGCAGGGCGCGGTTTACCAGATGCTGGCGCACGGTATCTCGACGGGCGCGCTCTTCCTGCTTGTGGGCATGCTCTACGACCGGCGGCATACGTTTGACATCAGCGAGTATGGCGGCCTGGCCACGCCGATGCCGAAGCTGGCCGCGTTCTTCCTGTTTGTCGCACTCTCATCGCTAGGCCTGCCGATGCTCAATGGGTTTGTCGGCGAATACCTGGTCCTACTCGGAACCTACCAGCGGCACTGGCAGTGGGCTTCGTGGGCCGCGCTCGGCGTGATCCTCTCCGCCTGCTACCTGCTGTGGTCGTATCAGCGGGTGTTCTTCGGCGAGATCACGCGGGAGAAAAACCGCACGCTCCCCGATGCCTCCGCGCGCGAGAAATGGATTCTGGTGACCATGGCAATCGTCACGCTGTGGATGGGCATTGGATCGACGTTCATCACGGCCCGGACGGCCTCTGCGGCGCAAGCGGTAATTGACCAGGTCGAACCACAGCGGCCGTATGAGGCTGCGGCGCCGAGCGGCTCCACGCCGCAGGCAAAACGCGATTCGTCAAGCGCGGCGAAGACCATCTCAAGTGAAAGGCTGGAAATCCGCTAAATGCTTCCCCGCACCATAGACATGTATCGCGTGCTTCCGGAATTGGTGTGGTGCGGCTTCGGCGTGCTGGTGATGCTGATGCAGCCGTTCGTGCGCAGCCGCCATTTTTTTACGTTTCTTGCGATGATCGGGACGCTGGCGGGAACAGCCGCATCCGTCACCGCGGCAATGCATGCAGGGCCGGGCTTCGGCGGGCTGGTGCAGTCCGATTCCTTTAGTTTTTTCTTCCGGCTGCTCGTGGGCACGGTGGCGTTTCTCGTCGTGCTGGCAGCAGGGCCATACCTGGAGCGGGAACGGCTTCCCTTCGCGGAATTTTACTCGCTGCTGCTGTTTGCCACGGCGGGCATGGGCGTGCTTGCTTCGGCGCAGGAGTTGCTCACCGCGTTCATCGGCTTGGAGATGAGTTCGATCTCCAGCTACATTCTGGCGGGATACCGCCGCGATTCGCTCAAGTCGACCGAATCGGCGATGAAGTATTTCCTGCTGGGCTCGTTCGCGACGGCGTTTTTCCTCTACGGGATCGCGCTGGTGTATGGATCGAGCGGAACGACGATGCTGACCAAAATGGGCTCCGAGGAGCTTCTTCATAGCACGCTTTTCGAGCTTGGGCTGGCCATGATCCTGATCGGGCTGGGCTTCAAGGTGGCCGCCGCGCCGTTCCAGGTGTGGAC
>WNFR01001401.1_pt1 | contig 50093 bp, 37 predicted proteins | sample 5400221 | NCBI WGS metagenome assembly WNFR01 (sample SAMN13153357, study PRJNA577476) | soil metagenome | isolation source: 40 cm soil under Madrone tree | place: USA:California | collected 2016-06-14 | reverse complement strand
CATTCCCGTTGCCATTCAGCCGCTCTTGCCGGGCAACCTTCGCATTCCGATCAACGGCCTAAGCGTGGTCATTGCCTTCGCGGTTTCCTGTTCCACAGGGCTTTTTTTCGGATACCTGCCGGCGAACGAGGCCGCCCGCTTGCAACCAATTGAATCCCTGCGTTACGAGTAATTTTGCACTGCGGCGGGTTATTTACCCTGTTTACCCCGAGCTTTGAGGGGAGTTTCGGAGGGCCGCCGGCTTTGAGGCTAAAGGAGCAAAAAGGTGCTCGCATGACAAGGACAGGCTTCACCAGCTCGAAAGCCAATTCTTTTTTACTCGGTCTGCTCGTACCGCTGCTTTTTTCCGCCCCTTTTGCGGCCCGAGCGCAGGAAGCGCCATCTGCCGGCAGTTCGGCGGTCACTCTTACTCTTAAGCATGCTATTGAGCTGGCCCTGCAAAACAGCAGAGACATCCAGGCCGCCAAGCTGCAAGCCACCCTCGCGGACCGTTCTGCCATGATCACGAAATCCCAGTTCATGCCCAACCTCTACGCCGGATCGGGCGCGGGCTACACATTTGGAATTCCCGAAACTCCCGGCGGGCGCGCCCCGTCATTGTTCGATATCACCTACACAGAGCAGGTCTTCAATGAGCCGCTGCGCGGGCAAGGGAAGGAGCAGCAGGAGCAAGCCAAGGCGCAAAAAATCTTGCTGGAGGACGCCAGAAACGGCGTCATCGTGCGCACCGCGTCCGCCTATCTGGAGCTTGTCATGGTTCGGCATTCGCTTGAGCTGCTGCGTAAGGAGGAAGACAGCGCGGACAAAATCCTGGCCGTTACACAGCAGCGCGAAAAGGAAAATCTCGAGCTGCCCGTCTCCGTAACCAGGGATCAGCTCACCAAAGCCCGCGTCGTGCAGCACATCTTGCAGCTGGAAGGACGTCAGGACGAACTGGAAGGCGTGCTGCGCGCCCAGACGGGCATCCCGGAAACCACCTCAGTCGATGTTTCACCGGAAGATTTACCCGGCATCGCCGAGCAGGAAGGCGCCGATTTGGTTGCGCTGGCCATGCAGAACAATGTCGGCTTGCGAGTCGCGCAATCCGACGTTCGCGCCAGGGAGGTTCGTCTGCTCGGCGAAAAACGCGGAAAATATCCGACGCTGCAGTTCGTAGCCATTTATAGCCGGCTGGCCAACTTTAACAACTACTCGCAATTTTTCAGGACATTCCAACCCGATAACTTCAATGCGGGCGTGCAGATTCAAGTGCCGCTTTTCAGCGCGCAAACCAGGGCCAATATCGCGCTCGCGCAGGTGAATCTGGACGTCGCCAAAGCGGAACTGGCCAGCAAGAAAAGTGAAGTGAGCTCGTCCGTTCGCGTGAAAACCCGGCGTTTGCGCGAGCGCGATGCCGCAAAGGAAGTGGCGCGCCTCGAGCTGCAACTCGCCCAGCAAAATCTCACCGTGCTGCAATCGCAATTCAGCGAGGGGCGCCTCAATCTGCGGGAAGTCGAACGGGCGCGCGTTGACGAGAGCGAAAAGTGGATGGCCTATCTCGACGCAAATTTCCAACGCCAGCAGGCGGAGTTGGATTTGCTGCAAACGGCCGGGCAGCTTGATAAAGTCTGGCAGTAACAAGCGCTCCGATCGGTCGTAGCTGTCGCCGTGGGGTGCCTAGGGTCTGACCCCAGATCTACCTGACCGAAGATTTGACCTGGCCCAAGATCTCTCTGCTAAATTGAGCATCCGGTGAATCGTGCAGCTTGAACAGGAAAGTTTGGCCGCGTTTCTCGAGGCGCTCAAGAAACTCGACGCCGGTTTCGCCGGGCTGCCCGGATTCACGCCCCATCCCGGCGACCAGAACAAACTGTTGGATGTGTTGACGGCTACCGCGGAGCGTCTGCACGATAACTATCCCTACTTTCATCCTTTATACGCCGGACAGATGCTAAAGCCGCCGCATCCGGTCGCGCGACTCGCTTATGCGCTGGCCCTGTGGATCAATCCCAACAATCACGCTCTCGATGGCGGCCGCGCCACTTCCGCCATGGAAAAAGAAGCGGTCGCGGAAATCGCATCCATGTTTGGCTGGAAGAATTTTCTAGGCCATCTGTGCGGCGGCGGCACCATGGCCAATCTCGAAGCGCTCTGGGTCGCCGGACAGCTGCAGCCCGACAAGAAAATCTTGGCTAGCGCTCAAGCGCATTACACGCACCATCGCATCAGCAGCGTATTGCAACTCGAGTTCGAATCCGTGCCCGTGGATGCGCAGGCTCGCATGGACATCGCCGCCCTGCGAAAGCGCCTGGAGCGCGGCGATATCGGCACCGTGGTCGCGACCCTGGGCACGACTGCGACAGGCTCCGTCGATCCGTTGCCAGAGATCCTTGCGCTGCGCGAGAAGCATGGCTTTCGCGTGCACGTCGATGCCGCGTACGGCGGATATTTCAGCCTCGTCGACAATCTCGCCCACAACGCCGCATCTGCATTCTCTCGCATCGCAGAAGTCGATTCGATCGTCATCGATCCCCACAAACACGGTTTGCAGCCGTACGGCTGCGGCTGCGTCTTGTTCCGCGATCCGAGCGTCGGAAGTCTGTACAAACACGATTCGCCGTATACCTATTTCAGTTCCGCCGAATTGCACTTGGGCGAGATCAGCCTGGAGTGCTCCCGCCCGGGCGCTTCCGCTGCCGCTCTCTGGGCCACGCAGAAGCTCTTGCCGCTGGTGAAGCGCGGCGAATTTGCGCAACGTCTCGAGCGCAGCCGGTCCGCGGCCCTTGCGCTATACGAAAAGGTTAAAGCCGATGACCGCTTTGTTCCGGCACTTGCGCCCGAATTGGACATTGTCGTCTTTGCTCCCCGCGCCGAAAGTATCAGCGAAATGTCCGCTAAGTCGCGGGCGATCTTTGCGGCTGCCGCCGAGCGCGGCCTCCACCTCGCCGTTGCGGAGCTGCCCATTAGCTTCTTCAGTTCGCTGGAGCCGGCTGTCCGCCGCGACCGCGAAACCATGACTTGCCTTCGCGCCGTCCTCATGAAGCCCGAGCACCTCGACTGGATCGACCGCCTCTGGCAAATCCTCGCCACCGCCACCCATGCCTCGCAACTACCCAAGAGCGCCATCCGCTCGCTCGGCCGCCCTTGAAGGCCAGCCAGGGAGCTCAGCGAGCGCTCCTAGCCCTTTGCCCCACCCAAGTCGTTCAAACCACTGACTTTGTAGCGCCCGCTTTCCGAAGCGGGCTCCGCTACCCTCTTCTTGTAGCCGCGCAGCATGCTGCGCCCGTCTTTCTTTTGTTTTCTGGGAGGTGGCCGCTCTTGAGCCCACGCTCTCAAAAATGCAGTTTAGGGATTCGTTCGCCTCAGAGAGCTAAGCTCAGTACTTCTAAAGTTTACTATTGACATACGTCCAGATCCGTGGTACCCTTTCTCGTGTTATCTCGACCAAACTTCGCTGGTATATCCAGCCGTTTCACCCTAACCCTAGCCTCTTCTATCGGTTGCCGCCTCTTGCAGCTCGCGAAAAAAGTCAACTCCTTTAGAATCAAGCAAATCCAGCCTCTTTTCCCAAAACACCCGGGGGTGGGGGGGGATACCAACGGACCGTGCGCCGCTCTTCCTACTCACTACCCACTACTCACTACCCACTCTCAGTCGCCGTTTAATGCTCTATTTCGCCATTCAATGCACGGAAACACCGTTCAGAGAAACGTTTGGTGCCCCGAAGCCAAGTTCGGTAGACTAGATACTTATTCCTGGCACGTTGAAGTGGACACTACGAATCCACCGCTTGCCCTGCACCTGTTGGGCGGCACGATTCGACGAGAACTAACTGAGGGTGAAGAATGCCGGATGTCATGAAAACTTTGCTGTTAAATCCGCCCAGCTTTGAGAATTTTGACGGCGGAGCGAGTTCGCGGTGGCCCGCTACGCGCGAGATTGAATCCTATTGGTATCCCGTTTGGCTGACCTACCCCGCGGGGATGATCCCGGGCAGCCGGCTGATTGATGCATGCCCGCACAAAATCAATTGGCAGCAGACCGTTGAGATTTGCAAAGACTATGAGTTCCTGGTGCTGTTCACCTCGACCGTCGGCTTCGAGAGCGACGTCAAGCTGCTCCGCAAGATCAAGGAAGCCAATCCGAGTTTGAAAGTTGCCTTCGTTGGCCCGCACGGGCACATCAAGCCGGACGAGACGCTGAATGCCAGTGAAGACATCGACTTTGTGACCCGCGGCGAGTTCGACCACTCCGTCGTCGAATACGCGCACGGCAAGCCGCTCAGCGAAATTCTAAGTGTCAGCTATCGCAAGGACGGCAAAATTGTGCACAACGCGGCGCGCCCGCAGTTGCACACCGAAGAACTGGACGCCCTCCCGTTTGCCACCGACATTTACAAGCGCGACCTGACCATCGAAAACTACAACGTTCCTTTCCTCCTGCATCCTTTCGTTTCGTTCTACACCACGCGCGGTTGCCCGGCGCTGTGCACCTTCTGCATGTGGCCGCAGACCATCTCTGGTCATGCGTGGCGCACCCGCTCGACGGAAAACGTGGCGCGCGAAGTGAAGCAGGCCATCGAACATTTCCCGCAAATGAAGGAAATATTCTTCGACGACGATACCTTCAACATCCGCAAGGACCGCGTGCTGGATTTGTGCACCAAGTTCAAGCCGTTGAAGTTCCGCTGGTCGTCCACCGCGCGCGTGCACAGCGATTACGAAACCTTGAAAGCCATGGCCGATGCCGGCGCGCGGCTCTTCATCGTGGGCTTTGAGTCTGGCGACCCGCAAATTTTGAAGAACATCAAAAAAGGCGCCACAGTCGAGATGGCGCGCACCTTCATGAAGAATTGCCGTAAAGTCGGCATTCGCGTGCACGGCGACTTCATCATCGGTTTGCCCGGCGAAACGCGTGAGACGATTCAGAAGACCATCGACTTTGCCAAAGAGCTGGACTGCGAAACGATTCAAGTCTCCCTCGCGCATGCCATGCCCGGCACGGAACTGCACGAATCGATGGCCAAGCAGGGCTTCTTGAAAGTGGAAGCGCTCGCCGATTCCGGCGGACACCAGTTGCCCCACATCGAGTATCCGCATCTGTCCAAGCCCGAAATGATGGCGGGCGTGAATCGCTTCTACGACGAATACTATTTCCGCCCCAAGGTTGTATGGCGCATCGTGCGTGAAGCGCTCTGGGACAGCAACGAGCGCAAGCGCCTCTATCACGAAGCGGTCGATTTCTTGAAGCTCCGCTCGGAACGCTGGAAGTGGGTGCGCGAAGGCGGCGACATCGAAAAGCCGATGATTGCCGTTCCGGGGACGACGTCCTCCGGAAACGATTAAGCTCACAACATGGGACACGAGGTGCGGATCCGGATCAAGACTCTCGTCATGATCCTGGCGATGGTAGTGTGCGCCAACGCCGGCGACCTGATGCTCAAGCGCGGCATGACGCAGATCGGCGCAGTGCAGGTGTCCGCGTCCGGTTTGCAGCACGCGTTTATCTCCACGATTACGAACGGCACAATCTGGCTCGGCATCGTCTTTCTGATCGGTTTTATGGCCAGCTACATGACCGTGCTGAGCTGGGCCGACTACAGCTACGTCATGCCCGCCGGCGCTTTTGGCTACGCGCTTCTGACTCTCCTCGCCGTCGTTTTCCTGCATGAGAACGTTTCGCCGCGACGTTGGGTCGGCGTCGTGCTGATCTGCGTTGGCGTCTTGCTTGTCGGCCAGACGAGGCCGCGCACTACGGAAGCGGTGGTGCGAGAGGTGGCGGCATGATGCGCGTTGCATTGCTGCTCGCGGTGCTGATACTGGGCAGCACCGGCGGCGAGATCGCGATTACGTATGGAATGAAGGCCACCGGAGAACCGGCGCGTCTCCGGCCTCGCGAGATCCTTCTTTTTCTCGCGCAGGCGTTGCGCAATGGATGGTTTTGGGCGGGCGTGCCGCTGATGGCTCTGTCGTTTTATTCTTTGCTGGTGCTGCTATCATGGCAACCGATCAGCTTTGTGATTCCAGCCTCGGCGCTTAGCTATGTGGTGGGTACGCTGGGCGCAAAATATATTTTGCGCGAGGATGTGAGTCCTGCGCGGTGGATCGGCGTCGTGCTGGTATGCGCAGGAGTTGCGCTTGTTGCCGCAGGTTGAGATTTCTCCGGAGGCCACGAGCGCCTCTGTAGAGCAATGTTCGAGCAATTCTGAACGAAGCCGCGCTGCCGCGGTAATTCTGCTGATTGTCCTTTCCGCTGCCATATACCTCGGAAATGCCGGCTTTCCCGCCCTCCTGGATGACGCGGACGCTTCGCATGCGATCGTAGCGCGCGAGATGCTGCAGCATCACAATTGGGTCATCCTGTATATGAACGGCGTTCGGTATCTGATGAAGGCGCCGCTGCATTATTGGGCAGTGGCGATGAGCTACGCGGCGCTAGGACAAAATGAATTCTCCACGCGCCTGCCCGTCGCGCTGGCGATGATCGGGTTGGTGCTGCTGGTCAACGAATTCGCGCGCAGATTTTTCAGTGTTCGCGCGGGGTTGTACAGCGGCCTGGTTGCTTGCACCGGTGCGGGCTTTTTTCTGTTCACGCGCATCATGATTCCAGAAGCGCTTTACGCGCTGGAATTCACCGCCATTTTTTATCTCTTCCTGCGCGGGTGGACCGGATCGCTCAATCCTCGCATCGCATATGGGAGCGCAGCGGCGCTGACCGGGCTGGCGATGCTGACGCGCGGCCTGATCGGCGTGATTTTTCCAGTCGCCGTCCTGTTTCTGTTTATTGTTGCGACGCGATCCTGGAATCGATGGCGGGAACTACATTTGCTTTCGGGCGCCGCAATTTTCTTGTTGGTGGCGGCGCCGTGGCACATTCTTTCGAGCTTGCGCGCGGACACTTTTTTCTGGTCCTATTTCGTCAATGAACATATTAAGCGGGCGATCGGCACGCGGTATCCTGCCGATTATGAAGCGGTGCCGCTGTGGCTGTGGCTGGGGGCGCACCTCGTCTGGTTTTTTCCTTGGAGTTTCTTTCTTCCAGGCGTTCTGAGGCGTATTCCGCAGCCCCAAACGTGGAAGAAACTATCGGCCCAGGGACAATTCCAATTGCTGCTGGTTTTGTGGGCAGGATTTATTTTGCTCTTTTTCTCGCTGACATTTGGCTCGCGGATGGAGTATTACAGTTTTGGGGCGTGGCCGGCCGTCGCGATGTTGTTGGGAACGGGCTTGGCGAAAGCGGAGGAACAGGGCGAGCGATGGCCTGGACGCATGCAGGCGGCGCTGGTAGCGGTGGGTGCGACGCTGGCGGCGGTGCTGATGGCAATGCTGTCGATCTCCGCGAGGGTGCAGGTGAACGGCGACATTTCTTCGCTCCTGAAAGAGCATGACAACAATTTTTATCGTGTCTCGATGGCGCACATCCTAGACTTGACACCGCAGGCTTTCGCGCTGCTTCGCCTGCCTTCGACGCTCGCCGCCGCCGCGCTTTTTTTTGGTTTGGGGGCGGCATGGTGGCTGCGTCGCAAGGGAAGTGAGCAATCCGCGGCAATCTGCATGGCGATCACGATGACAGCATTCTTCTTCGCAGCGAATATGGCGCTTGGCGTTTTCGGGCCGTACCTTTCCTCCAAGCCCTTGATGAGCAAGGTTTTGCCGCAGGTCAGATCCGCGGACACGCTGGCGCTGTACGGCGAGTTTGACGCGATGTCCGGCGTGGCCTTTTACGCTAATCGGCAATTGCTTTTGTGGAATGGACGCTACAACAATTTGGCGGCGGGATCGTATTATGCAGATGCGCCGCATATTTTCTTGACCGATCCGGAGTTCATGGCGCTGTGGCAAGGACCGAAGCGCGTTCTTCTGTTTGTGCCTTCGGAACAGCGCGCCGCCGCGGCACAGCGGCTTCCGGCCGTGGGAACATTTCTTTTGGCCGAAAGCGGGGGCAAAGCGGTGTACGCTAATCGCGCGGCTACTTCCGTGACCGCCTCGCAATAGATGCTATGAGCGAAACGGTGATGTCCCTGATGCGCTTGGCTGTGCTCGTGCTGGCTATCGGCCCGCTGGTGTATTACTTGCTGTCGCTTTATTGCACGGTCGAATACTTCTGGACTCTTCGCCACTTACCCCCTCGTGATGACTCTTTTGCGCCGCCGGTCAGCATTCTAAAGGCGGTGCGGGGCGTTGACCCGGGCGCTTACGAGAACTTCGCCAGCTATTGCCGGCTGGACTATCCGGAATATGAACTGGTGTTTGCGATGGCTGATCCTCACGATCCCGTGATTCCCCTTGTCCAAAAATTACAAAGGGATTTTCCCGACCGGTCGATTCGCTACATAACCGACGTGCCGCGCGTGGGCGAGAACAGTAAAGTGAACAGCTTGTGCGGGCTGGTCAAGGAGGCGCGGTACGAGCTGCTGGTGATGACGGACAGCGACGTTCGCGTGGAGCGCGATTATTTGCGTGAAGTGGTTCTTCCGTTTGCGGACACAAGCGTGGGCGCGGTTACGTCGTTCTATCGCTGTACGGGAGGGGGCACCCTGGCTGCGGACTTGGACATGCTGGGGATGTGCATGGACTCCGTGCCAAGCGCGCTGGTGGCGCGGCGGCTTGAGGGCAAGGTGCAATTTGCCTTTGGCTGGACCATGGCGACGACCAAAGCTAGGCTTGCCGAAGTCGGCGGATGGGAATCGATGGCGAATCATCACTCCGACGATTTCGAGCTGGGCAATCGCATAGCGGCTAAGGGGCATCGCGTCGAATTGATGCGCCGGCCGGTATGGATGGTCTTTGCGAAAGAAAGCTTGAGCGATTTTTTGCAACACGAGCTGCGTTGGGCAATTGGGCTTCGCAACGTGCGGCCGATGGGTTACGCAGGGATGATCCTCACACATGGTTTGCCGTGGGCGATTTTGGCGGCAACCGTGGCTGCTGCTTCCGGCCGGCCCGGCATAGCGCTGTTTTATGCCGCCGCCTATCTGATCTTGCGCATTGGCGTGGCTTATTCAGCAGGCGTATGGGGACTGCAAGACCGCACCATTGCCGCGAAGTTGTGGCTGGCGCCGGTGCGCGATGCCGTCAGCGCCGCGGTGTGGTTCGCCGGGTTTTTTACCGACAAAATTAACTGGCGCGGCTTGCAGTATCGGGTGAGGGATCGTCTGCTGGAGCCTGCCGGAGACGAGCAGACCCCGCGATTGGCGGGACAGGAGCGCAGCGCGCGGGGAATCAAGTGAGCCCGCTGTTTTTTGCGATCATCGCTTTTGTTTTGCCGAGCTGGCGCTTTTTCGTACTGCTTGTCGCCGCCGCGCCTCTTGCTTATTACCTCCTGGCGACGCTTGCGGCTTTGCGATTTTTTCTTCGCGAGAGGGCTCGGAAGTTCGCTCCCTATACCCCAGCGGTTAGCCTGCTCAAGCCGGTGCGCGGAGTGGATTTTGGCTCGTACGAGAATTTTGCGAGCTTCTGCACGCAGGAGTATCCGGAATACGAAATTCTCTTCGGTGTGGGCGACAGTTCGGACCCCGCGGTGCCGTTGATTGAGCGGCTCATCGCGGAGTTTCCGCAGCGGCGGATCAGTCTTTTTGTCGGCGCGGAACGAATCGGGTCGAATCGCAAGGTCAATATGCAGGCGCGGCTGGCTCGTGAGGCACGGCACGAAATTCTGGTCTTGACCGACGGCGACATACGCGTCAGTTCCACCTATCTGCGAGAGGTTGTTGCGCCCTTGGCGGACGAAAGAGTCGGCGCAGTGACTTCTTTTTATCGGGGCATTGCGGAGAAAAATCTTGCCGCGGAGCTGGAGGCAATTGGCGCGGCGAGCGATTTCTTTGCCGGCGTGCTGATGGCGAATTGGACGGAAGGGATCACGTTCGGCCTGGGCGCTTCGATTGTCACGACGCGCGAATGGGTCGCAAGAATTGGCGGCTTTGCCGCGATCGCGGACATGCATTCCGACGATTACGAGCTTGGGCATCGCATCGCCAATGCGGGCGGCAGGATTTTGCTCTCCCGGGAAGCGGTGTGGACGATGTACCCGGCGCAGACCGCGCGTGGCTTCTGGCAGCACCAAGTACGCTGGCTGCGAACGGTACGGCTTTGCCGCCCGGTTTCCTTTGCGGGATTGATTTTCACGCATGGATTGCCGTGGGCGCTGCTCGCCGCGCTGGTTGCGCCAGCGCCGTGGATTGCCGCCGCGTACCTGATCGGATATCTCGTACTGCGCTTGACCATGGCATGGACGGTGGGCGTTTGGGGCGTAGGAGACGACGTCGTGCGGCGCAAACTTTGGCTGGTGCCGTTGCGAGATGCCATCTATTTCGTGGTCTGGCTGGCGAGCTTCGCCTCCAATCGCATCCACTGGAGCGGCGAGGAATATACGATGGAAAAGGGACGTCTGGTGCCGATAACTTCCGGGCGACCGCCTGTTAGGCGAACGCCTGCCGACTCGCCTCGCTAAGAGACGGGCTTTTAACTCGCAGCGACCGCTATGGTTTTGATTCCGACCGGATGAATAGAAGGAGGGGAACCAGGGGCGAGAGAGAGCCGAGGATGGCTAGCGTGATTTGCGGCGACGGATTAGATGAGAACGAACCGCAGAGAAGTTTGCGCACCTGTGAAGCTCTCATAAGGTGCGTCACGCAAGTCCGCCTTACGCGGTTGCGCGATCCGTGAAGGCGTTTGCGGTCAACGCAGGGCGCACTGCTCTAAACACGCGCGTCCAACCGCGCTTGAGTCTCTTCTCGCCGCGCTGGATCGATGCCACTAAACTGACCTGCCACATTGGCCGACCTGTTACCGCTTGATGATTTTTCATGACGTGCTCCTTGCCACTGCAACTACCATTTCGATGGTCAAAGTAACATCCGGGATGTGGCACTTCAATTATGCATTGGTAGGAATGGGTACTACCGGAGAGTGTGATTTATCAAACTTTGGTATGCATTTGGCAGGGTTTTGCCATACGAATTGGGGCAGGTTTGGACGCGCAAAAAACTGGCCGGATTTTGCGATGTTTGCCCAACAGGAAGAGGTCACGGTATGATGTAAGTTCAGAGTTTTCAACCGCTGGGAGGTCGTCCAATTGGTAGGACTCCAGACTCTGGATCTGGCTATCCTGGTTCGAGTCCAGGCCTCCCAGCCAATCTTTTCAATGAATTAGCAGGGATCATTTCTCAAACTTGGGAACGTTTGGGAACATCGTCTCTTCCAACCTTGCGATCGCATTCCGCTGTAAGTCCTCTACCGACTGAGTGTAGAACGTAAGCGAAGTGAGCGGTGCCCAAGAAGGTGTTGGGCGGTTCGAAGGGCTCTCGCATTTCACCGAGAGTAGTTGCGACCGAACCTGCGGAATACTCTCGACAGGCGGCGGAGTGACGGCATCGCCAAAAGCGGTATCGATCTGCATCGGGAGCTCGCCCGGTCGAGATGGACGGTCACGCGGATACCTCGGTAATCCGCATCCTCGGTGAGGCGCTCGGCAGCAACCGTGTCGGGAATCGAAGACGAGCCCGTCGGCTTCGCTTTTCATCGTACAGAGTTCTTGAAAGATGCGGACGAAGCGTTCCGGGAATTGTCTCTCCGGGCGAGGAGGTGCTTCATTTCCGGAGCAGACTTACAGTTGAATGGATGGTATTTGCGAAGGTGGTCTTTAGGTGCGCCAAAGTGAATCGAAAGGAACAAACAATTGATTCTGCGCCTTGGAAGTCTCGTTCTTGCACTCGCACCCATTGCTGTGGGGCAGCAAGCGCCTACGGATCCGGGCACTCCGCAGCAGTCCAATAGGAAAGACACGATTGTGGTGACGGCAACCTATGAGCCCGCACCTCTCGAGGAGTTAGATCGTTCCGTCGATGTCGTCGACGTAAGCGACTCCCCAACACTTTTTCGCAATTGGGCTGACGCGCTGCGACTTGACTCCTCGATTGATCTCCGCCAACGTGCGCCAGGGACGCAAGCCGATCTTTCGATCCGCGGCAGCTCATTCGGGCAGACGCTTGTGCTGGTGGACGGATTTCGCGTCAATGATGCGCAATCGGAGCACCACAACCTCGATCTTCCCATTCCATTTGAATCGATAGAGAGAATTGAGGTGCTGCACGGCAGCGGATCGCCTCTCTATGGTTCCGACGCGGTTGGGGGCGCGGTGAACTTCATCACAGCTTCGCCCGAGGCCAGCGAAATCAGCTTCGGCGCTGCCGGCGGGAGCTTCGGAACCAACACTCAGAACGGCTCGGCCTCCTATCTCGCGAAGAAATGGTCGGAGCAGGTGAGCTTTACCAGAGATTTTTCGTCGGGCTTCATGCCGGATCGTGACTACCGCAATTTTGCCAGTTCATCGGAAACGCGGCTGCAGACTGGGCTTGGCACCAGCGATATTTTGCTCGGACTCAGCGACCGGCCGTTCGGCGCGAACGGGTTCTACGGGAACTTCAATTCATGGGAACGCACTAAGGGATGGTTCGCGGCCATCTCACAGCAGATAGGCCTCGACACCCACTTGACTCTCGGTTACCGCCGGCACACGGATCAGTTCATCCTCTTACGGGACCATCCTGAGGTCTACGAGAACAATCACATAACCGACAGTTGGCAGGGCGCGATTCGCGAGGGCAAGAAGGTTACTGCCCACAACACGTTTTTTTACGGAGCGGAATATTATCGCGACAGTATCGCCAGCAATAATCTCGGATACCACTCGCGCAATCGAGGAGCGGCATATGTGGATTTCGACGCAAGATCACTTCGACGATGGTCGCTTTCCGCTGGTGCGCGCGAGGAAGTCTTCGAAGGTGGGCACGCAGACCTCAGTCCGACCGCGGCGGTAGGCTATGCAATTTCGTCGCACTTGAGGCTCCGAGGGTCCGTCGCGCATGCCTTTCGGCTGCCCACTTACACGGACCTTTATTACCGTGATCCGGCGAACATAGGGAATCCGAATCTCCGGCCGGAGACGGCATGGGGATACGAAGGTGGTCTGCAATGGACCGCGAGCGCACGCCTTGGCGGCAGCGCCACGTTTTTCGATCGTCGCGAGCACGACGTCATCGACTATGTGCGCGCCAATCCGAATGACATCTGGCGAGCCGTCAACATTCAGAATTTGCAATTCACCGGAATCGAGCTGAGCACACGCATCCACTTAGCCGAATCTCAGGAAGTCAGTCTTGCGTATACGGGCCTCTACGGCGCGCAGCAGCAGTTGACGGGACTGCAGTCGAAGTACGCCTTCGACTATCCGGTGCACCAGGCCAGCTTCGGCTGGCAGGGAACTGTGCCCGGCAGAGTACACCTTCGCGCGCGCGCGGGCGTGACCGACCGCTACCAGGCTGACGCCTATCCGTTGATCGAGGTATCGGCGGCGCGTGACTTCGGGCATGTGCGGCCTTTCGCTCAATGCACGAACGTGACCAATACCGGATACGAAGAGATTCAAGGAGTGCGCATGCCGGGGCGAGCCTGCTTGCTTGGAATGAAATTCTCAATGTTTCATTCGCTCGGACGTTCCCATTGAAATCTAAAGGATTTTGCGCCAGGTCCAAGACACCAATAGCTCCCAGGCAAAATGATTTCTCGCTTCTTAATGCCATAGGATTCCGCAGCGCGCGGTGAGACGCGATTCCCCGCGTCATGCCGCCGCTATTGCAGGAGCGAGTTTTTCGATTCCGCTTGACACGCGCATTTCTGGGGAACAAGATTTTTCCGACGTTTCGCTGTTTGAGGCGAGACGCCCGCCTCGTAAGATCCAGGGGAGTTCCTCCTCGGCAGTTTCTCTCCACTTATGCGGGGCCTAACTTCCTGTCCGATATGCAGGTGTGCGCGCCAACACCGTAGCGATCCAGCCCTACGCGATCCTCATTTGCTTCATGCGAGGGCAGATTCCGAATTTGGGAATTTCTAAAGAAGGAGAAAACGCCATGTCAGAACAAAATAAGGCTGTCGTGCGTCGATTGTTCGAAGAATTGTGGAGCAAGGGCAATCTGTCAGTGGCAGACGAACTCTTGGCTCCAAACTACGTTAGCCACGATCCTTCCACTCCCGATTTTGGGCGGGGCCCGGAAAACGAGAAGAAGCGCGCGAGCCTCTACCGCAGCGCCTTCCCGGACTTGCGAATAACCGTCGAGGACATGATTGCCGAAGGCGATATGGTTACGGCGCGGTGGTCCTGCCGCGCCACTCATAAGGGCGATCTCAGCGGGATTGCGCCCACGGGGAAGCAGATCACGATCTCCGGGATCAGCATTGGCCGCTTCGCCGGGGGCAAGATAGCGGAAGCGTGGGTAAACTGGGACGCTCTCGGTTTCATGCAGCAGCTCGGCGTAGTGCCTGATCTCGGCAAGGCCAAGCGCGCCGGAAGATAGCCACCTGCGTCTCACTTCTCGCCGCGGTTTCGACTCTATTTTTGCGGAAAACCCTTTTCCGAACAGGGGGCGTCCAATTAAACTATGAACGTTACGGCTCAGCCGCACCCCTGCCCTGAGGCCTGCCAATTCGCTTTATTCATGAACCCAGCCTTGTTCTCGATAGCGGGACGCGGAAGACTGGGACGAAGATTCAGAATGCTCTCAAAAAGATGAATACGGATCGCCGGCTGTTGCCTGGACCGACGCAACAAGGAAGGTTGGTGGGATGAAGTTTCTGGAGATCAGCCCAATTGCTCGCAGTCAGCCTCGAAACTGGATCGGCCAAAACTCCAAACGCGATGACATCGCTGCGGAGAACTCTGAGGCCGTCCCCCCTCCGACATCACAGGCAAGGGAACTGGTTCCACTCAAGCGATACCGCGCTGCCACTCGCCGACAATTTATTTTGGGGGTCGTTCTGGGCGTCGCGATCACTTCCGCGGTGGCTGTACCATTCATCAAGTATTCCGGCAGCCCCAAACAAGTTGCGGCCCCACCGCCGGCAGCTTCAGGACAAACCGCGCTAGCAAATTCCGCACCTCAGGCGCGAGGGTCGGTTCCTGCACCTGTGTCCGACGCCAGGCGCGGCTCCTTCGCGTTCCCTGCGGGAAAAACACAGCGGTCAACGCAGACAGGCGACTCCCCGTATGATCCCTTCAGATCCACGCCTGTGAAACATAGCCTGCAACCTATCGACAAACCTTCACCTGGAAATCCTCCTGCGCCCTCCGTTGTGCTTGCCCAATCGCGTGAGACGGAAACTAAGAGCGTAAGAAAGAGCGTAGCGTCGCCGCAGCAGTTATGGTCTGCCGTCGAAAGCGGAAATATTCAGGCGGCGTTAACCCTTGCCGACATCTACTTGCGTGGCGACGGGGTCCCAGTGAATTGCGATCAAGCACGCGTCTTATTACTCGTCGCTTCGAAAAAGGGAAGCGCGCAGGCCGTCAAGAAACTGAAGGAATTAGACGCGACGGGTTGCCCAACTCACGCGCCAGCAAGCTAGATAAAATCATCCAGACTGAAATCACTTTGCATTTGCGCGCAGATCGACCCACGCGGCGTTGCGCTTTGAGGATTCCAGCGTCGCGGCGATAAAGCGCATGCCTTCCACGCCGTCCTCCACATTGGGCACGAGCAACGAAGCCGGCGACGGGCTGCGGCCCTCGCGCCGCGCGTAGATTTGCTCTGCCAAATCCGTGTACAGCTGCGCGAAAGCTTCCAGGTATCCCTCTGGATGGCCGGCCGGAATGCGGCTGGCGTGCGCCGCGGGTGAGTTACCTCCGGGTCCCGGGCGGCGCAGCGTTTCCGGAGCTTCGCCGAGCTTTGCGAATTGCAAGGTATTCGGCTCTTCCTGGTGCCACTCCAAGCCGGCTTTTTCGCCGTAGACGCGCAAGCGCAGATTGTTGGCGTTCCCCGTGGCCACTTGGCTGGCCCAGAGCGCGCCTTTCGCTCCCTCCGCAAACCGCAGCATCAGTTGCACGTTGTCGTCCAGGCGGCGGCCGGGGACAAAAATGGAAACGTCGGCGGCGACTTCGCGGCAGTGCAGTCCGGTGACAAAGCATGCGATGTTGTACGCGTGCGTGCCGATATCGCCGAGGCTGCCGCCGGGGCCGCTTTGCGCTGGATCGGTGCGCCATGCGGCTTGCTTTTGTCCCGTGTTTTCCAGCGGAGTGGCCAGCCAATCTTGCGCGTACTCAACTTGCACGACGCGAATTTTTCCGAGTTGGCCGTCCGCAATCATCTGTCGCGCTTGGCGAACCATCGGATAGCCGGTGTAATTGTGCGTGAGTCCAAAAATCAAGCCGGTGCGCTTCACGATGGCGGCGAGATCGAGCGCTTCTTGCACTGTGGTGGTTAGAGGCTTGTCGCAGATTACGTGAATGCCCGCTTCGAGAAAGGCTTTGGCCATCGGGTAGTGAAGATTATTGGGTGTGACGATCGCTACCACGTCGATGCGATCCGGGCGCGCGGCCTCCGCGCGGGCCATCTCGGCGTAGCTGCCATAGGCGCGATCCGGCGCGATGTGCAAGTCTTGCGCCGCGGCGCGGCTGCGTGCGGGATCGGACGAGAGCGCGGCTGCCACCAGTTCGTAGTGATCGTCCATGCGCGCGGCGATGCGATGCACCGCGCCGATAAACGCGCCGGGGCCGCCTCCCACCATGCCTAGTCGGATGCGGCGCTTTCCGTCACCCGCGTTTGTGCCTGAGATCATCGATTCACCTGATTGTTTGGATTTAGGTCAGACCGAGCATGCGGCGGTTGGCTGCAAGGTCGGCGCCGGACTTCGCAAAATCATCGAAAGAAGAGCTTGCAGCTTGAATGATGTGGTGCGCGATGAATGGCGCGCCTTCGGCAGCGCCCTGCTCTGCGCTCTTGATGCAGCATTCCCATTCGAGCACGGCCCAGCCATCGTATCCGTACTGCGTCAGCTTTGAGAAGATGGCGCCGAAATCCACCTGGCCGTCGCCCAGCGAACGAAAGCGGCCGGCGCGGTCGATCCACGGCTGGTATCCGCCGTAAACGCCCTGGCGTCCCGTGGGGCGAAACTCCGCGTCCTTCACGTGAAACATCTTGATGCGCTGGTGATAGAGGTCGATGTACTGCAGATAGTCGAGCTGCTGCAAAACAAAATGGCTGGGATCCAGCAAAATGTTGCAGCGGGGATGATTGCCGGTGCGCTCGAGGAACATTTCGAACGTCGCGCCGTCGTGCAGGTCTTCGCCGGGATGAATCTCGAAGCACAGGTCGACACCGGCCGCGTCAAACGCGTTCAGGATGGGCTTCCAGCGGGCGGCAAGTTCGTCAAAGGCGGTCTCAATCAATCCCGCGGGGCGCTGCGGCCATGGGTATAGGTACGGCCAGGCCAGCGCACCGGAAAATGTGGCGTGCGCGCGCAAGCCGAGATTTGCGGAAGCTTTGGCGGCGAACTGCAACTGCTCGACAGCCCAAGCCTGCCGCGCGCGCGGATTGCCCTTCACGGAATCCGGCGCGAAGCCGTCGAAGGCAATGTCGTACGCGGGATGCACGGCTACGAGCTGTCCCTGCAGATGGGTCGAAAGCTCCGTGACCGCCAGTCTGTGGCGCGACAATATCCCGCGTACTTCGTCGCAATACGTTTTGCTTTCCGCCGCGCGCTTCAGGTCAAACAGGCGCGCATCCCACGATGGAATTTGGACACCTTTGTAGCCGAGCTCGGCGGCCCATCGCGCAATGTTCTCCAAATTGTTGAATGGAGCCTCGTCGCCCGCAAACTGCGCCAAAAAAATCGCCGGTCCTTGTATCGTCTTCATCCGCGCAAACTCCCCAAACTCGACGGAGCATCTTATTATGTTTTGCCCTGCAGTGCATGATTTCCCCGACCGGTGGAGCTTCGCCGTGCCTTTTCTCGTCCCAAAACCACATGTCCGGTAAGCCGACAAATCAGGAGCTAGACGCACTTCAGTCGAAATTCCGTCCTCGTCCGCTTCAGTGGCTGGCTAATACGGCCGGAACAGCTCATGGATAGCAAACGTTCGTGCCTGCGTTGGTCGGCATGTGCGCGTCATCGACATCACTCGTGGCTGTCTGTGATGTGATCCGCGACGCTGGGACCTTTGGCTTTGCCTGCCACTTGATCCTCGACGAACGTGACTGTCTCGTCGAGCGGCGCCCGGCCCGTATGGGCGTAACCCACGGTGACGTCCTCGAACCCGATCGACATGCCACAGAAGAGGATGAGCGCGTCCGGGGGTGACACGATCTCCGCAACGGTCTTGCGGTACACCGACCACGCCATCTGCAGGCAACTGTGTAGCCCCTCGGCGCGAAGCAGCAGCATGACGGTCTGCAGATACATGCCTACGTCGGCCCATTGTGGCGGGCCCAGGTCGCGGTCGATGTAGCAAAACAGGGCGGCGGGCGCGCCGAAACATTGCCAGTTCGCGGCAGCGGCCCTCTGGCGCGCCTCCACGTCCTCGCGCGAAATACCGAGTTCGCCGTAACGCTCCTTGCCGAAGGCCTCGCGGCGCTCGCGGTACGGGGACTTCAGTGCGGGCGGGTACATCTGGTATTCCCGCTCGTCCCAGGGGCCGCCTGCGGCCACGCGCTCGCCGGCGCGCTTCTTGAGCTCGGCCAGCGGCGCGCCGGTTAGCACGTAGGAGTTCCACGGCTGGAGGTTCGATCCGGACGGCGAATGAGCCGCGGCGGACAGCACGCGCTCCAGCACCTCCCTCGGGACAGGCTGGTCGGTGAATCCGCGCACCGCCCGCCGGGTCCTGACCGCTTCGTAAACGTCCATGATCGCATACCGTCCTTTCCGCCCGGTCGCTCTCTGCCGTACGGCTCCCCACCGGACCGGCCGTCCGTAGGCTCTCCCAAGCGGTGGCTGGCGGCGCTCGGGCTCGCAATGAGTAGCCCTCTACGGAGGGCGCGCCCACGTTGATGCGAGAGCGGTTCTCCTGTCAACCATAGCGGAAGTGTTATCATTCGCAAATCAGAAGAGCCGGTGAACGACAATGCAATCTATCATAAAAGTTGGGCAACGATTCAAGTTCACAGTACTGACGGACGATGCCCCGAGTGAGCGGCAGGGAGTCGTGATTCGGGTGCTCTCGAACCGAGAAAGAGGGCTCGGTCTTGACGTTGATCAATATATGTCGTATTGGATTGAGGCTCACGAGCTTCCAGAAACAGAGTCTTCATCGACTCTCGTCTTTGTGCGTAGCACTGACGGGAAGGTATATCTCGATGGCAGAGTGACCGACGTCACCTTACTGCCGTGACGCAGCGTCACGGGTAACACAACTGGACAGCGCTGCGAGTTAGCTGTGGAGTAAAACCATCACTTCGAATGCACTCGGGTTTGAGATCGACAACAACGCGGCGGAACGATCGTTGCGTGTTGTGGCTCGTGGACGAAAAAACTATCTTTTCGCCGAATCGGACCGCGGCGGCGAGAGTGCTGCGGTGCTTTACAGTTTGATCGGAACCGCCAAGCTGAACGGAATCGACCCTGAAGCCTACCTGCGCAACGTTCCGTCACGCATCGCGGAGTATCTGATCAACTGCATATCTCGAAGAAGTAAAATGCTACTTCAGATGGAAGAGTAACCGACTTGCCAGGGCTTTAAGGAACCGTATTCGTTCGCTTGACGAAAGACACGCATGGAGGTACACGTTCTTCGCCCTCCCCTTTTAGGGAGCCGGTTTTCCTGGAACCAGCCTCAACGACTCCAATCAAACGAAAGGTGAATTCATGACGACTACAAAACTGATTTTCATGCTGGTGCTTCTAATGTCCGTCCCGATGGAATCTAAGGAGGCGAAGGTGACGGAGCTCTTTTCGAAAGACCTGACGGAGTTTCCCGGCAAGGAGGGCCTGATGATCACGGTGGAGTATCCGCCAGGCAGTTCGGACCCCATACATCGCCACAACGCACATGCGTTTGTTTATGTGCTTGAGGGCTCCATCGTGATGCAGGTGAGGGGCGGAAAGGAAGTAACTCTGACACCTGGTCAGACCTTCTATGAAGGCCCCTCTGATGTTCACGTCGTCGGGCGGAACGCCAGTCAAACCAAGCCGGCGAAATTCGTAGTGTTCCTGGTTAAAGATAAAGGCGCTCCCGTATTCGTACCGGCGAACTAAATTAAACACTACAAGAATTGGCTTGATTGGTACGCCGCATACATACTGGCGGACTAGCCTTACTCGGCTGAGTTTTTTCGCGAATGTAGTCGGCAACGCGAAAAATCAGCTAAGTCCCGATAAACGCGCTTACCGGACAACTGCGCCAAAAAAATCGACGGTCCTTTTATTGTCTTCATCCGCGCAAACTCCCGAAACTCGACCGAGCATCTTATTATGTTTTGCCCTGCAGTGCATAAATTCCAGGTCGATGAATGATTGGCGGTCCTTGTGAGGCGCGCAGCCGCGGAGTAGACTTTCGCCATTGGATGTGGGAGGTAGCCTATGCCTCGCAATGTGCGCTGCGGCCTGATTCAAGTTCGCTGCGAATGGTCCCCGGAAAAACTGTCACTCGCCGAAATCAAAGAAAAAATGATCGCCAAGCACGAGCGGCTCATCGCCGATGCCGCAAAGCAAAAAGTGCAGGTGCTGGGCCTGCAGGAGCTTTTCTACGGTCCCTACTTTTGCGCCGAACAGCAGACGCGCTGGTACGAGCTGACGGAGCGCGTGCCCAACGGTCCGACGATTTCGCGCATGCAGAAGCTTGCAAAAAAGCACCAGATGGTGCTGGTGGTGCCGATCTACGAAGTGGAGATGGCCGGCGTCTACTACAACACGGCGGCGGTGATCGACGCCGATGGCCGCTATCTCGGAAAATATCGCAAGCATCACATACCGCACTGCCATCCGGGCTTCTGGGAGAAATTTTATTTCACGCCCGGCAATGCCGGCTATCCGGTTTTCGAGACGCGCTATGCACGGGTTGGCGTGTACATCTGCTACGACCGCCATTTTCCGGAGGGCGCGCGCATTCTCGGCCTGAACGGCGCCGAGATTGTCTACAACCCTTCCGCCACGGTCGCTGGACTTTCCGAATACCTGTGGGAGCTTGAGCAGCCCGCGCACGCCGTCGCCAACGCTTATTTCGTCGCCGCCATCAATCGTGTGGGCACGGAACAGCCCTGGAAAATCGGCGAGTTCTACGGGAAAAGCTACTTCTGCAACCCGCGCGGGAAAATTGTCGCGCAGGCTAGCCGCGACAAGGACGAGCTGCTTGTCGCCAACCTGAACCTGGATGAAATCCAGCAAGTGCGCGATACGTGGCAGTTCTATCGCGATCGGCGGCCGGAGTCGTACGGCGAAATCACGCGGACGCGCGCGGCCGAAAACGCTGCCGCGGCGGATTGACCGCGCAACGAAATGGAGCAAGGCATGGCGACCGCGGTTTCTACATCCCAAACCTGCCGCAATTTTATCAACGGCCGGTGGGTCGAATCTTCGGCGACGCGTTCCTCGGAGCGCCGCAATCCCGCCAATCTCGACGAGATCATCGGCTTCGCGCCGCTCTCTACGCGCGAAGAAACGCGCGAGGCGGTTGCTGCCGCCCGCGCGGCATTTCCCGCTTGGCGCGAAACTCCTGCTCCCGTGCGCAGCCGCGTCATCGCTAAAGCCGCGCTGCTGATGGAGCAGCAAAAAGACGAGCTCGCGCGCCTGATGACCCGCGAAGAAGGCAAGACCCTGAAGGACGCGCTCGGCGAAGTCCAGAAATCCATCAATATCCTGGAGTTTATGGCCGGAGAGGGGCGCCGCATGGGCGGCGAAACTCTGCCCAGCGAGTTGCCAAGGAACTTCGCCTACACGCTCAAGCAGCCGCTTGGAGTTGTAGCGGCGATCGCGCCCTGGAATTTCCCCGTTTCGATCCCCGTTTGGAAAATTGCTCCGGCGTTGGTCGCTGGGAACACCGTCGTCTTCAAGCCCGCCACGCTCACGCCATTCACAGGCGCGAGAGTGATTCAGATTTTTGAGCAAGCGGGCGTCCCCGCGGGCGTGCTCAACATGGTCGTCGGCTCGGGCAGCCAGGTTGGCGACGAACTGCTCCAGCATCCCGACGTACGCGCTATTTCCTTTACCGGCTCGAACGAAGTCGGCAGCGAGCTTTATGCGCAAGGCGCGCGGCGTATGAAGAAATGCCAGTGCGAAATGGGCGGCAAAAATCCGCTGGTGATTCTTTCCGACGCTGATCTGCCTCTTGCCGTGGAATCGACGGTCTTCGGCGCCTTCGCTTCCACCGGCCAGCGCTGCACAGCCACCAGCCGCGTCATCATTGAGGAATCGGTCGCCGACAAATTCGTGCAGCTCCTCGTGGAACGCACCTCCAAGCTCCGCACAGGAAATGGTCTTGAGCCAGGCGTCGATATGGGGCCCGCCGTTGACGAGTCGCAGCTCAAAACCGATCTTCACTACATTGAGATTGGTAAAAAAGAAGGCAAGCTCATGCTCGGCGGCGAACGCCTCACAGGCGGCGCTTACGACCGCGGCTATTTTGTTCCGCCGACTATTTTCGATCACGTCGCGCCGGACTCCACCATCGCGCAAGAGGAGATCTTCGGCCCCGTCCTCTCCGTCATTCGCGTGCGCGGTTTCGACGAAGCCCTGCATGTCGCTAACTCCGTTCGTTATGGCCTGTCCAGCTCGCTTTATTCGAACGACGCCGCCAAGATCTTTGAGTTCATCGATCGCATCGAGACCGGCATCACGCACGTCAACTCGCCCACGGTCGGCGGCGAGGCGCAGCTTCCCTTCGGCGGCATGAAAGCCACCGGCGTCGGCATGCGCGAAATGGGCCGCGTAGCCATCGATTTCTTCACCGAGCTGAAAGCCGTGTATATAGACTTCACCGGGCGTAAGCGTGAATCCAACATCTACTGAGATGGCCGGCGTTCTCACCGGCGCGTTGCGCGCGGAGACCATCCGCGATAGCTCTCTTTACAACAAAGATCTCGCGCCCGTTTCGCCCGAGCGGCGTACCTGGGGCACCTACAACTATGCGGCGCTGTGGATCTCCATGAGCGTCAACATTCCCACCTACATGCTGGCCAGCGGCATGATTGCCGGCGGCATGAACTGGAAGCAGGCGCTATTCACCGTTTTTCTTGGCAATGTGCTGGTGCTGATCCCCATGTTGCTCAACGCTCATGCCGGAGCTCAGTATGGAATCCCGTTTCCGGTGTTCGCGCGTGCTTCGTTCGGCGTGCTCGGCGCCAACGTTCCGGCGATTCTGCGCGCCCTCGTGGCGTGCGGGTGGTTCGGCATTCAGACGTGGATCGGCGGCGAAGCCATCAACGCCATGCTTGTTGCGCTCGCTCCGAGTTGGGGCCATTTCGCGTATGCTCCCGCGGTGTGCTTCATAGCGTTCTGGCTTCTCAATGTTTTGGTGATTTTGCGCGGCATCGAAACGATTCGGTTTCTTCAAGGTATTTCCGCGCCGTTCCTGCTTCTCATCGGCCTGGCGCTGCTGCTCTGGGTACGCAGCAAAGCGGGCGGTTTCGGCCCGATGCTCGCGACGCCGTCCAAATTCCAAACCTTCGGCGAATTCTTCCGCTTCTTCGTTCCGTCACTCACTGGCGTTGTCGGATTCTGGGCGACCGTTTCGCTCAATATTCCCGACTTCACCCGCTACGCACGCAGCCAACGCGACCAGATGATCGGCCAGGCGCTTGGCCTGCCCGCGACGATGACTTTTTATTCCTTCATTGGCATCGCGGTGACTTCCGCCACTCTTATTATCTTTGGGCAGGCGCTGTGGGACCCGGTCGCGGTGCTATCGCGGCTCGGCAATCCCTTCGCTGTTGTCAACGTCGCGGCCAACGTGGTTTCCCCCGCGAACGATTTCTCCAACATCTCACCGCGCCACATCAGCTTTCGAACGGGCGGCCTGATCACCTGTTTGGTGGGCGTCGCCATGCAGCCCTGGAAGCTCATGGCCAACTATGGCAGCTACATTTTTGGCTGGCTCGTCGGCTATTCCGGATTTCTCGGCCCCATCGCCGGCGTTTTGATCTGCGATTACTTCATCGTGCGCAGGAAAAAGTTAGCGTCGCAGGATCTGTATTTGCGCGGCGGCCGATACGAATATTCGCGCGGCTTCAACTGGCAAGCCATCGCCGCGCTTGCTGCCGGAGCCGCGGTCGCCTTCATCGGGCTACTCGTTCCCCCGCTGCGCGTCCTCTACAATTACGCCTGGTTCGTCGGCTTCGCGGTCAGCTTCACAACCTACTTCTCGCTGACGAAAGTCAATCAGCCCCAACCCTTAGTGCAGGCCGCCGATTAAAGGAGCGCGCCATGGATTTTGGCATCACCATAAAACCCGACCTCACCATCGATCGCATCGTGAGTCTTACGCGCCAAGCCGAGTCCGCAGGTTTCTCGTACGGCTGGATTTTCGATTCCCACGTCATTTGGATGGAGCCTTTTCCCCTGCTCACCCTGATGGCCGCTAACACGAAAAGCATGCGCCTCGGCACTTGCGTTACCAACCCGGCCGTTCGCGATGTGACTGTCTCCGCCAGTTTGTTCGCCACGCTCAACGTTTTCACGCACGGACGGATGCAACTCGGCATCGGCCGCGGAGACAGCTCGCGGCGCGTTCTCGGCAAGAAGCCCACCACGCTCGAAAATCTCGAGGAATTCGTGCGTGTTTTCCGCGCGCTCAACGCCGGAGAGTCTGTAGAACTCGACGGCGTCAGCACGCGTTTCCCCTGGGCCAACAGCGGCGTTCCGCCCGTCTGGGTCGCTGGTTATGGCCCGAAAGCGCTGCGTACTGCCGGACGCATCGGCGACGGCGTCATTTTGCAATTCGCCGATCCCGATCTGATCGAGTGGTGCCTCGGCTTCGTGCGCGAGGGCGCCCGCGAGGCTGGCCGCGATCCGCAAAAAATCGAAGTCATGGCCGCCGCTCCCGTGTGGCCTTCCGACGATCTCAAAGTCGCGCGTGAACGCGTACGCTGGTTTCCTGCGCTCGTTTCGAATCACGTGATGGACCTGATCTCCAAGTACAAACCAGAGGAGCTGCCGAAATCGCTCGTTTCTTACGTGCAAAATCGCGGCAAGTACGATTACCTGCACCATTGTGAAGTGGGCAGCGATAACGCCGATTTTGTGACGGACGAAATCGTTGACCGCTTCTGTCTCGTCGGCCCCGTCGAGCAGCACCGCAAAAAGCTGGAAGCGCTACGCGAAGTTGGGGTAACACAGTTCAACATCTACCTGATGTGTGGTGAGGAAGAAAAAACGTTGGAAATCTACGGACGTGAAGTTCTTCCGAAGTACCGCAGAGCAGTTTCCAAATCCACGGTTTAGGGCGAGGCCCGCAAATGCGTTTTGACACGGTAATTCGAAACGGCGCGGTGGTGAGCGCCACGGACACATGCATCGCCGACATTGGTATCAACGGCGACAAGATCTCCGCCATCGGTGCAGGGCTCCCCATCGAAAACGCTGGCCACGTACTCGAGGCCGCAAATCACCTCGTGATTCCCGGCGGCATCGACGTACACACGCATCTGGACATGCCGTTCGGAGGCACAACGAGTGCGGACGATTTCGAAACCGGAACCATCGCCGCGGCGTTCGGCGGCACCACCACGCTCATCGATTTCGCGATTCAGTACAAAGGACAGACGCTGCGTCAGGCCTTCGACACCTGGATGAAGAAAGCGCAGCCGAAGGCGGTCACCGATTACGCCTTTCACTGCATCATCACCGATCTCGGCAGCGCGCAGCTGGAAGAAATGGGCCAGCTCGTTCGCGAAGGCGTCACCAGTTTCAAGCTGTTCATGGCCTATCCCGGCGTGTTCATGCTCGACGACGCCACGATTTTTCGGGCCATGCGCCAGGCCGCGAAGCATTCCGGCTTGATTTGCATGCACGCAGAAAACGGTGGCGCGATCGACGTGATCGTGCAGCAGGCCCTCGCCGACGGCAAGCGTGCGCCGAAGTACCACGCGCTCACCCGTCCGACTACAGCAGAGGCCGAGGCTACGGGCCGTGCCATTGCGCTGGCGGAAATGGCCGGCGCGCCCGTGTACATCGTGCATCTTTCCTGCAACGAAGCGCTGGAAAAAGTTCGCGAAGCGCGGGACCGCGGCTTGCCCGCTTATGCTGAGACTTGTCCGCAATATCTGTATCTTTCGCTGGAAAATATGGATGCGCCCGGGTTCGAAGGCGCGAAGTACGTTTTTACGCCGCCGCTCCGCGAAAAATGGCACCAGGAAAAACTCTGGCAAGGCCTTGCCCGCGACACCCTACAGGTCGTCTCCACTGACCATTGCCCGTTTTGCTTCAAGGAGCAAAAGGAGTTGGGCAAAGACGATTTCACCAAAATCCCCAACGGCGGCCCCGGCATCGAACATCGCCTTAGCCTCATCTACACCGGCGGCGTACACGGCAAACGATTTTCGCCAAACCGTTTTGTGGAACTTGTCTCTACAACACCGGCAAAACTTTTCGGGCTGTACCCTCGCAAAGGAACCATCGCCGTTGGCTCCGACGCTGACCTGGTTATTTTTGACGCGAATCAGGAAGAGACCATCAGCGCGAAAACACATCACATGCGCGTGGACTATTCCATGTTTGAAGGCATCCGCATCAAAGGCGTTCCTCGCACCGTGCTCTCCCGAGGCCGCAAGGTGATCGATTCCGGCAAGTTTGTCGGCCGTCCCGGGTCCGGCCAATTCCTGCGTCGCCAAACCTACGCGGGCCTCTAGCTATTCGCTGTCACGCGTGGGGGACTTTGTTCTCGTAGGTGTCGTAGCTGGTGGCGATGGCGCGAATTTCGTCGAGCGTTTGCTCTCGGCACAGAACGCCATTTTCCAGCACGGTTTCGAGTTGATCGTCCGCACGGGCGGGAGCAGCCCCATCGACCTTGACGGTGACGAATTCCTGGCCTTCTTTCAACAGGACGAATCGCCCTGCGCGCGAATCCTTGCCGGGGTCGGTAACCGGTTGCTTGTATACGTCGTGCCATTGGCCATCGATGTCGATCGCGGAGCATTTCAGCGCGAAACGCAGCGTGTCGCGATTGATCTGCTGGAGAAGGGCGCCCCCCATGCCGAAGCTCCAGTTGTCCATGGACCAGCCTCTCCGGGTGAGCTGGAAAATCATATTCTGAATGGTGTGGTAGTTCACGCCGTCGCCTTGAATGAAGCGCACTTGCGGAGCAAGAACCTTCCAGCCTTTACGGTTCACTTCGTATCCGAATTTTTCGGCGGCGATTTTGAAGATCTCTTCGAGGACGGTAATCGCATCGCCGCTATCCGGACGGATAACCAGCGTGCCTTTGCGCCGCATCACTTTGTCGCGCAGCTTGCCGCCCCATAAGTTACGGACGGCGTTGTAGATGTCATAGGAATCGCTGACGCACGCGACGATCCCCTCCGGCACATTGTCCAGCACATTTTCATAAGCATCGACTTCGTGCTGCTTGCCCCACGCGGTCATGGTGGAGTGCTCCGAAGCGGGAATGCTAACGCCGGGCATGTCGGCGCCGTAATACTGCTGCAGCAACTCGATTGCGGCGAGATTGTCGGTTCCCAGAAAATTGAAGAGATGCGCCGCGCCGCCAATGGCCGCGGATTCGCGGGTGCTTACGCCGCGGAATCCGAAATCGTGCAGCTTGAAAGGCAGAAGAGACGGATCGCCGGTGCGCACGAGCGCTTCGCCGATGGTCTGCTTTATGCCGCGGCTAAGCGTGGCTACCGTGATTGGATACCAAACCTGAAGCAGAACGGTCTCCGCCCAGTTCGTCAGCCAATAAAATTCCGGGTCGGTGTTTTCGATCGTGATGATGGCATTCTGCGCGGCAACCAACGAGCCCTCTTTGACAGCCTTAATTCTTAGCGGCAAAACTCCGCCGTATTTTGCGTGCAGACTTTTCCAGCCTGGATAGTTAAAGCACTTGGGATTGCCGAAGAAATGTTTTTCCGCGAACCGCCGCGCTTCTTCGATGTCTTCCGGGGTGAAGACCTTTCCCGCGAAGTTCGCTTTCACGATGTATTGCAGCCCGGCAACTTGTGCGTGATCGAAGAAGCCGCCGCGCGAGCATACGTAGGAGTAAATGAAGCGCGTGTTCGGCGGGTATTGCCACCAATGCGTGAGCTTGTAGCTGTCGGTATTGAGGATCGGATTAAGGCGTAGGGGCTGGATGGTGATCTCCTAATCTGGTCGCTTCGCCGCCACAGCGGCGCTGCGAAATATCCTCACAGTTGGTCCAAGGTAAAGGCCACGTAAAGGAGACGCTGGTCGCGTTGGACTTGCAGCACGACGGGTGCTCCGGGTTTCAGCGCGCCTAGCGCGGAACGAAGGCGATCGAGCGTGGTCATAGGCTGGCCGTTCAGCGTGCGGATTACATCACCGACGGAAATGGGAATATCCGCGCCTTCGCTGGAGCGCGCCACAACAATGATTCCAAACGGATCGCGAAGATCTTCAATTGCGGAGGCGAGTTTCTTGTCGATTTCAACGCCAATGATGCCGAGGGGCCGGACCAGGTTCTTTTCGGGATCGGCCAGGGAAGCAATCTGGTCCATTTGATGCGGCGGTTCTACTACCGGAACATCGAAGGCCAGCTTTTCTTTGGCGCGCAGAACCTCCAGATGCACTTTGTTGCCGGCCTCAATGGACATGAGCCGGAAGGAAACGAAAGGAACGCTTTCTGCCGGGCGGCCATCGACAGTGAGCAGGATATCGCCAACGCGCACTCCCGCAGCCTGGGCGGGGCTTTCCGGGAGAACGTCGGAAACAATCACGCCGTAGCTCCGCGGAAGATTCATGGCCGCGGCAAGGACCGGCGAGATGGACTGCATGCCCATTCCGATTTGTGCGCGGTGAATGTGGCCGAATTTGCGAAGCTGTTGATATGCGACGTGCACGACGCCGCTGGGAAGGGCAAAGCCGAGCCCTTCGTTTCCGCCGGACTGCGTGAGAATGAAGGTGTTGACGCCAACCACTTCGCCTTCGGCATTGACCAGCGGCCCGCCGGAATTGCCGGGATTGATGGGCGCATCGGTCTGAATGTAGACCATGGGAGAGTCCGGATCGATCTGGCGCGCGACGGAAGAGACCACGCCAAGCGTGACGGAATTACGCAGGCCTTGCGGGCTGCCAAAGGCCAGGACAAATTCGCCCTGGCGGATATTGCGATACATCGCCAGAGGAAGCGCGGCAAACTTCACGTTATCGACTTTCAGGAGTGCGAGATCGATGTCCTTATCGGCGCCGATCACGCGGGCGGGCACGATATTCGTGCGTGTGGCTAGAACGGCTGCGAGCGAGCCATCAGAAGGGCCCTCGGGCACAACGACCTGAACACGCTGCGCTCCGGCAACAACGTGCGCGTTGGTGACGATGTAGCCGGAGGGATCGATGACGAAGCCGGACCCTATGGCGCGTTGCCGGCCGAGAGTCAGGGCCGTGGTGCTGTGGTCAGGGGATTCCACGGGGCCGAAGCCGGTGACCAGTATTTGCACGACGCTCGGGGACACCTTCTTGATCAGCGCATCGACGGATTCATTGAGCTTGCGAAGGGTGTTGTCGCCGCGATCTTGAGCGGACACAGCACCCGGGAGTGCGGTGACGAATGCCGCGGTTGCAACGGCAAGAAATCGCAGGCGGCGGGAATGACGATGAATCATGGGAACCTCATGGTTGGGCTGGCTCCGAGCATATAACGAGCAGGAGCATGGGGCAAAAAGCGCGCAGAGCGTGAGATGGTGGCGACGCGCGCATTAGATAGGTTGAAGCTGTGCCTTAAACACGTCGTGACAGACGGGGCCCCCTCCCCCCTTTTTTCATAAGTGTTGATTCTAAAGATGGATAAAGTCATTTGTTTTGTTACACATTTATAAGTGTTCATTCTAAAGGTGGTTAGAAGGAAGTGGCGAGTGGCGAGATAGAGTGACAGAGAGAAGAAATTGGATCGCCATAGAGACACGGAGGCACAGAGTGCGTTGGGGAGTACACCCCCGGGTATTTTGGGGAAAGAGGCTGCAACGTGTTGAAAACAAGGGATGGCGATTGCAAAAAGAGAGGCAAGAGAGTTCAAGAGGCGGCAAGCTGTTGAGGGGTTGTGAGTTAAGGTCGGGCTCGGGCAGGGACCGACTAGGTTTTCTCGAGATGGCAGGCGCTCCGACACAGAACCTGAGGAAGCGCGCGGATACACACCGGATTGTGGGGGAAAGGAGGGGCAGGACGGGGACACGGTCAGCAGAACCTTGACTTGAAGATTACCGCATCCGTTACTATTTGTCAAGTGGGAAATTAAAGGCTGTGGATTGAGTGGCTTGCGGCGAGCGTGTAAACCGGGTGCGCCAATGGGAACAAAATACCCCGGGCACGGCGGTTGACAGTCGATAGTTGAAAGTTGAGAGTGCGGGCCACCTCGGAGAGGGCGTCAAGGGTGTAGCGCGATGTTCACGGCTGCCCCCTCGATGTTGCCCGGGGTAAGCGATAGGGGAGGGGTAGGCGGGATAACTGGCCGGAGGGCTGGTCGCGAGGGGCACGTGGTCTGCTGTGGGGAACAATCGTGTGAGTTGGCACGTTAAAGGGAGTGCGTTGTAGAGATCCCGGAAAGGACTCCTGAACGAAAAAGACCACCTTGCGGCAAGCGGCAGTGATCGCAGCTCTGCTTGCCGCCTTATTAGGTGGAGCAGAAAAGGCCGCAGGGCTGCGCGGACTCCGCCCTGCGCTACAGGTTTTGCTATGTGGCCCGTATGCAAGGCCTTTTGACTTTTTGAAGAAGGCTGGATCGGCTAACCCTAGTCTGCGCCTACGTGTACGAGCGGGCACGTGGGTTGCGCGTGGAGGGCATGGAAGGACGAAAAACTGGCAGCATGGTGTAGCTTTTCGCGAATAAGGGAATCTATAACCCCATGCCACGAATACTGACCGTCGAGGACACCAGGCTGGAAGAGGCGCGCGCCAGGAAGAAGCACTGGAAGCGATGGGGGCCGTATCTCTCGGAGCGGCAATGGGGAACGGTGCGCGAGGACTACAGCGGCGGCGGTACGGCGTGGGAATCCTTTCCCCACGATCATGCGCGGTCGCGTGCGTATCGCTGGGGCGAGGACGGCATCGGAGGCATATGCGACCGGCACCAGATGATTTGCTTTGCTGTCGCGATGTGGAACGGGCGCGATCCCATTTTGAAGGAACGGCTCTTTGGGTTGACGGGGCACGAAGGCAATCACGGCGAGGACGTCAAAGAGCAGTACTTCTATCTTGATTCAACGCCGACGCACAGCTACATGCGCATGCTGTACAAGTATCCGCAGGCGGCATTTCCGTACGGACAATTGGTGGAGGAGAACCGCAGGAGAGGCAAGGATCAGCCGGAATTTGAGCTGCTGGATACCGGAGTATTCGCCGAGAACCGTTATTTCGATGTATTCGTCGAATATGCGAAGGCCGGCGTCGAAGACATTTTGATTCGGATTACCGCCGTGAACCGAGGACCGCAGGCGGCGACGCTGCACCTGCTGCCTTCGCTGTGGTTTCGCAATACGTGGTCATGGGGAAGGGATTCGCGCCATCCATCGGTGCAAATTGCCGGCTGTGTGCCCGGCAGCATGTGCAGCGAATTGCGGCACTGGCAGTACGGAAAACGGTGGCTATTGTGCGCGGGGCAACCGGAATTGCTGTTCACCGAAAACGAAACGAACTATCAGCGGCTGTACGGAGGCAAGAACGGGGCGTACGTGAAGGACGCATTTCACGCTTACGTGATTCAGGGCGATACGTCAGCCGTAAACGATCAGCAGGTGGGAACGAAGATGGCGGCGCTGTATCGCCGGGAATTGGGCGCGGGCGAATCCATGACGTTGAAACTGCGTTTGACGGACAAGGAGCCTGCCGGCGGGATGGAAGGGAATTCGTCGAGCAATTCGCCGAATGGGGGAGCGATGAACGGGCCGGTACAGGCCGAGCGTGCGGAACGGGTACCGGGGGCCAGGGATTTTGGCGCCGGCTTTGATGAGTTGTTTGCGCGGCGGAAAAAAGAGGCGGATGAGTTCTACGCGTCGCGCATTTCCGCGGAGTTGTCCGACGATGCAAAACTGGTGATGCGCCAGGCGTTCGCGGGCATGATGTGGTCGAAGCAGTTTTATCACTACGACGTGCGCACCTGGCTCGACGGCGACCCGGCTGGGCCCACGCCTCCCATAGAGCGCTTGCGGGGCCGCAATCATGAATGGACCCACCTTTATAACGATGACGTTGTTTCCATGCCGGATAACTGGGAGTACCCGTGGTATGCGGCGTGGGACCTGGCGTTTCACACGATTCCGATCGCGCTGATCGATCCGGATTATGCGAAGGAACAGCTGATTTTGTTGGTGCGCGAGTGGTACATGCACCCAAACGGGCAGTTGCCGGCGTATGAGTGGGCGTTCGGCGATGTGAATCCGCCGGTGCACGCGTGGGCGGCGTTTCGAGTTTACAAAATTGAGCGGCGCTTACGAGGAGTAGCGGATCGCGGGTTTCTGGAAAAGGTATTTCACAAGCTGCTGCTGAATTTCACCTGGTGGGTGAACCGCAAAGATCCGGAAGGGATGAACATTTTCGAGGGCGGATTTTTGGGTCTCGACAACATCGGAGTGTTTGACCGCTCCGCACCGCTCCCCACCGGCGGGCACCTGGAGCAATCTGACGGCACAAGCTGGATGGGCATGTATTGCCTGAATATGCTGGCCATTGCGCTGGAACTGGCGAAGGAAGATCCCGCGTATGAGGACGTGGCCAGCAAATTCTTCGAGCATTTCGTGCACATAGCGCACGCAATGAACGAAATGGGCACGGACGGCCGGTCGTTGTGGGACGACGAAGACGGTTTTTACTATGACGTGCTGCACCTCCCGAATGGCGACGAACATTTTTTGAAGATTCGCTCGATAGTCGGCTTGATTCCGTTGTTTGCCGTGGAAACGCTGGAGCCTGAAATCGTGGATCGCTTGCCGGGATTCAAGCGGCGCATGCAATGGTTCATCGACAATCACCCGGATGTGCCGGAACACATCGAGACGACGGAGCGTTCGGCGCGCGGAGTGCGGCGGCTGCTCTCGCTGGTGAGCCGGCGGCGGTTGAAGCGGGTGCTGGAGCGCATGCTGGATGAGTCGGAATTTTTGTCGCCCTACGGAGTACGCGCGTTGTCGCGATTTCACGCGGATCACCCCTATGAAGTTGCGGTGAACGGGCACGTGAGCCGCGTGGACTACGAGCCGGCGGAGTCGAACACGGGGGTGTTCGGCGGCAATTCGAACTGGCGCGGTCCCATTTGGTTTCCTGTGAATTACCTGCTGATCGAGTCTTTGCAGAAATTTCATCATTACTACGGCGAGGACTTCAAAGTGGAGTTTCCTACGCGCTCGGGCAAGGAAACTGATTTGTGGCAGGTGGCTGGGGAAATCTCGCGACGGTTGATACGGATTTTCTTGCGCGGCGAGGACGGCGAGCGGCCTGTGTATGGAGGAACGGAGTTTTTCAAGAACGATCCTCATTGGAAAGATTTGGTTTTGTTTTACGAATATTTTCACGGCGACAACGGCGCGGGGATCGGCGCGAATCACCAGACGGGATGGACGGGCTTGGTGGCGAAGCTTATCGAGCAGAGCGGTGAATAGCTGTAGCCCCAAGTGAAGCGATGAATCATGAGTCCGCCGATACAATTCGGACGCGAAATCTGCGGGAATCTGGAGACGGCGGAGGCGCGTGAGTGGCTGGTGACCAACGGCATCGGCGGGTATGCGTCGGGAACCATTGCGGGAGGCACGTCGCGCCGATATCACGGGTTGCTGATGGCGGCGCTACAGCCGCCGGTGGGGCGCACGCAACTGGTCGGGTGGATGGACGAAATCGTGCGCCATGGCGGCAGAGAGTTTGCGCTGGCCACGCATCGCTGGGTGAGCGGCGCGGTCGAGCCGAAGGGATTTCAGTACATTGAGAAATTCTGCCTGGAGGGCACGACGCCGGTATGGACGTATGTCCTCGGCGATGCCCGACTGGAAAAGCGCGTGTGGATGCAGCAGGACGCGAACACCACCTATGTGCAGTACACGCTGCTGCAGGGAAGCGCTCCGCTGGAAATGGAGCTGAAGGCGCTGGTGAATTACCGGGACTTTCACGGTGCCACGCATGCGGGAGACTGGCGGATGCGCGTCGATGCGGTTGAGCACGGTGTGAAGGTTGTGGCGTTCGATGGGGCTACGCCGTTTTATTTACTGAGCGCGGGGGCGGCTTGCGAGGCTCGGCACGAGTGGCATCGCGGCTGCGTTCTTCTAGAGGAAAGAAGGCGCGGGCTTGATGATCACGAGGATCACCTGTTTGCAGCTTTGTTCCGCGCCAGAGTGGAAATAGGCGAGAGCTTCGCCATCGTTATGAGCACGGAAGCGACGGCTGCGCTCGAAGGAGGAGCGGCGCGAGTGCAGCGAACGGATTATGAGTCGCGGCTAGTGAGCGCGTGGAGTGCGTCGAAGCAGGATGCGGGCGCGAGGGTGGGCGCAGCAGAGTGGCTGCCGCAGTTGGTCTTGGCCGCGGACCAGTTTGTCGTCAAGCGCGCATTGTCGGACGAGCCTCAGGGGCGGAGCGTGATTGCGGGCTATCACTGGTTTGGCGATTGGGGGCGCGACACGATGATTGCGCTTCCTGGGTTGACGCTGGCGACCGGGCGCGCGGACGTGGCTAAGCAGATTTTACTGGCGTTTGCGCGCTACGTTGACGGCGGGATGTTGCCCAACAATTTTCCCGATGCCGGCGGCACACCGGAATACAACACGGTGGATGCGACGCTGTGGTACTTCGAGGCCGTGCGGCAATATTTCGCCGCGACGCGCGACCTGCAGACGCTGCAAAAACTTTTTCCCGTGCTGGAGGGAATGGTCGAAGCACATGTGAAGGGCACGCGCTACCAAATCCACGTGGATCCAGCCGACGGTTTGCTGTACTCGGGCGAATCTGGCGTGCAACTCACCTGGATGGACGCGAAGATCGGCGATTGGGTGGTGACTCCGCGTACGGGAAAAGCCGTCGAAATTAACGCTCTATGGATTAATGCGATGGAGACGATGGCGGGGTTTGCGCGCCTGCTGAAGAAATCGAGCGAAACGTATGAAGCGCTCTCGCGGAAGGCTAAAGAAGCCTTCGCTAAATTTTGGAATGCGCAGCGCGGATGCTGCTACGACGTGATTGACGCGCCCGGGGTCGGCAACGACGCCTCACTGCGGCCCAACCAGATTTTCGCCGTGGCGCTGCCGATCAGCCCGCTCGCGCCGGCGCAGCAGAAAGCTGTGGTCGATACTTGCTCGGAACGATTGCTCACGCCGTATGGTTTACGCAGCTTGGCGCCGGGCGAGCCTGCTTATCAGGGGCGTTATGGCGGAGGCCCGCGCGAGCGCGACGCAGCGTATCACCAGGGCACTGCGTGGGGCTGGCTGCTCGGACCCTTTGCGCTGGCGCACTTTCGCGTCTACCGGGATCGTGCCGCGGCAATGCACTTTTTTGATTCCGTCGGCGCGGCAATTCGTTCCTACGGAGTCGGCTCGCTTGGCGAGATTTATGAGGGCGACGCGCCGTTTACGCCGCGGGGGTGTATCGCTCAAGCTTGGAGCGTGGGGGAGGTGCTGCGGGCGTGGACGGAGTTGGCGCGTGCGCCCGAATCGGTCAGCAAGGACGAAAATAAGACGGTTCACAAAACCGCCGCGCCTCGCTAGAGCTCGCTCTTGGGCTGATAGATCTCGATTAGGACGTTACCGCCCGACTGCAAAGGCAATAAGAAAAAATTGACGCGGGTATTGTCCGCACCGGGACGCGCTTGCGGGTAGATGGGTTGAACGTTGAATTTGTCCTTCAGAATTTGCGTCGCGCGATCCACATTGCTGCAGCGGAACTCCACTTGCTGCACGCCGTCGCCAAACTTTCTTAAAAATCTCGCAATGGCGCCAGTGCCTTCCGGGTCGCGCGTGGTCAGCACGTCCAAAGACACATCGTTTGGAAAATGCAGCTCGATTTCCTCGGCATCTTGATCCGGCGGCACGTCGGCGAGCGGCGGCGAGCCATTCGCCTCACGAATCTTCGCAAATGTATCGCGCTTGACGGCAATTCCAACGGTTACCACCGGACTGGGGCCAAATAGCGCTGCAAATTCCGGATTCGTCCACCAAATATAAACGGCGCGGTCTGCCGGGGCGCAACCCCGGCGGTAGATTTCCGTGGCGGCCGCGGAACGCATGATTGAGTCGCGCGAAGAGAGGTCGGCGATCGCGGAGGCGAGTGGGCTGGACATGGATGACCTGAGATTGTAGCGTGAGGACAGGGCGAAACGAAGCGGGAGCACCGCAAGTAACCAAAGGGCTGCCTCTTTCATCCCAAGTGCTATGCCAAAGCCAGTAATGTTGACGGTGGATGACGATCCCGAAGTGTTGCGCGCCATTGAGCGCGATTTGCGCGGGCACTATGCTGAGCGCTACCGCGTGATGCGGGCGAATTCCGGCAGCGCGGCGCTCGCCACTCTTCGCGAGCTCAAAGCTCGCAATAATCCGGTAGCCCTTCTGCTCGCCGACCAGCGCATGCCGCAGATGGATGGCGTCGGCTTCCTTACCCAGGCGATGGACATTCACCCGCAGGCCAAGCGCGCTCTACTCACTGCGTACGCGGATACCAATGCAGCCATAGACGCCATCAACGAGGCTCGGGTGCACTACTACTTGATGAAACCGTGGGACCCGCCAGAGGAAAAGCTCTTTCCTGCGCTCGACGATTTGCTCCATGACTGGGCGGCGCAGTTTCGCCCGCCGTACGAAGGCATTCGCGTTTTGGGTACGCGCTGGTCGTCGCGGTCCTATGAGCTGCGCGACTTTCTGGGCCGCAATCAAGTGCCGTATCAGTGGATCGATGTCGAGCTGGCAACCACGGACCCGGAGGTGCGGCGACTGCTTGAGTCGTTAGGACCCGAAGCGGAAACTTTGCCGCTCATACTTTTCCCGGACGGGGAGCGCCTGGCCGAACCGCCTTTTCCGGCCGTTGCCAACAAGCTGGGGCTTCACACTAAAGCACAAACGAATTTTTACGACCTGGCCATCGTCGGTGGCGGGCCGGCAGGACTTGCCGCGGCGGTGTACGGAGCATCGGAAGGACTCCGCACGGTTATCATTGAGCGCGAAGCGCCTGGTGGGCAGGCCGGCCTCAGTTCGCGCATTGAGAATTACCTGGGATTCCCCTCCGGATTGAGCGGCCTCGATCTGGCGCGGCGCGCGGTGGCGCAAGCGCGCCGCTTTGACGTCGAGATTCTTTCGCCTCAAGAAGCCAAATGTCTGCGCGTGGACGGGCCGTACCGGCACATCAAGCTTTCCGACGGCACAGAAATTTCCTGCCACGCGCTGCTGCTGGCGATGGGTGTGCAGTGGCGCACGCTCGAGGTGCCGGGAATGGTGCGGCTGCAGGGCGCAGGCGTTTACTATGGCGGCGGCGCCTCGGAAGCAATTGCCTGCAAAGGCGAGACCGTCTACATAATTGGCGGAGCGAATTCGGCGGGTCAAGCGGCGATGCACTTCTCGAAATTCGCGCAAAAAGTGATCATGCTGGTGCGCGGCGGCTCGCTGGCAAGCACGATGTCGCACTATTTGATCGAGCAGATCGAGAAGACTCCGAATATTGAGGTATGGACGCACACCAGCGTGATTGAAGTGCATGGCGAGACGCGCCTTTCGGAGATCACGATTCAGCGCGGGGGAAATGGGGAAACTGAAAAGCTGCCGGCCAGCAGCCTGTTCATCTTTATCGGCGCGCAGCCCCGCACCGAGTGGCTTGACAGCCTGATCAAGCGCGACGAGCGAGGCTTCATTTTATCCGGACCGGATTTGCTTAAGGATGGCAAGCGGCCCGATGGCTGGACCCTCGACCGCGATCCTGGCCTGCTGGAGACGAACGTGCCCGGAATTTTTGTCGTCGGCGATGTGCGGCACGGCTCGGTGAAGCGCGTGGCGTCCGGCGTCGGCGAAGGCGCTGTGGTCGTTCAGTTCATGCATCAATATTTGGCTAAAGTGCAATGATCCGGTCGCGCCAAGTTTGCATGCCGAATTCGGAAAGGCGGCGAAACGCATGACGGAAATGCCGGATAAGGCCCGCGTTGACGCGCTGACCGCGGATCTCCGCAAAGTTCCCGCATTCTCGGATCTTTCAGATGCCGACCTCGAATGGTTTATCACACACGCGGAAGAGCGGCGAGTAGAGGCCGGCGAGGTGGTATTTCGCGAAGGGTCCGCCGCGGATACGATGATTGTCATGCTAGAAGGCGAGATACGCGGACGGAAGGAGAGCGAACCGGACGGTCCAACGTATTCCGTGCAAGCGCCCGCCGTAACCGGCTTCCTGCCTTTCTCGCGAATGAAAGTCATGCTCCTGACTGGGCGCGCTGTTCGCCCGATACACGCTCTGGCCATGAACTCGAAGGACTTTCCGGAAATGTTGCATCGCATGCCGGAGCTCGCGCAGCGTTTGGTTGGCGTGCTGACCGATCGCGTCAGAAGCTTCACGGTGGTCAGCCAGGAGCGAGAGAAACTCGCGGCGCTGGGCAAGCTTTCCGCAGGTTTGGCGCACGAGCTAAATAATCCGGCGGCGGCGGCACGCCGTTCTGCCGCAGCGCTCCGCGATTGTCTCGCGCGCCTCCGCGAGGTGGGACGCACTTCGACCATCGGTCCGGAACACTGCGCGGAACTGGCAAAACGCGAAGAGGAAATTCGCGCATCCTTGAAGCCAGCTCAGTTCAAAGACGAATTTGAGCGCGTCGAGCGCGAGGAAGCTATTCAGGCCTGGCTGGAAGCTCGCAAGGTTGCCGATTCCTGGAAGCTGGCGCCACTTCTCGCCGAGGCAAATGTTATGGACGCGCATCTCGGGGGCTTTGCAACAGCAGCAGGGGCTTCGCTCGGCCCCGAACTGATGCGCTTCGCCACTCTCTTGGAGATGGAGCGCATCGCCGACGAGCTCGAGCACAGTACGGCTCGGATCTCCGATCTCATCAAGGCGATCAAAGAATATTCCTACATGGACCAGGCCAAGCTGCAGGAAGTGGACATTACCAAGAGCCTGGAGACGACGCTGACAATCATGCATCACAAGCTGAAGCGCGGCATCACGGTGACGCGCAATTACGCGCCGGACCTGCCCAAAATCATGGCCTACGGCAGCGAGCTCAACCAGGTGTGGACCAATCTGATCGACAATGCTGCCGACGCCATGGGTGAGAGCGGCAAGCTGCGTATCCGCACCGCGCGCGAGAATGATTTCATTCTGGTGGAAATTGCAGATAATGGCCCGGGTATTCCACCCGAGGTCAAATCCCGCATTTTTGAGCCGTTTTTCACTACCAAAGGTGTTGGCGATGGCACCGGTTTAGGACTCGATTTTGTCTATCGCATCGTCACGGGACTGCACGGGCAGGTTTCCGTGGATTCCGTGCCCGGCGACACGCGTTTTGCAGTGCGCATTCCGATTCAATCCCCGGAATAGACGCAAGAGGAGAGAGCATGGCCGAAGTTTGCACACACACCGATCAGATTCGCAACCCCAAACCAAAAACGCACGGCTGCGAGGAGTGCCTGAAAATGGGCGACACCTGGGTACATCTGCGTCTTTGCGAGATCTGCGGCCATGTGGGTTGCTGCGATTCCTCCAAAAACAAGCACGCGACCAAACATTTTCGCGCCACGAAGCACCCTATCGTGAAGTCCATCGAGCCGGGTGAGAACTGGTTTTGGTGCTACGTCGATGAAGCAATGTTTGAAGAGGGATGAGCGGCGTCGCGTTCAATCGCTAGTTGGGGCGCGGCGCGCTGTGCCCACGATCTTAGCAGGGAACAGCAACGAAGCCACCAGCGCCAATAGCAAAATTCCCGCCACAATCAGCAGGGAAATATGCACGGGAATATCCACCCACTTGTGCGCAATCATTTTTGCGCCGATAAAGGTCAGCACAAACGAAAGCCCCACGGTCAGGAATCGTAGACGCGACAGCACTCCCGCCAGCAGGAAATACATGGCACGCAGACCTAGAATCGCGAAAACGTTGGAGGTGTACACGATGAACGGGTCTTTAGTGATGCCGAAAATAGCCGGGATGGAATCAATGGCGAGCGTGATATCCGTGATTTCGACGACCAGCAACACCAGGAACAGAGGCGTCGCATAGAATCTCCCGCCGCTGCGCACGAAGAAGTGTTCGCCCCCATAGTCGCGCGTAACGCGCAAGTGCTTATTCGCAAAGCGGAAGATGAAGCCTTTTTCAGGCTGAATTTTTTCCTTCTTCACGAACAGCATGTGAATGCCGGCGTATACGATAAACGCGCCAAAAACGTACAGCACCCAGGAAAACCGCTCAATCAGCTCCGCACCGGCCAGAATCATCAGCCCGCGCATCACCAGCGCGCCGAGAATGCCCCATTCGAGCATGCGGTGCTGCAAGCGGTCGTCGATCGCGAAGGTGCGAAAGATGACCAGAAACAGAAACAAATTGTCGACGCTCAGGGCTTTTTCAATCAGGTAGCCGGTGAAGAATTCCAGGCCTGCTTGTTTTCCGGAGTAGTGCAGTACGCCCAGGCCAAACAGAATCGAGAGCGCAACCCACAGCAAGCTGAAGAACCCGGCTTCGCGCAAGCTGACCTTGTGCAAGCGCCGGTTGAAGACACCCAGGTCCAGGGCGATAGAGGCCAGCACAAAAAGATTGAATCCAATCCAAAGGAGGGGCGTGCCCATAACAATATGCGCGCGGATCAGGGGGCCGAAGGTTGCTTGTCGACGGCATTCAGGTTGGTCAGTTCGATGCGCGTCGTCTGCCCCGGGCGAATCGCTACCGGCACGTCCCACTCGAGTCTTGTGTCGCCAGCATTGGCATCCAGATTTAGCGTGCTGACCCAGTATTCTCCGGGAGCAAGGCCGGATGCCGATGCCCGCCCGTCCAGATCGGTATCCGCTCTCGCGGCAAGATATTTAGTCTGCGCGTATTGCGGCGCCAGACGTAGCACCCGGCGCCTGTGATCGGCTTGAATTTGCGACCACTGCTGCTGCGGATTCACACCGACAAGTTCGAGTTCGATCCCGCTGACCGTGCCGGGATTGCTCTGTATGAACTTCTTCAGCGCTACGTAATATTCCTGCAGCTGTTTGTTATAGCGCTCCGGATGCGCCGTTTTGTCGGCGTCTGTATATTTCGGCTTAGGAATACCGGAGGTCACGCCGCCACTGTTGGAACGTTGGTAGGCCAGAAGGAACTCGGGTACATGGAGGATGTCGTCCGGTGTCACCATGCGGTCCAAGCCGGGCATGGTCAAATCGAAAACGTCGTGGGCCTTCAGCCACTCCTTCAGTTCCGGAGAGAGTTTCAGGGCTTCGATAAATTTGTCGCGGGAAGGAACTGGGTTTTGTGCTTCCACTTCTTTCACAATTTCGGCGTAGCTTTTGGTGAGAACGTAAAACGTGAACTGGCGCACCGGCTCCGGCCGCGCTGCCGTCGGGGTGATGCGTGCCGCCAACTCGAGCGAGCCGGTGGCGCTCTGCGCCCAAGCCGCGCCCGCGAGAGAACAGGCGCAACTCAACACGGGAATTAAACGCCGTAACGCTCTTCGCATGAGCTTCATCGTAGCAGATTGCCCGAGGCGCGAGCGGGAAGAAGGATGGAGTGTTGCGAACTCGGGTAAGGGCCGAAGCTCGAGGTTCAGGTTGCAGGAGGAAAATCCGGTGGGAAGGAGTTTCCAGATGCGCCCTTTAGGAATCGCCGAAATATAAGTGTAGCTGAGTTATAATTACTCGCTTATATGTCGCCTAAGGATATGAGTCAATTGCGCGAAACGCAGCGGGTAGTCTGTGAACCCAAATCGCCCCGAACGCGAGCATTTTGGCGTCTTGGCCGATTTCACTTTCTATTTCTACCGGTCGTGGCGCTGGTCTGCCTGGTACTTGTCAGTCCTGTGCGCGGAGACACGATTTCCGGCACCGTGAAGGACCCGTCGGGCGCAGTCGTTACCGGCGCGCGCATTGAGATCACCGGCGACGACCTGTCGCAGCCGCTGCTGCTCACCTCCGATGAATCCGGCAAATTCGTCGCGGCCAAGTTGAATGCCGGAAAATATTCGATCCGCGTTGCCAAAGAAGGCTTCGACGACCTGGTTACCACGGTCGACCTACGCGGCTCGGCTGATCTTGCGCTTGACTTGACGATTTCAGCGCAGCAGACCAGCGTTACGGTCACGGAAAAGAGCACGGCCTTTGCGAATTCAGACGCCGTTTACCTCCAGCTCCGTAAGGGCGGACTAGGCGACACGTTCCGTTGCGAAAATTTCATCCTGCCGATCGATGTGGGAACCTTCGAGTTCAAATCCGGAACGCTCACTTTCCTGGGCAAAATAAGCACGTTTGAAACGGGCGCCGTTTTCGTCGGCCAGGGACACTTCACCCTTAAACCCGTCGTTGGCATTGACACCAACGAAATGGTTCGGCGCAGCGGCAGTCCTACGGCCGAGGAAGATTTCACGGAAGCGGTGTTTCGTTTTTCGCCCGGCCAGTTTTCGCAATTCGCCCCATCCCTCGGGTCCAGGGCGGAGACGCCGGCTGAAGCCGCCACCGCTCTCGCGCATTGGAAGGAGAAAGTTCGGCATCGCCACGAGGTGCCCGAAGGAATGACCCAGGCATTTCTGGAGAGCGAAACGATAGACAACGTGGACGCCGACGTTCTCGCAGCCATTTATAATCCGCAACACCCCCCGTTCTTTAACGCCTACATGCACGGGACACCTCACAAAGACCTGCGCTTCTTCGTGCGCGCTCGGGTGGGCGCCATTCCACAAATCGATTCGGCGGAGGAAGTGGCGCTCGTCAATTGCAATGGCGGAGGAATGGACGACGGGATCTGGTATTCCCAACACTTGAAATCCGAGCTTCAGGCGCACACCGCGAGCTCGCAACAGGAAAGGCGGCTGTTTGCCACGCGCCGGTACAACATCGAAACGGTAATCGGGAAGAACGATCACCTGTTTAGCCGCGCGACGATCACTTTTGAGCCGCTCGTTCGTGGAGAGCGCGTATTGAAATTCGGGCTGCTCCCCACGCTGCGCGTCACGCGTGTGACCGGTGAGGGAGGCCAGGACCTGCACTTCATTCAGGAGAGCAGGAAAGCGGACGGCTCTTTCTACGTCGTTCTCGAGGAAGCCCCAGCTATGGGGCAGGTCCATTCGATCACGGTGGAATACGGCGGGGACAAAGTGCTGACCAACGCGGGCGGCGGAAGCTACTACATCGGCGCGCGCGAATCGTGGTATCCGAATCTGAACGGGTTCGGTGAAAAGGCGCTTTATGATCTCACGTTTAAGGTGCCTTCCTCGAATGTGTTGATCAGCGTGGGCAAACTCGAGGGACAACACACCGAAGCAGGCTTTGCGGTGACCCACTGGGTAACGCCGGTGCCGATCGCGGTCGCGGGCTTCAACTACGGTCAATACAAAAAAATCGACTTCCCGGACACGATCACCCATTACGAGATCTCCGGTTATTATTTGCCGGATCTGCCGGACAATTTGAGGCGTTTTGAGAACGGCGCGCTTGGTGGCATGGCCCCGGGGGCCATGACCAAGCACGCGCTCGATCAGGCTCGCGCGCAGATGCAGGTGTGCACACGCTATTTCGGCAAGGGTCCTTACGACAACATTTACATCACCGAACAGCCGAACTTCAACTTTGGCCAATCGTGGCCCAATTTGGTGTATTTGCCGATTTCAGCGTATATCGATTCAACCCAGCGATGGATGTTATTCGGCGAAATTAACTCGAAATTTACCGGGTTCGTGCAGGAAGTCACGCCGCATGAAGTGGCGCACCAGTGGTTTGGGCACAGCGCCGGCTGGGCTTCGTATCACGACCAGTGGCTCTCGGAAGGCTTTGCGGAGTTTGCCGCGGGATTGTTTCTGCAGCAAGCCGTGGGACCGAAGTGGCAGAAAGACTACATAGAGTTCTGGGAACGCCAGCGCGTTCGCATCCTGGAAAAAAATAATTTTGGCGTTTCGCCGAACGAGGCGGGGCCACTGTGGCTGGGATTGCGGCTTATCTCTCCGCGCTCCTCGCTAGCGTATCAGGGCGTGACTTACGCCAAAGGCGCGTACGTCCTGGCAATGCTGAGGTCGATGATGTATGCGGACCCCGGTTCCCCGGGCGATCCCGATCAGGCTTTTATAGACATGATGCACGATTTCATGGAACGCCATCGGGACACTCCCGCTTCCTCGGAGTCCTTCAAGGCTGTCGCTGAAAAACACATGACCAAGAAGATGGACCTTCAGAAGAACGGCCGGCTGGATTGGTTCTTTCGCGAGTGGGTCTGGGGTACGCAGGTGCCCCGCTACAGTTTCAAATATGAAGTGCAGCCGGCGGAAGGCGGCAAATTCAGAGTTCATGTGGAAATCACGCAGAGCGAAGTGGACGAAAATTTTGCGATGTTGGTGCCGGTTTTCGCGGATTTTGGAGACGGAATGGTGCGCTTAGGTCAAGTTGGGATTGCCGGGAATTTCACGCGACCGATCAGCATCCTTTTGGACCGCAAGCCCAAAAAGGTCTCGCTCAACGCCTACAAGGAAATCCTGGAGCGCTGACTACCAAAAAATCTGGTTAGTACAGGCGGAAGGTGACTTCAATGGGTACGCGTGTTGGGACGATCTTGCCGTTCGGTCCGGCGGCTGGCTTGAACTTCCAGCCCCTAACTGCTTCGATGGCCTTTTCTTCCAGTCCCAGTCCGGGACCCTTTATTACACGAATGTCGGTCGCACGACCGTCCGGAGTGATCACTACTTCCAAAACCACGGTGCCTTGATACTTGGCTTTGCGCGCCTCATCGGAATATTGCGGAATGGGGCAGTACAGGCAAATCGGTATGCCGACGCCGTTCACGCCAGCGCGAAACGCGCCGCCTCCGGTACCGCCGCCTTCGCCGGGGCCAAGGCCACCGCCAGTGCCGCTGCCGATTCCCGTGCCGTTGCCGTGACCAAGCGAATCGGAGTATGCGTTAGCCAGCGGGTCACCGAACGTTGACATATTCGGACTCGAGACTTTCAAGTCCGGCGGACCCAGCAGCGCCGGATCCATGGCCAGCTTGGGATTCGGATTCTGAATCTTCACCTGCGGCGGAGTAAACTGCGTCCACTTGAACTTGGGCAGCTTGCCCTTGTTGACCGGAGTCATGGTGTGGTCGTTGGCTCCGCCACCCCCTCCCGCTTTCGTGGCGCCTGCCGGCAACTTGGTGATGTAGGGCGAAATGTCGAGTGGCACTACGTCCACATTGCTCTTTGCCTGGATCGGCTTGGAGAAATGCCAGAAGAGGGGCACAAAAATCACCAGCGCAAAAATTGCCGCGTGCAGCCCTATGGAAATGATTTGCGTCCGGCCGAAGTTTTCGTCCTTGGACCAGATTTCTTTGACCTTAACCGGCTTGCTGGTGACTTGCAGCGGGGGCAGTTTGGTTGGCGCGAAAGCTTCCTTGATGCGGTAAAAGAAGCCGCCAAAGCTAGAGCCCCAATTAACCGCCAGCCTGCTGTTGAGCGGACCTTTGGGCGCCGGGCGGGAACTAAAGAATTCCTTCAGATTGTCGCTGACCCCTCCGCCGAAAGAGTTGCGCGTGAATGGCGCATCGGGACGCTCTACAACTTTTATGGGGCGTTCGGTCAGAAACTGCTTGAGGTTCGACCAAAAATTATCGGGTACGAGGAGTGCGGGCGCCCCGAAACGCGGCACGGCGCTGGACGGCACGGGCACCGCAGGTTGCTGCGGGTTCGCACCGGCAGGCGTGTTACGTTTTAGGTTCGCGGGCAAAAGGTTTATAAAAGATGAATCTGGCACCTGTGTCCCCTGAAATAGCCGCCGGGCGGCATAGGTTTAGACGTTAGAAATCCTCGACTAGGGTGTCCGGGAATACCAACAAAAAGTACGATTCCCAGAAGCAAGGATTGGTTGCAACCCCCTTGCGGCTGACACCCGCTCCTGATTCATTGTAACATACGCTCTTCACGCTGCTTTCCGATGTTTCCCACCAAACACCCAGGGAAATAACGGCATAGAAGAAGGGAATTGCGCTGAATCGCCCCATGTCCGAGCCCCTTGAACTCAAAAAGACGCTAAACCTCCCCAAGACGGACTTTCCCATGAAGGCCAGCTTGCCGCAGAACGAGCCCAAGCAACTCGCTGCGTGGCAGGAGTCGCGCCTTTACGAGCGTATTCTGGAAGTCCGCCAGGGCAAACCGCTGTTTGTCCTGCATGACGGCCCGCCGTATCCCACCGGGGAAATTCACCTGGGAACGGGGCTGAACAAGATCCTGAAGGACCTGGTCGTGAAGACCCGGAGCATGGCGGGGCATTACGCGCCGTATGTGCCGGGGTGGGATTGTCACGGATTGCCCATCGAGACGCAGGTCGAAAAGGAATTGGGCGGCAAGGGCAAAGTGCCGCCCGCCGAATTTCGCAAGCTGTGCCGCGAGTTTGCCACGCGCTACGTCGAGCAGCACAAACGCGACTTCAAACGCCTCGGCATCTTCGGCCGCTGGAACGATCCTTACCTGACCATGAGCTTCGACTACGAGGCCACTATTGCCAGCGCGTTTCTCGATTTCATGGAGAACGGCTACGTCTATCGCGGGCGCAAGCCGGTGTACTGGTGCATCTACGATTCCACCGCGCTCGCGGAAGCCGAGGTCGAGTACGAAGACCACACCAGCCCTTCGATCTGGGTCAAATTCGGTGTCGTGGGTGGCGGTTCGGGCGAGGCCGCGAAGATTGGCCCGGATGTCAGCGCTGTGATCTGGACCACGACTCCCTGGACGCTTCCGCACAATCGCGCGTTAGCATTTCATCCCGATTTTGAGTATGCCGTTGTCGAGACAGAAAAAGGCGCGCTGTTGCTTGCGGCCGATCGCGTCGCGGCTTTGCAGGCCGAAAGCGGAATCAAGGAAGCGCGGGTTCGGGCAAAGTTCAAAGGTTCCGATTTTTCCGGGATGAAATTTCAGCATCCCTTCCTGCCGATTCAGGTGCCCGGCATTCTCGCCGACTACGTGACGCTCGATCAGGGCAGCGGCATCGTGCACACCGCCCCGGGTCACGGCGCCGATGACTTCTACTCCGGCCAAAAATATGGCCTGGAGGTTTACGCCCCCATCGATGATCGCGGCGTGTACCTCGAAGGTTTGCCGGAATACAAGGGCAAGGACGTATTCACCGCGAATCCCATCGTCGTCAAATTACTGGCGGAACGCGGTGCGCTGCTGGGGAATCATGAGTACAAGCACAGCTATCCGCATTGCTGGCGCTGCCACAATCCCGTGATTTTTCGCGCCACCGAACAGTGGTTCATCAAGATTGACGCCGCTGCGCACGGCCGCAACACCAGCCTGCGGCAGGAAGCGCTCGACGAAATTCGCCACGTGAAGTGGATTCCCGGCTGGGGCGAAGACCGCATGTACGACATGATTAAAGAGCGCCCGGACTGGACCGTTTCGCGCCAGCGCTTCTGGGGCGTTCCGATCATCGTTTTCTATTGCGACGCGTGCGGCACCCGCCTCGAAGATTACAAGGCCCTGCGGAACGTCGTGCGCTGGTTCGAGAAAGAAGGCGCGGATGCCTGGTACCAGCACACCGCCGAGGAACTCTTGCCCGCCGGAACGAAGTGCTCCTGCGGAGCGACAAAGTGGCGCAAAGAGAACGACATTCTCGATGTCTGGTTCGATTCCGGATCATCGAACCTCGCCGTTCTGACGCCGAAAAATGGTTTGGTCGAACCGGGTCAGGATTGGTGCCCCGCCGATGTCTATCTCGAAGGCCCCGACCAATACCGTGGATGGTTCCACAGCTCGTTGCTGGTAGCCGTTGGAATAAAGCACAAGGCACCGTACAAAGGCGTGGTCACGCACGGTTGGACGCTCGACGAGCAAGGCCGTCCCATGTCCAAATCACTGGGCAACGCCCTTTATCCCATCGAGATCTGCGAACGCTGGGGTGCCGACCTGCTTCGCCTCTGGGTCGCGTCCGTCGAATATCAGGCTGACGTGAAAATGAGCGAGCGGGTAATGACCCAGCTCAGCGAGGCCTACCGCAAAATCCGCAACACGTTTCGCTTCGCGCTCGGCAATTTGGCCGACTTCGATCCCTCACGCGACGCGCTGCCCAACGACCAGCTCGAGGAAATGGATCGCTGGATGCTCTCGCGCACCGCGGAGCTCGTCGCCAAATGCCGCGATTGGTACGCCGCCTACGATTTCCATCGCGTCTACCACGCTATTCACGACTTCTGCGTCGTCGATCTCAGCGCCTTCTACTACGACGTACTGAAGGATCGTCTGTACACCAAAGCCGCCAACAATAAATCGCGCCGCTCCGCGCAAACGGCGGTCTGGAAAATCAGCAGCGCGTTGGTTCGTCTGATAGCGCCGGTGCTCGTCTTTACCGCGGAAGAAATCTGGAATTATCTACCCAAAGCTAAAGGCGAGCAGCCCAGCGTGCACATGGCTTTGTTTCCTGAGGCCGAGAGCTTAAGCGCAGATATCGACTCCGCTAAAAACGAAGCGTGGGAGGAGTTAGCCAAGGTGCGCTCCGCCGTGCTCGTAAAATTGGAAGAGGCGCGCAACGCGAAATCCATCGGCGGTTCCCTGGAGGCGAAGGTGTCTTTGTACTCCAGTCTTCCGAAGCTGCAAAGCACGCTAAAGTCATACGCACCACATCTGCTGGAATTATTCCACTCACGTCGGCGAAAATCCGCGCTACCCCAGCATCTGCGAACGTTGCAGCCAAGCCCTCGCTGAAATCGAAGGTGCAGCCGCACATGAAACGACCTAAGCACTTAGCGCCAATTTCTTGGAGCGCGGCGGTCTTGTTTAGCCTGAGCCTCGAAGGGCCGCCGCTTTCACGGTCTAACCGCAAGTTAGCGGCTAATAAGCGCTACATATTCCATAATGCGAGGCCATCTTGATCCCCGCTCGCCTACGCTGGCTTTGGTTGACGCTTGCCGTCGTCCTCCTCGACCGCGCCAGCAAAGCCTGGCCTGGCTCTTTGTCGCGGGTCACAGTAGCGGCGCGCTCACCGCGGCCGGCCTCGCGCTGCTGCTCGGCGGCGCCACCGGCAACGTAACCGATCGCATCGTCCACGGCGCGGTCACCGATTTCTTCGAAGTCTGGCTCGGCAGCTACCACTGGCCGGCTTTCAACGTCGCCGATTCCGCCATTACAGTCGGCGCCGCCCTGATCATCCTCGACGTGCTCTTCTTCCACAAACACCACTCGCCAGAAGTCGCAAAACCGCGCGCCAGCTAATCGTCTTTGAGGCGTATAATTGACCTAAGGTCGTCCCAGAGGCGGCGTTATGACTATCGAAGAGCGTGTACTTGAAAAACTGCGCGATTTGCCCGCCGACAAACAGAAGGAGGTCTTGGATTTTGTGGACTTCCTGCGCAAGAAGAACGGCTCGAAAAAACCGCTCGGTAGCTTACGCGGGCTCTGGAAAGACCTCAACATTCATATAACGGACGACGACATCGCCGAGGCCCGCCGCGAAATGTGGGGTAATGTCCCGCGAGACATCTCCTGATGTGCCGTGACTTCTCCTGACTCTGCTGTTCTACGCGAACTTATTGCCGCTTCGGCCGACGCCGGAACCCGGCTCGACCGCTTTGTCGCGATGCGCTCCGAATTGACTCGCACCCGCGTACAGGAACTCATCGAAACCGGCCTGGTGCTCGTCAATTCTCAGCCAACCAAAGGTTCCCACCGCGTGCGCGCGGGCGAGCGCATCCAAATCCAAATTCAGCCGCGCCCTCCACTCCGCGCCGAACCCGAATCCATTCCCCTCGACATCCTCTACGAAGACGACGACGTCATCGCCGTCAACAAGCCCGCCGGCATGACCGTGCACGCCGGCGCCGGCAATCCACGCGGCACGCTCGTGAACGCGCTACTTGGCCGCGGCCAGGCTCTCTCTCAAGGTGGCGACGCACTCCGCCCCGGCATCGTGCACCGCCTGGACAAAGAAACCTCCGGCATCATTCTCGTCGCCAAAAACGACGCCGCGCACGCCAAGCTCGGCGAATCCTTTCGCCAGCGCGAAGTCAAGAAGACCTATATCGCCCTCCTGCAAGGCCTCTTCAAGGAAGACAATGGCCGCATCGAGCTCGCCATTATGCGCGACCCCAAGCGCCGCACGCGCATGACCGCCCGCCGCAGCATCGTTC
>WNFR01000293.1_pt1 | contig 50107 bp, 49 predicted proteins | sample 5400221 | NCBI WGS metagenome assembly WNFR01 (sample SAMN13153357, study PRJNA577476) | soil metagenome | isolation source: 40 cm soil under Madrone tree | place: USA:California | collected 2016-06-14 | reverse complement strand
TCCAACACCCGGTGCTGGTGGCGAACGGCGACACCGACGTGATGGTGCCATCGATCAATTCTGTGGAGCTAGCGCGCAAGCTGCCACACTCTGAGTTGAGCATTTTTCCTGATGCTGGACATGGAGCTATCTTCCAGTATCACAGCGCGTTTCTCGAGCAGACTCTGCGATTTCTGCGGAACTAACCTTGATGCGGCACTTCGGTTCATCTGCAAACGAGTACGGACCACCCGTTCGCCACTAGGGGACACGATTGGGTAGGAAGGGCGCTGAGCGGCCCCGGGCTGGTAGTGGATCGATAAGAGAGACTGCGAGGCGAAAGGAAACATGACAAATATAGGGCCAGAAAAGCACCCGAACAACGAAGAAGACTTACCGGTAGTGCTCCTACACGGTACATCAGGACACTCAGAAGACTGGTCTCAGGTGGTAGCGCAGCTGATGAGGCACCGCCCTGTGATTCGCCTAAACTATGCTGAACCGGTCGCTGGCACTGACTCGGCAAATGCACCTAGAGTATCCGATTTCGCGGATCGAGTCGTGGCAGCAGCCGGGGCTGGTGGCTGGCATCGCTTTGACCTTGTTGGCTTTTCCCTTGGAGCGGCGGTTGCCACATTTATTGCGGCGGAGTATTCGGAGATGGTTCGTTCGCTGGTTCTTGTCTCAGGTTTCAGTTACGGCGGTGACCCGCGAATGAGATTACAGTTCGATCTTTGGCTGCACCTGGCGCGGACGGACAAGATTGCCTTTGGAAAACTATTACTCGTGAGTGGCCTCAGCCGCGAGTTTCTCTCGGCGTTCGACGAAAATACCACGAACGGAATCATCCAGAGCTTTGTGGCGATGAGTGACTGGCCTCTGATCGAGCAGAATATCAGGGTCGATCTCGCCGTCGACGTGCGGGAACAGGTCAAGACGATCAAGGCACCGACATTATCAATCACCGGGAAATACGACCAGATTGTGCCTCCCTTCTATACTCAGGAGTTGGCTGATTTGATTCCTGATGCAAAGAGCGCCGAAATCCCTTCAGGACACTTGTCTTTTCTCGAAAAACCAGTCGATCTAGCCTCAGCGATGTTGATATTTCTACTTGAGAAGCATCCATACCAGTTAAGTGCTTGAGAATTTCCTGAAAGGTCCGGGCACAGCGCGGTATGCCACACGAACCAGCAGCCACAAGGACGAAGTTTCAGGCACCAGCCGCGCGGTCCATAAATGTATGCGGCGGACCCACCGCGCCGAGTTCGTTGCTGACGAGATTGGTGATGCGAGAAACGCAGAATGGTTGGCAACGGCATACCCAGCCGCGATCAGAACTAAAATTGAGGAGCGTGCAAATGATTCCGTTAAATCACGGCGACAACGAGGTGAATGTAGAGGAAGCCAAGAACGGCTTGGCTGGCAAATCGGTGCGCGTTCGCTTGGCCGGAGAGCTATCGAACAATCAATCTCGTGTTGGCGAGTCTGTGAAGGTTCACGAAATCGCCGCGAAATATCACCTTCCCGAGGAAGCCGTCTTGAAGATTTTTGCAGAATTCGAAAGACTCGGAATGGTGACGCTTTCGGAAAACGGCGCGGCGGTTGTTCGCTCCCCGCGTCCACAAGAGATGCAGGAGGCGTATGAGATACGCGCCGCATTGGAGGAAATCGGAGGACGCGCTGCGGCGCGAGTATTGAAAGGCAACACATCTGCGTTACAACGCGAAGTGGATGCCATGCGGGCAGCATTTCGCAGTCTTGACCTCGATTCCTTCGTGGAACACGACGTAGCGTTCCACCGAAGAATTCTGGAAGCGTCTCGGAACGAGGTGCTGCTTCGCGTGTGGGACAGCTTGGCTGTGGACCTGCGGATCCGAGGAGCAATCGAAAAGGTCGCAAGGGATCTGCCCGAAGTAGTCGAATCGCACCAACCAATTGTAAATGCTCTTGAGAAGGGGCGAGGGAGGGAAGCGGGACTACTTTTGCGCAATCACGTCGAGACGCTGTTGGAATTTCTCAAGAAATCGGAATCAGATTCCGGATTTCACAGAGCGTTCCGCAACGATCTGGAAGAAGCAAAGGACATTCAAAAAGCCTTTTTCCCAGAGGGGAATCTGTCGATTCCGGGGCTGTCCTGCGAAACCTTCTATAAGCCCGCACACGGCATCGGTGGCGACTACTACGATTTTCTTCCCTTGCAGACGGACCGATGGGGAATCGCGATCGGAGATGTGTGTGGCAAGGGAATCGGTGCCGCCCTACTCATGGCGAGTCTTCAAGCATCACTCCGGGCTCAGGCAATGCATGACCATTCGAATCTTTCCACGCTAATCGCCGACGTTGACCGGCTGGTTCACGGCGCCTCACCAAAGCATTTATACGCATCCCTCTTTTACGCAGAATACGACGCTGTGACGCGCAATTTGGAATACGTCAACGCTGGCCACAATGCGCCAATGGTGTTCCGACGGAAAGCCAGTCAGTATTCGATCTTACATTTGGAAGCCACCGGGACACCTCTAGGGCTCCTGGAACGATCTGAGTTCGGCTCGCAATCCGTAGAACTCAAAACCGGCGATGTATTGGTCATGTACACGGACGGAATCACGGAAGCGGAAAACCCCGCACACGAATTGTGGGGACAGGAGCGGCTCGAAACGTTGCTGCGAACTCGCCGTGACCACACACCGGTGCAAATCGTTGGACGCATCGTGGAGGAGGTCTTGGCCTTTGCCAAGGACTGTCCCCAAAGTGACGACATGACCCTGGTGGTCGTTGGTGTGAACGATGAAGCCGGAAGCTGACAATTTCTCGCCAAGCCGCCTAAGCAAGCTAACGTTTATGCACGCACCGCGACCTCTGTGACAGGCAGGCGTTCTAACCAAATGAACTACTCCCCCAAAACTGACTAAAAATGACTTCCAGCTCCTTCCACAAGCTTGCAGTCTCTTGCACTGCCTTGCACGTCCTTCGACGTGAGAGGGCAGCATTCTCGACATGGCCGAATCGATGCTAGCCGTTCGGGCTTCACCTGAATGGTCTTAACGACCTGAGTGTAGTGCAATCCGGCCAATCGTGAAGTTGACAAACGGTTGACAAAACGGTTTTTTGAGGGAGAGCCCCGAAAAGGGGAAAAGTGAGAATCGCCGCGTATTTATTGATGATTTAGATGGTGGGCCTGGGTGGACTTGAACCACCGACCTCGCCCTTATCAGGGGCGCGCTCTAGCCACCTGAGCTACAGGCCCGTTCCGAAGTAACTTAACTTGGGGATTTTAGCACGAAAATTCAGCTTCTCGCTAACGCTGGATGCGATGCGGCAAGTTTCCGGTTTTAGTCTTTAATTTTTCTACCTTGTACTTTTACACTTCTTTATTTTCTACTGCACAAAGCCTACCGGCGGCGTCGGGTTGGATCCTTCCGGCGCTTCCTTAATGATCCCGAATTGCGCTTCGTAGCGCGAAATGTTTTCGCCGAGCGCGCGCCAGATGCGTTTCGCGTGGCCCGGGCTCACGATTACGCTGCTAAGCAGCTTGCCCTGAGTTCCGTTGGGGAAAATGTACACGAAATTCAGAGTGAACTCTTCGACGTTGTGATGAATCATCATCAAATTGCTGTATAGGCCTTGCAGTTCTTTTTCGTCGGCCTTGATCTGCATCTGTCCCGGCTGTGGCTGCTGTTGCTTTTCGTCCATGCGATTCTCCTGAATTCCGCATTCCAAAGTACCACACCGGCGAGGCGACGTCGGCAACGCATCGGCAACGTGTGGCACCTGCAACGTACAATACTTGCACGTATAGGACGGGCAACGTCCAGGAAATGTGCTATTGACAGCCGACTGTATTAATTCTAGTTTAGATGTGATATTTACTATAGTTAACGACCTATGGCGCGCACGACTGGACCTTTCTTAGAGACTGAACCATCTGTCGCAGCGGAGTCCGCAACGGCCGCAGGCTCGGTCGCCGTACCCGCGAGCGTTCCGCAACACCCATCGCTTCCGGAATCCCACCGAACAATCCCGATCCATGCGGGAATTGGATGGTTCAAGAAAGTGCTGGCGTTTGCCGGACCCGGTTATCTGGTGGCGGTCGGCTATATGGACCCCGGCAACTGGGCCACGGACATCGGGGGTGGAGCAAAATTTGGTTACACGCTGCTGAGCGTGATTCTGATCAGCAATGTCATGGCGATGATCCTGCAGGCGCTTTCGGCGAAGCTGGGAATCGTCACGGGCCGGGATCTGGCGCAGGCCTGCCGGGAATCGTATTCGCGCCCTGTCGCCATCGGACTGTGGATCGTGTGCGAAATTGCCATCGCAGCATGTGATCTTGCCGAAGTGTTGGGTTCCGCGGTCGCGCTGAAATTGCTCTTTGGACTTCCGCTGTTGGCAGGAGTGCTGATCACCGCGCTGGATGTGCTGATCGTGCTGGCGCTGCAAGGCCGCGGCTTCCGGCTGATCGAAGCGTTCGTGATCACGCTGATCGCGAGCATTGCTTTGTGTTTCGCGTACGAGATCTTTTTTGCGCAGCCGATCTGGCGCGAAGCGGCAGTAGGCTTTATCCCGCGCATGGAAATTCTGCGCAATCGCGAAATGCTGTATATCGCAATTGGAATCCTCGGCGCAACGGTGATGCCGCACAATCTGTATCTTCATTCCAGCATTGTGCAGACGCGCGCGTTTGCGACGGATGCCTCCGGCAAACGCGAGGCAATCCGCTACGCTACGTTTGATTCCACGCTTGCCCTTGGTTTCGCGCTGTTCGTGAACGCTGCGATTCTGGTCCTGGGTGCGGCCGCGTTTCATACTCGTGGGCTGCACGATGTTGCGGAAATCGCTGACGCGTACAAGTTGCTTACACCGGTGCTGGGAGCAAGTTTAGCGAGCACACTGTTCGCGTGTGCGTTGCTCGCTTCCGGGCAGAACTCGACGCTTACAGGTACGCTTGCCGGACAGATTGTGATGGAAGGTTTCTTGAATTTGCGGCTTAAGCCGTGGCTGCGCCGGCTGATTACGCGGTCGGTTGCCATTATTCCGGCCGTTATCGTGATCGGGCTCTACGGCGAAGGCAAAGTCACTTCCTTGCTGATCCTCAGCCAGGTCGTGCTGAGTTTTCAGCTTCCATTCGCGGTGATCCCACTGGTCCAGTTCACCAGCGACCGAGTCAAGATGGGCGCGTTTGCGAATTCCCGCTTCACCACCGTCCTCGCATGGGCCGTTGCCGCCGCCATCCTCGGCTTCAACTTCGAACTTCTTTGGCTCACCCTGCGCCCCGCTTAAGCTTACTTCCCAGCTGTAACTATAGCCGGCCCCCCGTATCTCCTGGAAACCTGAAAGGAGCGAATCGCATTCATCACCGGTTTTGGTGCTTCACTTCTAAGCAATTTACTGCTCGTGCGATGGCGCAATGCGCATCGCGATTTTTCTGTGACCGTCTCCTGGAGTTCGGTCGCAATCTCAATTGTGTGTAGTCCTCTTTGGATATACCAATCAATTCGAGTTTTTTAAAGGGGCCGACACAAAGCACTGCTAACACGCAGATCGAGTTCGGAGTGGTCCGCTAGCTGAGCCTTTCTCCTCGTCACGGCGTGTGCGAAACTCTTTCTTCGCCCATGACAATCATGCCGCGCAAAAAATCTCCGCTTATCCTCGTGCTCTTCATCGCGCTGCTACTGGTTGCGGCGGGCTCGGCTGTGTATGCATTTTTTCATCCTGGGCCGTGGATCGTGCCGGAAGCGGCGAAGCAGGTTGTGAATCCGCTGAAGGCCTCGCAGGCGGATTTGCCCGCGGGGCGCAAACTTTATCTTGATAAATGCGCAGAGTGCCATGGGGATACGGGCAAAGGCGATGGCCCTCAGGGCAGGATGTATGATCCGCTTCCCAAGAATCTTACGGAAGCGGCACACATGAATTCGGTCAGCGATGGGGAGTTGTTTTACAAAATCAGCGAAGGGCATCGGCCGATGCCTGGGTTCAGGAAACGTTTGACGGAAGAGCAGCGGTGGCGGTTGGTGCTGTTTTTGCGTTCGCTCAGTGCTGCGCCGCCGATCGCTCCCGACGCCAAGTAGGTTTTGCTAAATGGGCACACGCGGGAGCGCGCATGCTACCGGTGGATTTGTAGCCTAAGCAATCGTCGCTGCGGTATCCTCTATGCGTTTGTTTTTCTCACAGGAGCCTCTTCCTTCATGCGCAAACTGGTCGTCGCACTTGTGCTGTCGTTGTTGGGAATTTTCGGGGTCGGGGCTGCTCCAGGCGGCGCGGCTCGTTGCGGCAAACTGCTGGATGTTCGTACTGGCCAGCTTCTCACGGATCAGGTGGTCACGTTTGATGGCGACGGCATCATCACGTCAGTGGCGTCCGGAACGGCTAGCAGCGTGTCCACGATCGATCTCTCGAAAGCCACGTGCTTGCCGGGGCTAATCGACGTTCATACACACGTTACGATTAACCCGCGCGACCTGGGATATCTGGGTCTCGGCATCTCCATCCCGAGACAGGCAGTGGCTGGCGTCACGAATGTTCGGCTGACATTGCGCGCAGGATTCACCACGATCCGCAATGTTGGCGCGGAGGGCTTCACCGATGTGGCTGTACGCGATGGCGTAAACGCCGGCGAAATCGAAGGTCCGCGCATGCTGGTCTCCGGCCCGGCACTCGGAATCACCGGTGGCCATTGCGACGACAACCTCCTGCCGTTCGAATATCACCACGTGGCAGAGGGAGTTGCGGATGGCCCGTGGGCGGCGCGCGCAAAAGTTCGCGAAGTAATCAAGTACGGAGCCGACGTGATCAAGATCTGCGCTTCGGGCGGAGTCCTGAGCAAGGGCGATTTACCCGGCGCACCGCAATATACGCTGGAAGAGATGCAAGCTATCGCTGAAGAAGCGCACAAAATTGGCCGCAAAGTGGCCGCACACGCGCACGGCACGCAATCCATCAAGGACGCGATCCGCGCCGGCATTGATTCAATCGAACATTCGAGCCTGATTGATGAAGAGGGCATCGCTCTAGCCAAGCAGCATGGCACGTATCTGGTGTTCGATATTTACAACGACGATTTCATCCTGCAGGAAGGCGCAAAAGCGGGCATGCTGCCCGAATCCATAGAAAAAGAAAAGAAACTGGGACGCCTGCAGCGCGAGAATTTCCGCAAAGCGTTTCAGGCCGGAGCAAAAATTGCGTATGGAACCGATTCCGGAGTTTACCCGCACGGCGACAACGCGAAGCAATTCGGGAAGATGGTCGAGTGGGGAATGAAACCGTTGGACGCGATTCAGGTCGCGACCATCAACGCTGCCGATCTTCTTGGTTTAAGCGAAAAAGCCGGCTCACTTGAGAAGGGGCACTACGCCGATCTGATTGCCGTGGAAGGAAACCCGCTCTTAGACGCAAAAATTCTGGAAAGCGTAAAATTCGTCATGAAGGGTGGCATCATTGCGCGCAACGATTTTGCCAAGTAAATCTCGCTAAATAATTTTGCGCGAAACGCTTTCATATAAACGAAGAATCCTTGTTGTGATTTTATGTTGATCGCCGATGCGAATGTCGTGCTGGAACCACGGGTGGCGCTGGTGTTATTCGTTCTGTTGCTGGCGGCCGCGGCAGCGCCAATAGTTTTGGGGTGGCTGGCATTACTGCCTTCGGAAAGCGAACCGTTCGCTCTTCCCGATGAATCGAGCAGTAAGAATCCGCGTGATCCGTTCGCAATTTTTCTGCTTGCGAATATTTCTGTCGGCCTGCTGCTGCGGATTCCAGGAGTTCACGCAGAGTGGCTATCGTCTCAGGTCACGAGACTACTCCCGCCTGATTGGGCCGAAAACGTACTTATGATCGGCGCTATCTGGCTCGGTTTCATTCCAGGACTAGCTGCAGCGTATTCTGCCGTGCGTGCAAACCCAATACGCTGGCAGTTGCTTGTTGGCGGCGTACTGACGCTGATTCTGTGGCTAGTCGGACCGTGGCTGCTGATTACGATTTCTACTGCAGTATAGTCGAGTTGCTCTCATCCGCGACAATTTGCTGACATCCGCGAAGCGCGCCCGCCTCGGAAGGCGGGCGCCTATCCACTCCTTGAACGGAGCGGTTTTACGGCCACGAGGGATAACAGTCTGAGAAGCCGCTCCGCTACATGCGTCGAAAAATCAAAGCAGGACAACTATTGAAATAGTTATGCGGTGGCGGATTTTACTTGTTGCAGGGCCGAGGCTACTTCGCTGACGTCGGGAACGACTGGGATGTCGTAGTTTTTTACCCAGGCAACTTTTCCGTCTTTATTCACGATGATGACGGAGCGGCCGGTGATACCTTTGTCGGCGAGGTAGACGCCGTATTTGTCAGCCATGGCGCCGCGAGGATTGAAGTCCGCCAACAGCGAATATTTGATTCCCATTTTCTCGGCGTAGGCTTTGTGCGACCAGGTGCTATCCACACTGACACCGAGGACTTCCGCGTCCAGCGTTTCGAATCGCTTCATGTCGTTCACGAAGCAGACGTGTTCTTTGGTGCAGGTCGGACTCCAGTCGAGCGGATAAAACACCAGCACGACATTTTTCTTTCCCTTGAAATCTGAAAGTTTCACTTCCTTGTCGTACTGATCCTTCAAACTGAAATCCGGGGCTGTTTGTCCGACGGCGATAGGCATATCAATTCTCCCTTTGCAAAAAGTCGTTGGTGCTCGCGGGCTGAATCGGTTTCAGTTGAAAATGATAGTGGATTTAGCTGTGATTGACAAAGTGCTTTGGCCGTTAAGCGGAGTGGCTGGCGGGTGTAGAATAGCGGTATTGAACAGCGAGAGAAAGGTGGCGCTTATGGCTGGCGAAACTGCGCGCCGCGCTCCCATGATGAGCTTGCAAGAACTCTGTCGTGTTTACACCACAATTGCGGCGAAATCGGGAGAACCGGTGCCACTGTCGGCATTTAAATTGTCGAAAGAAGAAACGGAAAAGCTGTTTTCAATTTTCGATGAGGACTACCACATCAGCCGGTTTTTCCATTTCACTCGATCGCCTGGCGAAAAGTATTCTATCAACGGCGAAAGCGCTACGCACGTCGCGATCGATCCGGAAATTTCTTCTGTCTTGTAATTTGTTCGGCGCTGCTCCACGCTTTTCACGTAGACACTACGTTAGATCAAAGGTTGAGGTTCTTCGGCGATCCTTGCGGATCGCCTCACAATGGCATGTGCATTTTGGTTGGATAGCAAAGAGCTATCGCTCGCGAGAAACTGCAGCCAGACCAACTCAATGCGCGGCGGCGGGCTTCCACTTGTTGAGGAAGGCGAGAATATCGTCCGGACCCAGAGAGCGAGCTTTTTCAAATTCCTGATTTTTCTGGCTGAATAAGAGTTTGCCGTCACTATCGAGAACAGCGGCTGCGGGGACGCCGCGTTCCAAGGGAACTTCGTATTTTTTTGCCAGATCCAGATTCTTGTTGTACTCGCCGATGTCAATGTGCGCCACGACGAAATTGCGGTTCAGAGTGGGCGCGATTTCCGGCGCGTGGAACGCTTCATCGAGAACATGGCAGTCGTAGCACCAGTTGCCGCCGAAAATCAGCAGAACGCGTTGGTGTGATTTTGCAGCGGTTGCCAGTGCTTCGGAAATCTCTTTCTGAGCGTCAACATCGGCCGGATAGAGATTTTTTCTTTCTGCCGGTCCTTTGAGCCTGGTTTCCGCTTCGCGCTGCTCCGCGGCGATTTTCCATGTGGCGCCCTGCTCGACATAACTCTGGCCAACGGTCACGTAGTATTTTTTTGTTCCGCCATTTTCCGCCACGCCAAGAGTTAACTGCACTAGAAGCACGTGATAGCCGGGCTGAGGCTCTTGTTGTGATTCTACCTTGGCGGAAAGACTCTTGAGACCGCGGCCTATCCAAGAGTTCCAGTAGCTAAGCTCGCTCTTCAAATTCGATGGCGCTTTGCCGGGAGCAATAATCTTTGCAGAGTCGGCATACATCGCTGCCAACCCGCCGGAATCTCCCGCCAGCACGGCTTTGCGCCAAGCCTCGACCCGAAGTACCGGCGAATTTGCCGCCTGCGCGCGGCACAGTGGCGACGCGACCATCGCAATAAATGGAACCAGCAAGAGGGCTGACGCGAGTCGAATTCTCACAGGAAATGCTCCCTGAGTTATCTTAGCAACTTTAGAAGCCTGTACGTGCTTCTGGACAGCAAGCGGCGATCAGCCAAGCGCTGGCCTGTGCGCACGGATGATAGACTGATGCCATGTACGCGCAAAAGTTTCTGGTGGACGTGGTGATTCGTGGAGAGCGGCGCGCGTGTCCGATGGACTGGCTGGACCAATTCTGCATGCGCAACTTTACCAACGCCGCGGAGTTTGACGACACGCTGCCAATTGGCGATGGCGAAGTGGAAGCAAGCTTTCGGCTTACGCCGCAGCGTTTTTCCGAAGGGCTGGCAGGGTGGCTGACACAACGCGGTAAGGGCGAAGGCCAGGCGGTGCTGGTCGAAACGCGTGTTGCCAAAAAGGATTCCGACGGTTGATGCGAACGGCTGACTAGGCTGCGGAATCTTTTTTCTTGCCGCGCAAGAAGGCGACGATTTCTGGAAGAGCGTTCATGGCGGCGGCCTCGCCCGCGGCAACTAATTCCGGCGTCTTGGTAAAATCATCCCATGCAAAAGAGGAAACGTCGGGCTCGATGATCACATTGGCCTGCTGGCGCCAGGTGAGGTCGGTGTGCTTTTGAATGATGTTGAAGGAGCGGCTGATGATGTCTACCGCAGTGCGCGGATTTTCGATTCCCCCGGCTTCGAGATAAACCGCGATGACGATATCAGCACCCTGAATGAGAGCGCCTTCGACCGGGACTGGAGCGGTGAGAAAGCCGTCCACCAGTGTGCGGCCTTCGTATTGGATCGGAACGAACAATCCGGGGTAAGCGCAGGAAGCGCGCAGCGGCGCGGCAAGAGAACCGTTCAGATAGTAAATCGTCACGCCTGCGTTGATGTCCGTCGCACTGATGGCGAGGGGTATTTTTAATTCGGCGAAGGTCGTGGCAGGCGTCATGCGCGCGAGATATTTTTCCATGCGCTGGTTGGTCGCCAAACCGAGCCAGGATGGAGTCCAGCGGCCAAAATCCGCAAACGTCGTGGCCTGGCCGATCTCCTGCATTTTTTCGAGTGACACCCCGGAGCAAAAGCCGGCGCCGATCAGGGCGCCTACGCTGGTGCCGGCGACGCAGTCAATCGGAATGCCTGCATCGCGGAACGCACGCAGTACCCCGATGTGCGCGATGCCGCGCGCAAAGCCTCCGGCCAGCGCCAAGCCAATTTTTGGGCGCGCGGTGCTCTCGCTGGCGTCGCCATAGGCAAACTCGCGAAACTTATCTTTCGCCAGGCGCAGCCATTCCAGGGCTTCACTTACCTTACGATCCAGCATGAGATTCTATTTTAAGCTGTGCGCGGCGGCATTGCTAAGGTTTGACCGCGCGTTGTTGGTTTTGTAACCTGTCCGAGCATTGCGATCGCGGTCCAATTCGCAGCCGAAAGCATTCAAATGAAAATTTCCATACAAAAAGTAGTGGTGCTGGGCGCCGGCACGATGGGCGCGCGGATTGCGGCACATTTTGCCAATGCCGGGTTGCCATGCGTGCTGCTGGATATGGTGCCGCCGGACCTGAAGCCGGGAGCACCTGCGTCAGAGCGGAACCGGTTTGCGCGGAACGGTATCGAAGCGGCGAAGAAATCGCGGCCGGCGGCATTTTTTGGCGCTTCGTTGGCCGACAAAATTTCGATTGGAAATTTTGAGGATGATCTGGGGCGATGCGCAGAAGCGGACTGGATTATCGAAGTGGTTGCAGAAAATCTGGAAATCAAGCGCAACCTGCTGGCGCGCGTGGCGCAATTTCGAAAACCGGTAGCGATTGTCACGACGAATACTTCCGGCCTGCCCGTGCACCTGATCGCGGAAGGATTGCCGGAGGAATTTCAACAGCACTGGGCCGGAACACACTTTTTTAATCCGCCGCGCTACCTGAAGCTGGTGGAGATTATTCCGGGGCCCAGGACAACGCCGGCGGTGGTGGAGACGCTAACAGATTTCTGCGATCGCAGGCTGGGTAAAGGCGTAGTGGTGGCAAAAGACACGCCGAATTTTATCGCCAATCGCATCGGCACGTTTTCGATGCTCAATGCGCTGCGTTTGATGGGCGAACTGGACATGACCGTGGAAGAGGCGGACGCGTGCACTGGGCCGGCGGTGGGCTGGCCGAAATCGGCGACGTTTCGAACGGCGGATATCGTCGGACTGGACGTGCTGATCCATGTGGTGAAAAACATTTATGAAACCGCTCCGGATGACGAATCGCGCGAACGCTACAAAGTGCCGGTGCTGGTGGAAGAAATGGCGCGGCGCGGCTGGCTGGGCGACAAGACCGGCCAGGGGTTTTACAAAAAACTAAAAGGCGACGGCGAAAAAGAAATTCTGACGTTGGACGTGCACACCATGGAGTATCGCGCGCGGCAGAAGGCGCGATTTGCTTCGCTCGAAGCCGGCAAGACCATCGACGATACCAGGCAACGATTGCGCGCGCTGGTGGGGCCGATCCTGGAAGGGCAGAAGGGCGACAAGGCACAACAATTTTTGTGGGGCGCGCTGTCGGAGACTTGTTTGTATGCGGCGCGACGCGTGCCGGAAATTTCGGACAACATTGTGGACGTGGACTGCGCGATGCGCTGGGGATTTGGTTGGGAACTTGGTCCATTTGAAATGATGGATGCGTTGGCGCTCGATGCGTTTGCCGCCCGCGTGCAGAAAGAAGGGCGGGAGCTTCCTACGTTGATCGAAAGAGTCTTGGCAAGCGGCCGCAAAAGCTTTTACGAATCGGCAAAAGGGACGACGACGGTTTTCGACCTGGGCGCGGCAGGGGTGAAGAAAATCGAAGAGCCCGTTGGAATTATTATCCTGAAAACGTTGAAGGACGCAGGCCGCGAAGTCGAGCGCAATTCCGGAGCGAGCCTCATCGACTTGGGCGATGGCGTAGTGTGCTGCGAATTTCACGCCAAGATGAACGCCATTGGCGCGGACCTGATCGCGATGATTCACAAAGGGCTGAAACGGCTGGAGACGGATTTCGACGCGATGGTGATCGCGAATCAGGCGGTGAATTTTTCGGTTGGCGCAAATTTAATGCTGGTGCTGGTTGGCGCGCAGGAACAGGAGTGGGACGAACTGCACATGGCGGTGAAGCAATTTCAGAATGTGAATCTGGCGATCAAGTACGCAAAAAAGCCGGTGGTGGCGGCGCCGCAGGGCATGGCGCTTGGAGGAGGTTGCGAGATCAGTTTGCACGCCGCGAAGATTCATTCCGCTGCCGAAGCGTACGTCGGATTGGTCGAAACCGGAGTGGGACTAATTCCTGGAGGCGGTGGAACGAAAGAGATGCTGATCCGCGCGAACGAACACGCGGTGGGCGGGGAAGATTTGGATTTGTTCCACGCGCTGAAGCCAGTGTTTGAAAATGTGGCGATGGCAAAAGTCGGAACCAGTGCGGAAGAGTGCCGCGAACTGGGATATTTCCGGCGCGAAGATCGCTACTCGATGAATACACGGCGCCTCGTGGCCGACGCGAAGGAAACTGCGCTGGGACTGGCGCGATCGGCATGGAAGCCACTCGCGGCGAGTTGGCAGGAAGGCGCGCAGAGCACGCAAATCAAAGTGCTGGGCCAACAGTTTCTTTCCGGCGCCAAGCTGGCGATACACATGCTGGTGCGTGGTGGATACGCTTCGGAATACGACGCAGTGGTGGCGCGCAAACTCGCGAATATTCTTGCGGGAGGGCCGCTAACGTCGCCACAGATGGTCAGCGAACAATATGTTCTTGATCTGGAGCGCGAGGCGTTCGTTTCGTTGTGCGGCGAAAAGAAGACGCAGGAACGCATCGCGCATACCTTGAAAACCGGCAAGCCTTTGCGTAACTAGCGCGTCAGGAACAGCGGCGGCAAGCGAGGTGGCTCATGAGCATGATCGGGAAGCTCCGCCAGGTGTCGGACTTCAATCTCGCAAAATACAGGAACAATCCCGGGGAGATGGTACGTGCGCTTGCTGGAGCGCAACACCCGGGCGACCCCGCCGGGTTCGCGGCGCTGCGCGAAACGCTGCAGCAATCGCCTGTCGTGAAAAGAATGATTGAACTCAGGCAACAACAAAAAGTGCCATCGCGCGAAGAACAGGCCGAAATACAGCAGGAAATGATGAAGCTGATGAAGCAGGTCGTGCAAATGCAGAAAGGGGGGCTGACGAAAATAACTTCGGGAGGACCACAGTCAGCCGGAAGAGCGGCAAGCGAGGAACTTGATCCCCACAAATCGTGGCATTGCCTGCATTTCATGTTTACCGGCAATGCGGAGGACACGGACGGCACTCCTTTGGGAGACGCGATTCTGGGAGGTACCGAAATTGACGGCGATGAGGCGGATACTGGTTACGGACCGCCAAGAGCGCTTTCGCCGGCCCAGGTGCGCAATGTTGCGGCTGCGCTCGCGGAGTTTCCGATTCAGAAGAAAGCGAGCGAGTTTGACGTCCAGGCCGCGGAGAAGGCAGGAATCTACGTCGCGCGCCACGGAGTAGCGGAGCTGACTGAGTATTTCGGCCAATTGCGAAGTTTCTACGATGACGCCGCGCGCAAGGGGAATGCCGTACTTTTGTGGATCGAGTGAAAACGTATAGAATCGTATTGAAATAGCGCTTCCAACTCGAATATAATTCCCGCAGACGAGGTCGCGCTGTGCAACGAATGCTAGCTCCGCGGGAAGCCGCGAATATTCTGGGCGTCAGTTATCCGACGTTGAAGCAGTGGATTTACCGCGGGAAAATAAAGACCGCGAAGACCCCGGGCGGGCATCACCGCGTGCCGGAAAGCGAAATCGACCGTTTGATTCCAAAAAGACTGGAGCGCGGAGACATCGGTTTGCGGCGCGGCCAGTTTCGCAAAATCAGCGGACGCAATCAGCTGATTGGTCGCGTAGTAGCCGTCAAGTACAGCGGGATTCTCGCACAAGTCACGCTGGCGATTGGCGAACAGCACATCACCTCCATCATCACTGCAGATGCCGCGAAGGAGATGCGGCTAAAACCGGGTGAACGAGCAGCGGCGCTGATCAAGTCCACCGAAGTCATGATTCTACGGGTGTGAGAAAACATCGCAAGTCGTAAGCAAAATGGCACTCAAGAAAATATTCGGCAAAGCGTTGCTGATGATATTTGCAGTGAGCTGTTTCGCGCCTACGAATTTTGCACAGAAGAAAACGGTTCGTGTTGCGGCGGCTGCCGATTTGCAGACGGCGATGCCAGAAATTGCCAGAGCCTTCGAAGCGCAAACCGGAACAAGCATTGACGTCGCGTACGGCTCTAGCGGGAATTTCTGCGCGCAGATTCAGAACGGGGCGCCGCTGGATGTGTTTTTTTCGGCGGACCAGGAATACCCCAGAGAGCTTCAGGAATCCGGATTTGCCGAGCCGCACAGTACAGAGACTTATGGCGTCGGCAAAATTGTTTTGTGGATGCCGGCGAACGCCAAATGCAATCCGCAGCGGGACGGATGGCAGTGCCTGCAAGATCCGGCCGTAAAAAAAATTGCAATCGCGAACCCGGCGCATGCGCCTTACGGAAAAGCGGCCGTAGCGGCGCTACAAAAAGCGGGGATTTACGATGCCATCAAGGCAAAGCTCGTGCTTGGAGAGAATATTTCGCAAGCGGCGCAGTTTGTGCAGTCCGGAAACGCGGAGGCGGGAATCATTGCGTACTCACTGGCGCTATCGCCGGCTTTGCAAGGCGGCAAGAAGTGGATGATTCCTGCGGAATTGTATCCGCGGATTGAGCAGACCGTCGTGGTATTGAAATCGGCGAAGGAGAAGCCAGCGGCGAAGGAATTCGTAAAGTTTGCCATGCACGGACCAGGCCGCGAAGTACTGGCGAAATACGGATTTGAGCCGCCGCCAGCACCATAGTGGATTAGGACGGCAGAAGGCTTTGAGGTTGATTCGAAAATGGAAGCATTGTGGCTGTCGGCGCGACTGGCTGCGAGTTCGGCGTCGATTTTGTTGTTGATCGGAATGCCGCTCGCTTACTGGTTGGCGCAAACAAAATGGCGCGGGAAGTTTCTGCTGGAGAGCGTGATCGCTCTGCCATTGGTGTTGCCGCCGACGGTGCTGGGTTTTTATCTGCTGGTGGCTATGGGAGCGAACGGGCCCCTAGGCAAATTGTGGATAGCGCTGTTTGGCCATACTTTGGCGTTTACATTTTTGGGCTTGCTAGTGGCGTCAGTGTTGTACAGCTTGCCGTTCGCAGTACAGCCGCTGGTCGCGGCGTTCGAAAGCGTCGACGGGCGGCTTTTGCACGCAGCGGCGGTGTTGGGCGCGGGCCGTTGGCGTACCTTTCGAGAAATTATCCTGCCCCTTTCGGTGCGCGGTGTAATTACCGCGACGGTATTGAGTTTCACGCACACGCTGGGCGAATTCGGCGTGGTTTTGATGGTCGGCGGAAATATCCCGGGGATTACGCGCACGATTTCGATTGATATTTACGACCACGTGCAATCACTTGAGTACGAAGCGGCGAACCGCCTGGCGGTCGCGCTGCTGCTGATTTCGTTCGCGGTTTTGTCCACGATCTACGCCGTTAACCGGCGGGTGTGGTCGCCGTGGCCGGTGGCGCGCGGTGAGTGATCCATCGACGCGGCAAAACGCAAACGGGACGCTGGCGGCGCGCCTGCGTTTTGCTCGGGCCGGACGCCATCGCGCGGCGTTCGAACTGGATGTTGATTTTCAAATCGGCCCGGGCATCACTATTTTGTTTGGTCCATCGGGTGCCGGAAAATCCACGCTGCTCGATTGCATCGCTGGATTGTTGAAGCCGTCAGAAGCGCGCTTGACGCTTGGGGAGAAGGTGCTGCAGGATTCCACTGCCAGGATTTTTCTTTCGCCACAAAAACGCAACATCGCCTATCTTTTTCAATCGCCTGCGCTTTTTCCGCATCTGACGGTAGAAGAAAACGCCGGCTTTGGATTGGCCAGTGCGGGACTGGAAGAACGAAAGGCGGCGGTTTACTACCTGCTGGAAGTGTTTCGCGTGGCACGCCTGGCGGGGCGCAAACCGGCAGAAATTTCCGGTGGCGAAGCGCAACGCGTGGCGCTGGCCAGGGCGCTTGCGCCCTCTCCGCGCGCAGTGTTGCTGGACGAGCCGCTGAAAGGATTGGACGCGGAATTGAAATCATCCATCGTAGATGATTTGCGTTCGTGGAATCGCGTCAATCGGCTGCCGATTTTGTACGTAACGCATCAACGCGACGAAGTGGATGCCTTAGGCGAACGCGTCATCGCTCTGGACCGTGGCCGGGTGGTTTCCGAGGGTGTGCCGTACACAGTCCTCGATGCCCCACGAACCAAACGCCTGGCGCACTCGGCTGGTTTTGAAAATTATCTGACCGCAGCAGTGCTGGAATTGCGCGAAGCCGATGGTGTGATGCGCGTCCGAGTGACAGGATCGGATGCAGAGTTGGAGCTTCCACTGGGCTATGCGGCGGTACGAGATCGCGTGCACGTGGCGATCCGTGCCGGAGATATTTTGTTGGCGACGCAACGGCCGCTGGGGCTCAGTGCGCGAAACATTCTGGAGGGAACGGTCGACTCGGTGGAAGTTCGCGGTGCGACGGTGGTGTGCCGGGTCAATGCCGGAGCAATGTTCTTAGTTCATGTAACGCCGGGAGCGCTACGCGCGCTTGAAATTGCGACGGGCAAGCGCGTGTGGCTGGTGATCAAGACACATTCGTGTCAGCTGGTGGAAGAGTGAGTCGACACTAGCGACGCCCGCCCCTTAAAAAGAGGATCAGAAAGACAGCGGGATACGGCCGCTACGAATCAACGAGCCGTAGCCGCCGCAGGCGCTGCCGTGGTTCCGGCCGCAGCAAATTTCAGCTCGTCGGCGATCAACTCCGTGCCTTTTGGCGTCGCGTGAATCACCACGCGCTGGCCAACGGCTACATCCGCAAATTTAGCGGGCTTACCATCGTTGGAGACGTATACCGTGGTGGGTGCGAGCTTCACTTCAACTGATTTTCCGTCTTGAGTTTTGACCATGACCGATTCTGGGCTGATTTTTTCGATGGTTCCGATGACATGTTTTTTGTCGCCGTGCGCGAAGGCTGGCAGCGCAAGCAGGACTGAAAGTAGAAGTATTATCGAGCGGAGTTTCATGTTCTTGGCTCCCTGCAGTTATTTTAACCCACAACGCCCCTTGCAGATGTCTTCAGTTGAGATCCTGAAGCGATCCTATCGGATCGACTCAGGATGACAACGTGGTGATGAATTGTCGTAAGTGCCCCAGTTAGTGATGATGCTGCTCCGCATTCGAAGGTGGCTTGCCGCCGTTCAGGAAGTCATTCTCTTGCTGTTCTTCCTCGCGATCCTGCGGACCCTTTGGATTGTACTTTTCCATTTCGAGCTTTTCTTCGCCGGTAAGGGCAGGCAAATGCCGGATAAAGTGGACCAGTTTCCAACTGGAATCGGCGTCGCCGTGTTCAGTGCCGGCGCCGCCGAACGCGGGCATGCCAGTTAGTCGCACTCCATTTTCGATGATCCAGAAAATATCGCCGTCGCTAAGAGCTTGCGTTGTAGTCGCGCGAAGATCGGGCGGCTTGGGATAGAGGCCGCGGCCGATCATGGTGTCTCCGCTCCCATCGTTGCCGTGGCAGATGGCGCAGTGATCGGCGAAGTGCAGCCGGGCTTCGCGCTGGACATTCGGCGAGTCCGCGACTGGGTTTTTCTGGTTGTGCGCGGAGGAGGGAGCGGCCATTTTGCGAGCGATGCGGGCGATGGCGGTTTCGAGCGCGCTCGGTTGGGCTTTTGCGCTTAGCCCATCGTGCAGAATGCTGACCGCGGCGGCGGCTAGAAGCGCCAAAACGGCAATAGAGATCAGGAGAAAGAGCGGGCCACGTTTCATAGCGAGTGTTCGCCGACTTCAGAATTGTTGCCGGGCTGCGTCAGCTCTTTCAAGACCATGCGAAGAATCCTTTCTTGCGAAAAAAGGGCAGGAGTGCGCGGATCGTACACCAGTCGTTGCATGCGGAGGGGGGCCAAGAATAGCCATCGCGTTTCCCGGTATGTCCCTTAGATTAACCGGCAGGCAGAAGGTTGTAGATTTGTTTGTCATTCTCTGTACGTAATTCCTCCGGCGCGGGGTGGCGGATCACAGGTGGGCGGCGGTGCGGGCGGCGATTTTGTGATCTTCGCTTTCGATGATCAGTACCAGGTCGTTGGTGAGGGGAACGCCTGCACTCTTTATTGTAAACGTGTAATTCCATTGAAATCGGGGAGCGAGTTCGTCGGCGGCTTGCTTGGCGAAGGGCATCAGACGCGTCACGCTGGCATCGGTGCGTTTGCTGCCGTCGACAGGGCGAATCGCGATGCCGTCTTTCCAGTAAAAATGCAGGCGCAAGGCGCTGATGATTTCCGGAGTGAGTGGCGGGCGCACGACAGTGTCCTTCAAATCGCGTGAACACGGATAATCGAGTAGATGAAAAGTTACCAGTAGTTCGTCGGGGAATTCGGTGACGGGTTTGTCATAACGAAAGTAAGCGCTGCCGTCGTCGGTATCCACGCGGCGCAGGCCATCGAAGAAATCGGGAGCGGTGACGCCTCCGGAGAAGCGGAAACAGGAGCCGTTCTCGAGGTGGCCGTCAGTGGCGAAAAAGGCGCCGCCATCGAAGTTCCAGACGGTGCGCTTGGGGACTTTGGGGGCTTTTTTCTTGGGATTTTCGGGTTTGTTGATGCGGTCTTCGATGCGCGATTGTGGTGGCGGGCATGCGCCGGTGCTGTAAAGAAAAATACCGGATGCGGCGCATAAGAATACCGCGCACCATACGGACTTTGCGAAAATCGCGAGCATCAGTTTGGCCCAGGATTTGAGTCTACCGCGGGCAGGGGATTACGCATGCGGAAAGAGATTGCGCCGACTTGATAGATGGCTTGGTCGCCGTTGACGGATTTTGGTTGGACTTTTCCGGCTAGGACGGAATGGATGGTGGCGTCGAGTTGCGGAAGGACAGAGGGTTGCGCGACCGGAACATTGTGTGCGCCGAGGACGAGTTGAATTTCGGGCGCGAGTGCGGCAAGTTTTTTTACGGAGGCAAGGTAGCCGAAAAAATCGGTTTCCGGGCGGTAGAGCCAGATTTCTCCGGGATAGAAAGTGTCTCCGGTGAAGAGCAGGCCGCTGGCGCGATCGATGAGTGAGATGGAGTCTGGAGTGTGGCCGGGAGTAGCGATGACTTCTACGGTGCGGCCGCCGAGATTGACTTTGAAGTGGTCGTGGACGAAGAGCGAAATCTTCCAGGGCTTGGTTGAGTATTTTGCAGGGTCGAACTTTCTAGGTAGCGCGCCGCAGATTTGATGCTTGGCAATTTCAGCTTGCGCGTCTTCGCGGGAGCCTTTCGCGCTGGCGCGTGTGAAGGCGGTATCCATGCCGTAAACGAAAGGAAATTGCCAGTTGCCGCCGACATGATCATCGTGCGTATGCGAGTTGAGTACCACGATGGGGCGCGAGGTGAGACGCGCGACGATGGCTTTGATATTGCCAATGCCCATGCCGGTGTCGAAGAGTAGCGCTTGCTTAGTGCCTACGATGAGATAGGAAATGACTTCTTCGGCTTGATGTGGCTCGTAGATCGCAAAGGTGGCTGGAGCGACTTTGTAGACTTCAAACCACGGGTCGTTGAGCGGGACTTGTTCGAGCGCTTTGAATTCCGCACGCGGTAGATTGCGGCACCATTCGGGTTTTTCAGTTTGCGCGAGACAAACGGGAGAAAGGCTTAACGCAGAGGACACAGAAGCGCAGAGACCACCGAGCCAAAGAAACATACGCAGAAGAGTCAGAGAAGTTTTTTTGTTCATGGATGGGTTTTGTCTGCGATCCGTGAGGCACCGGTGAAAATGGATTTTGGGAGCATCATGTGGACGCCTTTGTTGCCGTCGACAAGTTCGGTGATATGGAGATCGGCGGCGACGCTCGAGAGCATATAGGCGTCGTCGCGCGAGAGACGTTTTTCGGTCATGAGGAAATCGATCATCTCGCGGACGGCGAGCGTGGCGCAGGCATTCAAATCGTCATTCAGGCCCATGGTGATGTAGTGCGTGGGCGTTTCCGCGCGCGGCCATTTCAAATGCATATCCTTGCGCACGATGAATTGAAACGTGCCGATGAGGGAAGTTTCCAGCGCGGTGATGTCAACTTCACCGTCGCCTTGGCCGGCGTGGCCGTCGCCGACTTCAAAGAGCGCTCCGGGCGCGTGCACGGGAAGATAGAGCGTCGTGCCGGCGACGAGGTCCTTGTTGTCGAGATTGCCCCCCATAATCCACGGCGGAGCGCTGTTGAAGCGGCCCGCGCTTTCCGGCGGCGCGTCCCCCATGCTTCCGAAAAAGGGATGCAGCGGAATCTCGACTCCCGGCGCGAATTTCGCGACCATGCGCGTTTCATCCAGTGGAATAATTTTTATTTTCGTGTAAGGATAATCGTCCGGCAGATAACCGCGGCCCGGCCCGAAGGCATTGTAGGCGTAAGGAATCGCCAATTTTATGGCGAGAATTCTCACTTCGAGCACGTCGCCGATTTCCGCGCCCTCGATGTAGATCGGCCCCGTTAAAATGTGCCCGCCCGGTCCTTTGTCCTTGACCTGATCGGTGATGTCGCGTAGTGACTGCTCGACCTGCTCCGGCGGCACGCCCGCATCTTCCAGCCGCTTCGGGCTGTTCGTGATCAGCGTCTGAATCTCCACCGTGTCGCCCGACTTGACGCGCAACACCGGCACAGCCTTCGCGTCGTAGTAGCCCCACGCCACTGTCTTCGGCGTCGGCTTCAGCGTCAACTTCTCCTGCGCAGCCGCTCCCTGCGCGATTAGCAAGCTAGCAGTCAGTAAGACAGCGAACTTATTCGACACTGCTTTTCCTTTTGAACCTAGAAGCAAGCCGTGTCAGCAGGTTCGTCTTGCCACCATTGATGCCCGCCGGTTCGAGACGTTGATACAGTTTGTGCGTCATTCCAGGGATGTCCTGATCATGACGAAAGCCGGTCAGCTTTTTTGCCAGCTCTGCGGGTATCCAAATTTGCGTTCCGCAATTGCAATCGGAAGCTGAACTAAACATTACGTGATCCTCAACCAAGCAAAATACGAGCTCGGCCCCTGCTGAAAGCTTCGCGAGCACCCGGCCCCCGATCTCGCCGCTGTTGTAGAGAACTAGACACCATAGTTTTGGAATCTCGACGGCGACGATTTTCGACGCAGGTCGCACGCAGCACAAATCCGGTCGAGAGTCCCATTTTTTAGCGCCGCCCACGAAAGTGAATAGCCCATTTCGTCAGCATCCTTACGGATGCGTCATGTCCTCGGGTTTGACTAGAACGTCGAATTCTTCGGCGGTGAGGAAGCCGAGTTTTAGGGCGGCTTGGCGGAGGCTGGTGTGTTCGTGGTGGGCGGTGTGGGCGACTTTGGCGGCGTTGTCGTAGCCGATTTTGGGGGCGAGGGCGGTGACGAGCATGAGGGAGTCTTTGACGTAATGGTCGATGATGTCGCGATTGACTTCGATGCCGTGGACGCAGTGATCGACGAAGGAGTTGCAGGAGTCGGCGAGCAGTTCGACGGAGTGGAGATAGTTGAAAATCATGACCGGCTTGAAAACGTTGAGTTCGAAATTGCCTTGCGAGCCGGCAAAGCCGATGGCGGCGTCGTTGCCCATGACTTGCACGGCCACCATGGTGATGGCCTCGCACTGCGTGGGATTCACCTTGCCCGGCATGATCGATGAACCGGGCTCGTTTTCTGGAAGCGTGAGTTCGCCGAGGCCGCAGCGCGGGCCGGAAGCGAGCCAGCGAATGTCGTTGGCGATTTTCATGAGCGAGGCGGCGAGAGTCTTGAGCGCGCCGGAAGCGAAGACGATTTCGTCGTGCGCGGAGAGGCTGGCGAATTTGTTGGGATGCGAACGGAAAGGCAAGCCGCTGAGCTCGCTGATTTTGCGCGCGGCGCGCTCGGCAAATTCGGGATGCGCGTTGAGGCCGGTGCCGACGGCGGTGCCGCCGATGGCCAGGTCGTAGAGGCCATCGAGCGCTTGCGCGATGCGGAGGAGGTCGCGGTCGAGCAAGCTGACCCAGCCGGAAAATTCCTGGCCAACGGTGAGCGGCGTTGCGTCCTGCAAATGCGTGCGGCCGATTTTGATGATGCTAGTGAATTCTTTGGCTTTGGTGTCGAGGGCGTCACGGAGTTTTTCTACGGCGGGGATTAAGCGGCGAGCCGTTTCCGTGGCAGCTGCGATGTGCATCGCGGTGGGGAAGGTATCGTTGGAGGATTGCGACATGTTGACGTCATCGTTGGGATGGATGGGCTTCTTGCTGCCTATCGCGCCGCCAGCGATTTCAATGGCGCGGTTGCCGATGACTTCGTTGACGTTCATGTTGGTCTGCGTGCCGCTGCCGGTTTGCCAGATGCGCAGAGGGAAGTGATCGTTGAGCCGGCCGGAGATGACTTCGTCGGCGGCCTGCGCAATGAGTTTTGCTTTTTCGGCGGAAAGCTTGCTGAGATCCTGATTTACGAGGGCAGCGGCTTTTTTGAGAATGCCAAAAGCGCGGATGAGCTCTGGCGGCATGGTGTCCTTGCCGATGGCGAAATGGATCAGCGAGCGGGCGGTTTGCGCGCCGTAGTAGCGGTTGGCGGGAACGTCCATTTTGCCCATGGAATCGGATTCGGTGCGAGTGGGCGCAATGCCTGGAGGCGCGGAGGTTGGTTTGACGGCTTCGGACATTGGCGAGCGGCTCCTAATCGGTAGAGCATAAAAACATAACACAGAGTTGCCGTTCGAGAGCGCGGCGAACGAGACTTGCATTGCTAAATCGGCAGCGATAGGCTTCGCAATTCAATGACCTCACATGTTTACGTGATTGCGGGACCTAATGAAGCGGGCAAGACCACGTTCGCGCGCGAATTTCTCCCGAATTACGCGCACTGTCCGAATTTGTAAATGCTGACCTGATAGCGGAGCGGCTTTCACCTCTAGCGCCAGAAACCGCTGCGATCGCGGCGGGGAGGCTGATGCTCGAAAAAATCGAAACGTTTGCTAACCAAAGTGCGGAACACTGCAATTGCCGGGTCTGTTCCGAGTTATCGAACGGCGTCCACCGATCTGCAATCAAGTATGAGCTGCATACCTCCTGAGATTATGGCATTGCCGATCGAAGAACGTGCGTTGATTGCGTTTCAGGTCGCAGTTCGAAAAGCGATCGAAGAGCATGCGCGCGAGGGATTGCCGATGTATGTGTGGCGCGAGGGGGAAATTGTAGCTGTGCCTGCCGAAGAGTTACTTGAAAAATTCTGAATGAATGCTACTTGTTTGGAATTAAGGTGTTTTGGCTGGCGGCGCAGCGCCACACGCCATTTTGCTTGATCCAAGTGTCTGTAAAACGCACGCGATGAACGTAGCTTTTCCCTTTGTTAGTGCCGGTTTCACGATAGATTCCGGTAACGACTGCGGCGTTGCCGTAGATCACTACGTTCAGGCCTTCGTCGTAAAGATGATCGGCCTGATATGCGGTTTTTGTAACGTCCCGGATATACTCGGGCTTGTTCATTATGCTGCCGTCGAAGTCGATGTAAGTGAGTGTGTCCGCGACGATGGCCGTGACGGCGGCCGCATCATGGTGTGCTTCGGCCTGATTCCATGCGCGCTCCAGTTGCCGGACCTGAATCTCATCGTTGCTGGCGGTGGACTTTTCCTGGGCGAAGAGAACCGCAGTGAACAGCAGGGCGACGGACACGGCGCATAACCAAACATTTACCGGGGCTCTCAATTGGATTCTCATTTGTGCAACCTCAGAGGGGAACGGGAACCTGGAATGAGCTGATGCTAACAAATACCCGGTGCGCAGCGCTGAGCGATTTCAAGTGGAGTGACGAAGGGAACAAGAGGCGCGCGCCGGACGACGAGAGCAGCGAGAAGAATGTATAATTTAGAAGCAGGGGAACTGCTACCAATCCAGATATGGGAACCGGGAAAAAAGGGGTAAAGGCTAGCCGCAGTGTGAAAGCTCAGCGCAAGCTGCGATTTCTGCGCACCCGTGCGCGTGAACTGAAAATGATCGGCAAGGCGCTGCTTTCGACCAAGCATCCGGTGCTGGTGCACATTATTCCGATGCGGCGCTGCAATTTGGATTGCGGATACTGCAACGAGTACGACCAGGTGTCGAAGCCGGTGCCGATTGAGGAGATGAAGCGGCGGCTGGATTATCTGGCGGCGATGGGAACGTCGATTATCACCATCAGCGGCGGCGAGCCGTTGCTGCATCCGGAGCTGGAAGAAGTGATCCGGCACATCCGCAAGCACGGCATGATTGCCGGGATGATCACCAATGGATTTTTGCTGAGCGTAGACCGGATTAAGAGCTTGAACACGGCGGGGTTGGAGCATCTGCAAATCAGCATTGATAACGTGACACCGGACGAAGTTTCGAAAAAGAGTTTGAAGACGCTGGATTCGCGGCTGGAATGGTTGTCACAGCATGCGGTTTTTCAGGTGAACATTAACTCGGTGCTAGGCAGCGGCGTGAAGAATCCGGAGGATGCGCTGACCATTGCGCATCGCGCGGTGGAGTTGGGATTCACCAGTACGGTCGGAATCATTCACGACAACAATGGACAACTGAAGGGACTGAGCGGGCGGCAGATCGAGATCTTCGAGGAGATCATGAATCTGGGCAAGCGTTCATTTTCGCGATTCAATGAGTTTCAACACAATGTTGCGCGCGGAAAAGAACACAACTGGCGCTGCCGGTCGGGCTCGCGCTATTTGTATATTTGCGAGGACGGGCTGGTGCACTGGTGCTCGCAACAGCGTGGATATCCGGGCATTCCGCTTGCGAAGTACACGCCGGAGATGCGGCACCGGGAATATTTGACGGACAAGTTTTGCGGGCCGCGGTGCACGGTATCCTGCGTGCAGCAGATTGGAATACTGGATAACTGGCGCGATCCGCAGAACCTGAAACCGATGCCGATGGCGCCGCCGGCGGACTTGGTGCAGATTGGGAAGTGAAAAAAAGAGAAGTAAAGAAGCGCTGAAATAACGATGTAAAGAAACAGAGGCGCACAGCGGATGCGCCTTTTTGTTTTGGGGTTTACACTTCTTACACAAAACGACCTTCGGTGGATTGACGGGAAAAGTGGACTTTTAAAAAATAGAGACATGACGGCACCAGCCATCGAAACGCAGAATCTGACCAAGGAATACCCGCACGGATTTCTGCATTTGAAGCGCAAAACCTCGCTGGAAAACTTGACCATGCAGGTCGAGGACGGCGAAGTGTTTGGATTTTTGGGGCCGAACGGCGCGGGGAAAAGCACGACCATCAAGTTGTTGATGGGGATCATTTTTCCGACGGCGGGAAGCGCGCGGATTCTTGGCAAGCCGGTAAGCGATGTGAGCATGCATCGGGACATCGGGTATCTGCCGGAGCAGCCCTATTTTTACGATTATTTGACGGCAGCAGAAGTGCTGGATTATTTCGCGCGCTTCCACGGATTCAGCGCGGCAGAACGCAAAGAGCGCGTGCAGAAAATGTTGCAGAGGGTCGGACTGGAGACCGCGGGGAAGATTCAACTTCGCAAATTCTCTAAAGGAATGCTGCAACGTGTTGGGTTGGCGCAAGCGATTCTGCACGATCCCAAGCTGGTCATTTTGGATGAGCCGATGTCCGGGCTGGATCCGGTGGGGCGTAGGGAAGTGCGCGATATCATTCTGGATTTGAAAAACGCCGGCAAGACCATACTTTTTTCCACGCACATTTTGTCCGACGCAGAAACGTTGTGCGACCGTGTTGGAGTGATTGCGGGAGGCCAGTTACGCGGAGTCGGCGCGCCAGGCTCGATCGTCGGAGTGAAATCGCTGGGAATGGAGATCGTATTCGAACTGACCGACAGCGGCGGACCACAAATTGAAAAGATTCGCGCGAAGGCCGCGAAGACCGGCGCGAATTACCGGATGAATGCCAGCGAAACTGAACTGTACGCAGTGCTGGAAGAATTGCGCGAAGTCGGCGCGAGAATAATCTCGGTGACGCAGATTAAGCCGACGCTGGAAGATTTTTTCATGGAATTGGTGGGCAAAGACCGCGCGCAAGCCGCAGCCATCGAGGTAAGCGGACAATGAGCCGCATTCTGATCGTTGCGAGAAATACTTTCCGCGAAGCAGTGCGAGACCGCGTTTTGTACAACCTGGTATTTTTCGCGCTACTGATGATTGCGTCGGCGGTGATCGTCGGGCAGATTTCGATGGATATTGAAACCATCGTGATGGTTAGCCTCGGATTGAGCGCGATTTCGCTGATCGGGCTGCTGATCGCGGTGTTCACGGGCGTAGGACTGGTGTCCAAAGAGATCGACAAGCGAACGCTGCACGCGGTGCTGGCGAAGCCGCTCCGCCGGTGGGAATTCTTAATGGGAAAGTTCACCGGGCTGGTGCTCACGCTGACCGTGAATACCGCGGCGATGGCTGCGGGACTTTTTTTGGCGATGTGGTTCGTAAAACATTCGATTGTGCGCGGCGATACGGTGGTGCTGGTAGGGGTGTACTTCATTCTGCTGAAGCTGACACTGGTAGTGGCGTTGGCAATGATGTTTTCCTGCTTCACGTCTCCGCTACTGGCAATCCTGTTTACCAGCGGCTTGTACCTGGCGGGACTTTTCGTGGCGCAACTGCGCAGCCTGCAAACGACGCAGATGACTCCGCATACGCAGAAATTTTTCTCGATACTTTCCTATCTGCTGCCAAATTTTGAAAATTACGACGTAATGGGCGCTGCGGCGCACGGGCGCGCGATTCCGTGCATTCTGGTGCTGCACAATACGCTGTACACCGCGCTGTATTGCGCGATTGTGCTGAGCGTGGGCGCGGTAGTTTTTTCCCGCAAGGATTTGAAATGATGTCCGGAAAATCGATGGCCTGGCTGCTGCTGCTGATTCTTCCGGCTGGATTTACCGGCGTATGGAGACTACAGCACAAGGTCAATGTTGAACGCGATGCCCTGTACCAGGAACAGGATGAAGTGCTGGTGCGGTCGCCGAAGCTGATGAAATTGGCGACGCTGGAGTACGCAACCCTGGCGGCGGACATTTACTGGACGCGCGCAGTGCAATACTACGGCAGCAAACACCTGGAGCAAGAAACAAATCTGGAAAGCCTGTGGCCATTGCTGGACGTGGCTACCACGCTCGATGCGAATCTGCTGCCGGCGTACCGGTTCGGTGCGACGTTCCTGAGCCAACCGGAGCCACGCGGAGCCGGACGGCCCGATCTGGCAGTGCAATTACTGGAGCGCGGCTTAAACGCGAATCCTGACTACTGGAGACTGAATCAGGACTTGGGAAACGTCTACTATCTGGAATTGAAGGACTACGCGAAAGCAGGACAGGCTTATCTGGACGGAAGCAAGAAGCCGGGGGCTGCGCCATGGATGAAAGTTATGGCGGCGCGATTCCTGGAAAAAGGTGATTCGCGCGAGACCGCCACGATGTTGTGGACGGAATTGTTTGAGTCCAGCACTGATCCAGCGATCAAGGAGACCGCGCGAATTAACATCGAGCTGTTGCGCGCCGATGAAGACGTCGAGCAAATCAACGCCCTTGCGCAACAATTCAAGGCTAAGATGGGCCGTCCACCAATAAGCATCAGCGAAATGGCGCAGGCCGGGCTGATTGGTGGAGAGCCGGTTGACCCGACCGGGCATCCGTACGTGATTGGACTCGATGGCAAAGCCCGAATCTCGAACAAGAGTCCGCTGTACAAGGAAAAAAGCGTTTACCGGCGACCGTTGTAGTAATGCGTGCAGCTCGCACTCCATCGATCTAATCGAAACGAATTCGAGAAGCGTCAGCGATCGATAATGCAGAGCAGAGTCATCTGAGGATCAATGAGAAGTTTGCCGGGCTCGCGCGTGGAGTTGAAATGAAACGGTGTTTCCTCTCCTGACGCTATGACGCGCCCCAGATAGCCGCCATTGCTGGAATAAATCGGTACCGGCGCTACGAATGAACTGGCGACGCCGCGCTGCAGCAGCTTGCCTTTTACCACGAAGCCCTTTTCTGACCGCCGGGCGGAATATTCGATATGGTAATGCGGTATTCCGGTTCCGCGCACCCAGTCCGCGAAAAACCAGTCCATGGAGCGCTGTCCTTCGATTCCCATCGCAGGAGTCATCACCGATTCGATTTCCCGCTGCAGATCGTTAGTGGAAAGCGCGCGATAGGCGTACTTGGTCTGCAAGGTGTGCAGCAGCGAGATAAAGCGGGCGTCGGGATTCTTCGTGGAAGGTTCGCGAAGCATTTCCCGGAGCATGTGAAAAACCCAGGAGCCTTTTCCGTACACCAGCAGATCGAAACCTTCCGGATCGCGCGAGGAATCAAGACGAAAGCCTAGATCCAGGCTGCCGATTTCCGCTGGCGCAGTTTCCGTCGATTCTTTTTCCACGAGCCGTTTTCGGTAGCGATCCAGCCACAGCCGCAGTTTGTGCTCGGGGATTTTCTGGCTGTCGGCAAACAGAAGCGCCATGTAGTTGGCCAGCCCTTCGTCAATCCACTGATCGCGATAGCTGGACCATCCGACCACGTTGCCCCACCACTGATGCGCCACTTCGTGAAATGGAACCAGGTCATGAAAATGTTCCTGGCCGCTTTCGGAAAGGCCGGCGCGCTGCTGAGTTTCGGCAGGCAGGAACGAATAAGTAGAAAGATAGAGAAGACCCGGCCAGCCCTGACCAAAGGTTCCGGGAATCTGCGAAACGCTGAGTTGGTGGAAGGGAGCTGGTCCGGACAAATTTTCGTAAAAATGGATGGAAGAATCGATCTCCCGCGCCAGTGCCTTAAGAGCGTCGGCGGGACTTGGCTGCGGCATCTGCAAACGTAAGTGGTTGCCACGCTGTGCACCGATGGGGCCGGATAGGGCGTTTGAGATGTCATCCATTTCGGGTTGACGAAGGCGGCTGAGCAACGCCTGTTCGAGTTGACGGTTCGCGTATACGTCCACGGAGTAGCCGTTATCAGCAAGCGAAGCGAACGCATACTCGCCCAGATTGAAACCGGCGACGCTCGCTGGTTTTTCCGTCCGCCAATGCCCAGTACGGGTGTCGCCATCCTCGTGTTCGTCGATTTTGGTGCCGGTGGCTGCGAGGCGAAGCTTGCGCGGCCAGTGAAAGGCCAAGTCATAGCTGGAGAATGAAGCAGTGTCGCCAAGGTGCGGATACCAGCTTTCGCGCGCGCCGACAAACAGAACGCCATTGCCTGCGTTGCGAATGACGTTGCCGTGATAGCGAAAGGTAAGTTCGATTTCTTCGCCTGCTGAAGCGGGGCGAGGGAGCAGGACGTACAGCAGATCGTTGCCGCTCGCGGCGCGTTCCTCGGCTGTTGAGCTGCTGTCAGGAAAGGAAGAAAGAGATTCCGTGCCCAGGGTTACTGCTTCGATGTTCAGGAGCCTGGAAAATTGAAAAGGAATCAATCGTTCGCCGGATTGCGCGGCGTGAACATGAACAATGCTGACTCCGTTGACGGAATTATCGGGATGAACGGTGGTCTCGATGCGGTAGCTGAGCGCATGGAAAGCGACCGGACGGGGCCGAATTCCGGGTGGGCAATAGGAACTCCAGACGTCGTAGTAATCCAGCCCACCGGCCTTGCGGCTTTGCCCAAAAAGCTGCGGCTCGTCACGGTCCTGGTCAAAAACGAAATCGAACGAGCCCTGGGAAACGCCCCCTAAGGTCGCGGTAAAGTAAGGATGCGGCGTTTTCGAATAGGATTCCAAGAGAATTCGAAATGAGTGCGCAGAATTACGGGACAACACGGAAGCCTGCCAGCCATCTATGAACGCGTTGTTGGCTTGCGGTTCGTTGTGGGCACGTTGCAAATCGCCACGCAGCTCAGAAACGGTGTCATCCGTAAAACGCAAGTAGGCACTGCTGAAATCCTGATCAATCATGGGCGCGCCGAGAAAATGCGCGAGCTGCTGCTTTTCGACCGGGTCGCGAGGAATCGCCAGAATGTGGCCCCGGCCGGAGAAGACCGCGCCGGTGACCTGGCCATCGAGCGCAGTAAAGAACCCGAGATAGCCCTCTTCGAATAAAAGCTTGGCGTCGCCGCGGCGCAGTTCAAGGCGACTTGATGAATCGACTTTGTAAATTGCGGCGGGATCAACTTGCACGCGATTGAGAGCGGCGAGGAGTTCGCGCGGTTCGCGAGGCGGGGCCTGTTGCGCATTGAGTGATATTGCGCAAAGCAAGATCATTGGGAAGAAGGTTAAAGCCGAGGGCCACATGCTAGTTGTGTATTGAGATTGGGCATGCAGCTGCAAGGTTGCCTCGATGCCGCCGTCGCCGTGGGGTAAATTCAAGAGATGGCGCGAAGCTGGAGAATTCGGCGAGCGTTGCTGCTGGCAGCCGTCTGCTTTATTGCGGCAGGAACGGTGCGCGGCGACACCATCGTCCTGAAAAATGGACGAAGAATTACAGCGCTCAGCGTGACGCAAGAAGGCGAGAAAATTACGTACGAGACGGCTTCGGGAACGCTGTCGCTTCCTCGCTCCATTGTGGACCACATTGAACACGGGTCAATTCCGTCGTCAGAAGCGGCTACGAACGCATCCACACTAACTCTAAAGCCTCCGGAAACTGAAGCGGCGGCGACAACGCTGCCTCCCAGCACGACTGAAATCGAAAATCGCGTGATCCAAAACGGTGAAGTGGATCGCGCCTATGTGGACGGACTGGATCAAGAAGCGCGCTCGGGACAAGCATTGCCCAATCAGAATGCGGCGATGGCGCATCACGCCGCCTCGCAATTCGAACTGGCGCACGGCACGATGGATCTGGCGTTGGAGGACGCGCGGAGCGCTTTGACGTATTTGCCCGAGCAGCCGGTGCTGCTGATGGACACCGCTTACCTGTATCTGCGACGGAGCGAGTACACCCAGTCGCTTGAGTACATTGACCGCGCACGGCGATTGGTGCCGGAAGATCCCGAAGTCTCCAAGCTGGCGGGATGGGCCTACTACGGATTGAATAAGCTGGACTCGGCGGTGGCCGAATGGAAGCATGCGGCTTCTTTGCGTCCGGATGCGGAAGTGGAAGCGGCCTTGCGGAAAGCGCAGCGCGACAAGCAGGAAGAGGAACAGTACAGGGAAAACGAAAGCAGCCACTTTACGTTGCGCTACAGCGGCGCGTCACAGCCGTCACTGGCGCGCGATGTCTTGCGCACCCTTGAACGACATTACGGCGTGATCGAATCGGAGTTGAATTACTCGCCGCCGGATTCCATAGGCATAATTTTGTACACGCAGCAGGCCTTTGCCGATATTACGCAAGTACCGAACTGGGTTGGCGCATTGAATGATGGGCGAATTCGCGTCCCAGTGCAGGGATTGAACGAGGTTACGACGGAACTCTCGCGCGTATTGAAGCACGAACTCACGCACAGCTTTGTGGGACAGAAAACGCTAGGCCACGCTCCCACCTGGATTCAGGAAGGACTGGCGCAATGGATGGAAGGCAAACGGAGCGACGTGAACGCAGCGGCGCTGATCGCGATCTATAAGAGCGATCCGGCGCTCGGCCTGAAGCACTTTGCGGGCGATTGGATGAAGCTTTCCAACGCAGACGCTGGCGCGGCGTATGCCTGGGCGCTTGCAAACGTGGAATCCCTCGTGCAGGCCGGCGGAATGAACGACATTGATCGCATCCTGGATCGCATGGCGGCGGGCGATACTCCCGAAGCCGCTCTCAAAACAGTAACGCGCTGCGACTACGCGGAGTTGACGCATGATACCGTGCAGTATTTGCACAGCAAGTATGGCAATTAATTGTTGCGGGGCGAACAACGAATGGCGTCAATCAAGCAGTTCGGATTGCACTGGCCGCGCAATCAGGAAAATCTCGACGAACTCGAGGATCTGGCCGGCTATAAAATCAGGAACCTACGTTCTGTATCACGGCGCAATGCCGGTGTATATCGGTCGCGGAGCGATTAGCGTGCCGTTGCGCACCCATGGCAAGGAAGGGTCGTAAAAGGATCAGTTCTGGGATCGCTTCTCATGGTTCGTAATCGGACGGACGGCATCGGAGCGCAAGTTAGAATCACTGTTGCTTGGGGCGCTGCCGTTCTACGTGCGCGCTAGAAAATGGATCAGCTGTGAAGCAGCAGCGCCGCGAGGAGTGCTGCGCGCTGCGGCATGATGCGGGCGACGATGAACTCCCCCGGTGAATGAGCGCCGTCACCGACTGCACCAAGTCCGTCGAGAGTGGGAATTTCCAGCGCCGCGGTGAGATTTCCATCGGAGCCACCGCCCGCGGTGCCCTCGCCGATGGTCAATCCCATGCGTCTTGCCAGCACAGTTGCACGCTGAAAAAGTTCGCTGCTCTGTTTGCGTTCGAGCGGCACGCGATTGAAGCCGCCGCGCACTGTGAGTTTTGCGCCGGGTAGAACCGGCCGTAAACCGCGCAATCGCTTTTCGATTCTTCGCATGTCGGCGATGCGAAGAGCGCGCAGGTCAAGCACCGCTCTTGCGTGGTCTGGAATTACATTGGGCCGCGTTCCGCCTGCGACCTGCCCTACGTTCACGGAAACGCCGCGCGGCAGATCATTCCATTCTTTGACAATCGCAATTTGCAGTGCCAATTCGTGAATGGCGTTGACGCCTTTCTCGGGTGCCAGGCCGGCATGCGACGCGCGGCCCTGTGCGATAATTTCGGCTTCACCGACGCCCTTGCGCGCAGTTTTCAATAGCCCCTTTGGCCCCAGCGCCGGTTCCAGCACAAAAACGGCATCGCTCCGTTTTGCTTCCGCCTCGAGCAATTTGCGTGACGATTCGCTGCCAATCTCTTCGTCGGAGGTCCAAAGAAACACAATCTTTTTCGTAAGCGCAGCGCCGGTCTGTTGAATCGCGTCCAGCGCAAAAAGCGCTTGGACCATACCAGCTTTCATGTCAAAGACGCCGGGACCGTATACGCGGCCGGCGGCGGTTCGAAACGGCATTTTCGCTAAGGTGCCAATGGCATAGACTGTGTCATAGTGCCCGAGAACGAGAAGTTGCGACCGCGGTTTTGTCTTGCCTGGCGCGTAGGTGATGCGCAAATGCGCGCCTCGATTTTTTTGCTCCAGCAATTCAACAGGTACGCCGCGCTTGCTCCATTCAGCGGCGATCGCCCGGGCGCAGGTGTCGGCGGCAGCTTTCTCTGTGCTGGGCGACTCCGTGCAGACAAATGATTCGAGCGTTCGAAGCATGTCCGGCAATCTCGGAGTAAGCCATTCAAGCAGAATTTTGGGTTCGGAGGCGGGACTCATGTCTTGCCGATGCTAACAAGCCCTCAAAAGCGTGGCAAATTCGAGGGTTGTCGCGCCGTGGCCCGCTGGCGCCGTTAGTGCACATTCTTGTCTCCGCGACTACGCCCGGTGCCGGTATAATGATAAGTTTGGCGGAGAAGCGGTGAAGCCGCAGTCTGGGGCGCCGCGACGGAGATCTTCGGATGATCATGGACGTGATGGAAATCCAGAAATACCTGCCCCATCGCTATCCCTTTCTGATGGTGGATGGGATTTTGGAAATCGAGCGGCTCAAACGAATCGTGGGAATAAAAAACGTGAGCGCCACGGAAGCGCACTTCCAGGGACATTTCCCGGGCCAGCCGGTAATGCCCGGGGTGCTGATTATCGAATCGATGGCGCAGACGGGAGGCTTGTTGCTGCTGCTGGAGGTTCCGGATCGTCAAAACAAATTGCTGTTTTTTGTTGCTGTAGACGGCGCACGGTTTCGGCGTCCAGTTGTGCCCGGTGACCAACTGAAAATCGAAATGAACGTTCTTTCGTGGCGGGGCGATTTCTGCAAGCTGGAAGGAAAAGCACTGGTGGACGGACAGCTGGCCGCCGAGGCGACGTTGATGTGCAAAATGGTGGATCGCGACATGGCTGCGCCGAAAGCGCCAGCGAAGCCGATGGAGAAAGACGCGAAGTAATGAGCGCTCCCGTAATTCATCCCAGCGCCTCGGTAGCGGATTCGGCAAAACTGGCTTCAGGAGTCAGGGTCGGCGCGTTCGCGGTGGTTGGGGAAGAAGTGGAGCTCGGGGAGGATTGCGTGCTTCACTCGCACGCCGTGGTTTCCGGTCCGTCGCGATTCGGCGCGGCCAATGTGTTCCACCCGTTTTGCGTGATTGGCGGCGAGCCGCAGGACTATACGTTTGCGGGAGAACGCACCGAGCTGATTACGGGTAACAAAAATATTTTTCGCGAATACGTGACCGTGAGCCGTGGCACGAATAAAGGCGGCGGCATCACGCGAATCGGAGACGAGAATTTTTTTCTGGCGTACTCGCATATTGGACACGATTGCCAGATCGGCAGCAATAATTTGTTCGTGAACGCCGCGACGCTGGCTGGACACGTGGCGGTTGAAGACTTCACGACCATTGGCGCGCTTTCGCCGGTGCACCAATTTTGCCGCGTCGGGCGCTACGCGTACGTTGGTGCTTCGACGGTGATCACGCAGGACGTGCCGCCGTTTTCGCGAGTCGTAACCGGGCGTGAAACCAAGTCGTTCGGCGCGAATTCCATCGGTCTGGAGCGGCGGGGCTTTGCGGCGGATCGGGTGAAAACATTGCAACGCGCGTTTCGAATCCTGCTGCGTTCGAAGCGCAACACTGCGCAGGCGCTTGAAGTGTTGCGCAAGGATTTTGCGGATTCAGACGACGTGCGCGAACTCGTAAAGTTTGTCCAAGCCGCCGAACGCGGCATTGTGAAATAGGCCGGCGCTTTCTCTCTAAATGACCACAAGCACTTCCAACAGCAATTCGTGGGGACTGATCGCCGGCAACGGGCGTTTTCCGTTTCTGGTGTTGGAAGGCGCACGCAGCCAGGGAATCGAGATGGCGGTGATTGCCATTAAGGAAGAAGCCGATCCCGACTTGGCTAAACTTGCTCCGCGCCTCCACTGGGTAGGCCTCGGCCAGCTTTCGAGGGCGATTGATTTGCTGCATCAGGCGGGCGTGACGCAAGCAGTGATGGCCGGGCAAGTGAAGCACAACAAAATTTTCAGTGCGATCCGGCCCGATTGGAAGTTAGCTAAATTATTGTTCGCGCTGCCGAAAAAAAATACCGACAGCCTGATCGGCGCGGTGGCAAAAGTGCTCGAAGACGAGGGCATCCGGCTGGTCGATTCGACGGTTTTCCTGAAGCCGCTGCTCCCGGAGGCTGGCCTACTCACACATCGAGCGCCGAGCTCAGATGAATCCGCAGATATGGCCTACGGCCTGGACGTCGCGCGAAATATTGCGGCTATGGATATCGGACAGACAGTAGTCGTTTCGAGTCAGGCTTGTGTCGCGGTCGAAGCGATGGAAGGCACCGACGAAACAATAGCGCGAGCGGCGCGCATTGCTGCCGGTAAGTCTTTAGTGGTTGTAAAAGTTAGCAAGCCGAAGCAGGACATGCGCTTCGATGTTCCGGTGGTTGGACTGCCAACGATCGCCACGATGAAAGCTTCGGGAGCGACCGCGCTTGCCGTCGATGCACTTCGCACGCTCCTTTTCGATCGCGAAGCGCTGATCGCGGCAGCAAACGAAGCGGGAATCGTGATTCAAGCTTTTCCGCCGGTGGCGATTGCGGAACCAAACACCGCTTTGCAGGGAATAGATAAGAAATGACGGCCGCGACAGAAATCAAGCGCATACGTGTGGCCGTTGCCGGTTGCGGTGAATTTGGCCGCAATCACGCGCGTGTTTATCGCGAAATGAAATCCGCGGAGTTAGTCGGAGTCTTCGACACCGACGTCACACGAGCTGCGGCTTTGGCGCAAGAATTCGACACTCGATCGTTCTCTTCCTTGGAGCAAATGCAAGGTCAGGTTGACGCTGCAACCGTCGCCGTTCCGACAGTCGCGCACGCCGAAGTTGGCTGTGCCTTAATGCAGTTGGGAATCGATGTTCTGGTCGAAAAGCCCATGGCCAAAGATCTTGCCGACGCCGACGCGTTGCTTGCTGTCGCCAAAAAGCGCGCGAGAATTCTGCAGGTCGGCCACGTCGAACGTTTCAATCCCGCAGTGCTGGCGGTGGAATCAATCATCAACCGGCCGCTGTTTTTTGAGGTGCACCGTCTGGGAGTCTTCACGCCGCGCAGTCTGGATGTGGACGTGATCTACGATTTGATGATCCACGATCTGGACATTTTGCTAGCACTGGTTGGCGAACAAGTGACCGAAGTGAAGGCAGTTGGCATTCCCGTGCTCAGCGACAAAGTAGACATCGCGCACGCTCGCTTGGAATTTGCCGGTGGCGCGGTCGCCAACGTCACGGCCAGCCGCGTTTCCACTGAGCGCGTCCGCAAGGTGCGCTTTTTCCAGCAGCGCGAATACATTTCGCTGGATTACGCGCGCCGCGACGCTTTGCGTGTGGGCGTCAAGCGGGCCGGGCCCGAGCCTGAATTTGCCTTTGAGAAATTGCCCTCGGCGGGCGTCGAGCCCTTGCGCGCGGAATTGGAGGCTTTTTTGGACGCGGTGCGCACCCGTAAAGAGCCGAAAACCAACGGCACGGCGGGGCGCGCCGCTCTGGAGCTAGCTACGCGCGTAATGGCATGCATCCAGGAACACGCTGCGCGCGTCCAACCATCGGGCAGCCATCCGGGGTCGGATTTGCCTGCGTTTCACCATCCGAGAAAAGACGAGAAATGATCCCACGGTCACTAGTGCCGTTCGATGCCCGACCATCCACGCTGGAGCCTACATCGCGGCGGCGCCCTTCCACGTTGGATGACAGAACACTAGTGCCTTCTGGATTGCCGGTGGCGCCGCTGCAAACCAAGTCCAGCATTCCCGCCAACCTGCCGCTCGAATCGATTGCCAAGCGCTTCATAGTTCCGCGCGACGTCAATCCCGAAGCCTATCAGGTGGTGGAAGAGCCGCACGCGCTGCCGCCACAGCCTTCGGAAATGGACGAACGCATTACCGTGCCCTTGGGCGCCGCTTCTCCGGAAATCATTCCACCGCCCCCGCTGCTGCACACCGAGCTGGTAGAAAAAGATATTTTTCTCACCGGCGAAGTCAATCTTTTGAATGATGAGGAAGCCGCAAAACGTCTAAACCGCAAAAATCTGGTGGAGCGAGTCTATTCCGTTGCGATTCACGCTGTAATTATCGCGCTGCTGATCTGGCCGCCAAAAATATTCCGCCATCGAGCGCCCACCGCGGAAGACCAGGAAATTGCCCGCAAACAAATGTTTTTCCTGCCGCCGGGCGCGTTCGAAATGTCCCGCCCAGAGCCGCGCGTGGTTACGCCTGCGCCCAAAGTGAGAGTCGATCCGCGAATTTTGCGGAAGGTGGCACCGCCTGAGCCAGAGCCTGTGCCAACCCCTCAGCCCAGAGTGGAACCGAGGGAATTGCCGAGCGCGCCAACCGTCAAGCCGAATGCAAACCAGCCGCCGCCTCCATCAGTCCCAGCGCCGAAAATGGAAGCTCCGCCCAATTCAGCTCCGAAACTGGAAACGCCTGACGCGCCGAAAACCCAGCCCAATCTGGTGTTACCAAAAAGTTCGAGCAATCCGCTTCGCGATAGCTTGAACAATTTGTCGCGCAATTCAACGGGCGGCGGAAAAAGCGGAGGTTTTTCGGCTCCGACTCCGCGCGCCCCACAGGGCGGAGGAGGGCGTCTCGGCGGCGGAGGTGTTCCTGGCACTGGAATGAACGGCGCTTATCAGATTTTGACGCCGACCGAAGGCGTCGATTTCAATGATTACATGCAGCGCGTGCTGGCAAGCGTGCGCCGCAATTGGTATGCGGTGATGCCAGAATCCGCGCAGCTGGGCGACCGCGGCAGAGTCGTTCTGGAATTCAGCATCCGCCGCGATGGCAGCGTGCCGAACCAAGATCCGCAACAGCTGCTTGGATCCGGCAAAGAACCTCTTGATCGCGCGGCGATTTCCGCGATTCGCTCCTCTAATCCATTTGATCATTTGCCGCCGGCATTTTCCGGTCCGGAAATTCGTCTGCGTTTTATTTTCCTGTACAATCTGCCTATCGAAGCCGCGAACGAGCAATAGCATCGGCCGGCTCGCTGCGAAATCATTTTTGCAAATGCCGTGAAAATCGTCCGCCAACAAGTCCGGGGCAGCCTGCTAGCGACGGCAATTGTGTTCGTAACTCTCATCATTCGCAGTTGGTCCATCCTCTTTCGATGACAATTGTTTCCACTGATCCGCCGCTGCTGGCGATTATTGGGCCGACAGCCTCGGGAAAATCCACGCTTGGCGTTTTTCTTGCGAAGGAGTTCGGCGGCGAAATCGTCGCGTGCGATTCTACTCAGCTCTATCGCGGTTTCGACGTCGGCACCGCGAAGCCCACCCTCGCCGAACGCGCCAGAGTTCCGCATCATCTGCTCGACACCCTCGATCCGTCTGAGGAGTCAAGCGCAGGCGGCTACCGCGAACGCGCGCTTAAGGTTTTGGACCATTTGCGCGCCCGCTCGCGACTTCCCATTTTCACGGTCGGCACCGGACTCTATCTGCGCGCATTGCTCGAGGGCCTGGCCGACCTGCCGCTGCGTTCGGAAGAGCTGCGGGAGCGTTTGCGCGCATCCGCCGTAGAGCACGGCCCCGGACATTTGCACGCGATGCTCGCGCGTCTGGACACGCAGGCCGCCAGACAAATTTCTTCCGCCGACGAACAAAAGCTCATTCGCGCAATCGAAATTTGCCTGCTCGCCAAAAGGCCGTTAACCGAAATACACCGGGAGGGAAGAACGCCGCTGACTGGCTGGCGCATTTTGAAGCTTGGACTGCAGCCGAACCGCGAAGCGCTGCACCAACGCATACACAACCGCACCGATGCGATGTTGCATGCCGGCTGGCTGGACGAAGTATCGCGTCTGATAGCGAGCGGGCTAGCTGAAAACGCCAAGCCATTTAATTTTATCGGCTATCGCGAATTGCGCAGCCATCTGCGGGGAGAGATCACGCTCGATGGCGCTCGTGCTGCGATCCAACAGGGCACGCGGCAGTATGCCAAGCGTCAGCTCACCTGGTTCCGCCGTGAAAAAAATGTCCAGTGGCTCAGCGGATTTGGCGATAATGAGTCTTTGCAGTCTGCGGCCCGCGCTTGGCTAAACGCTCAATTCGAGCGAGATTCGTTGCGTTCCTGATTGCGTTAACGTTTGTTCGGGAGAGCTGCGATGTCTAATTTTGTCCAGATCACACCGTTCATGAATGTCCGGAATATTGAAGAAGCGCTGACCTTCTTCAACGACATTCTCGGTTTTGAAACGCAGCTGCGCGAGCACAATTACGCCTATATCCATCGCGAAACCGTCGGCTTCCGTATCTTGGAGCAAAAGGACGGCGATGCTGCGCCACCCGGCACACGGCGCTTAGCCTGCTACGTTGACGTTCGCGATGTTGATCAGCTCCACGCGGAACTCAAGCCCAAACTGGACGCGCTTCCCGCGGGTGATGTGTACGGCCCAGTGAATCAGCCCTACGGGCAAAGAGAATTACTGGTGCTTGCACCGGACGGAAACCTGATCGCCTTTGGGCAAACAGCATGAGGCGTGAAAGTCACAAAAGGCACGGCCCTAGATTTTCCGGCATTTCCCGCTGCGCCTGCATCAGGCGTATACTCGGCTTAATGCCACACTCTCGCTTCGTATCCGGCAGAACCGCTTGTTTTCTCTGCTCCCCGGCACAATGAAAACCACGCAAGCCATTCCTTCCACTGAACGCGCTCTCCTGGTCGGCGTTGCCTGGAAGCGTTCTCCACGCGTTCCCGGAATACCCGCAGGCACGCCCGAACGCGAATCGCTCGCCGAGCTGGTCGAACTGGCGCGCAGCGCCGGCGCGGCCATCGCCGGAACCGTTTTCCAGCTGCGCGATAAAGCCGATCCGGCCACGCTCGTCGGCCGCGGCAAGCTCGATGAAATTCTCGCTGAAGCCAATGCCAAAGACGCGCCACTGATTATTTTCGATAGCGACCTCTCGCCCGTGCAGCAACGCAACATCGAAGAGCACACCACGCGCCGCGTCATCGATCGCACGCAGCTCATTCTGGATATTTTTGCCAGACACGCGCGCAGTCGCGAAGGCCAGTTGCAAGTGGAACTGGCGCAATTGAACTACATGCTTCCGCGCCTCACCGGCAAGGGCACTGCGATGTCCCGGCTTGGCGGCAAAAGCGGCGGCGGTGGTTCCGGCGGAACGGGCGGGGGAGCCGGCCGCATCGGCGTTCGCGGCCCTGGTGAAAAGAAACTGGAAACAGACCGCCGCCGGATTCGCGACCGAGTGTCAAAAATAGAAAAAAATATTGAAGGGGTACGCAAACAACGCGCTCTTCGCCGCGAAGCGCGCAATTCCGTGCCACTGGGGACCATCGCGCTGGTCGGCTACACCAACGCCGGGAAATCCACGCTGTTTAACGTGCTGAGCCGTGCTGAAGTGCTGGTCTCGTCGCGCATGTTCGCCACGCTTGATCCCACCATTCGCGCGCTCCGCCTGCCGTCAGGCCGCCGCGTCTTGCTTTCCGATACCGTCGGATTTATTCGCGCCTTGCCCAAGGGTTTGTTGAATGCTTTTCGCGCCACGCTGGAAGAAGTGCAGGAAGCCGCGCTGATCGTGCACGTCAGCGATGTCTCCAGTGCTCATAATCAGGAACTCGACCAAGCCGTGAAAAAGATTCTTGCCGAGCTCGGTGTTGCCGGTCGTCCTACAATTCATGTGTGGAACAAAATTGATTTGCTCCCTCCTGACGAACGCATCGAATGGCAAAAAGCCGCGACGCATCCGCCCGAAGGAACCGAACCCCCAGTTTTGGTTTCGGCGGTCACCGGAGAAGGTCTCGACGAACTTCTAAAGCGCATGGACAACGCGCTGCCAGGCGATCCGGTGGAAAGGCTTTCATTGCGTCTGCCGCTTAGCGAAGGACGCACGCTCGCCATGGTTCACGCGCTTGGTCACGTATATCATTCAGAGTTGGCCGACGGGCATATGTTGCTCGATGCTGAACTTCCGGTTTCTGTGGCGCGCCGTTTGAACTTACACGACTTTTCCGTCAACGGAACTTTCTAGCGGCCGCCATCGTTTACAAGAAAGAGAGGTGACTCGTGGTTGGATTCTTACTGTGGTGCATCTTGTTTGTGCTTTGCTGGCCGCTCGCTCTGCTTGCGCTGGTCGCCTTTCCGTTTGTGTGGCTCATCAGCCTGCCATTTCGAATCATCGGCATCACGCTGCACGGAGTTTTTGGTTTGCTGAGCGCGATTCTGCTCTTCCCGGCGCGCCTGCTGCGCGGGCCGCGGGCGATCTAAAAACACACGGTCGGCTCGCGCCATTTCGCTCTGTCGTGACATTCGAGTAAACAACACAGAAACTGCCGGTAATCCCTGATTTTTCAATGTTCTTGCGGTCCCTACAGGGCATGCCGAAGCGCTGCCAGAACGGTGGAAATCCTTGTGGAAATCGCCGCGACCGGGTTTCCCCAAAGGTTATACTCTGCACGGCGAATATTTTTCAACGAATTCAAACACCTACATAAGTGATTGAAAACAAGTCTGTTATTGTAAGTTACTGAGCGATGAACGTCTCTTTTGCTGTAAATTCCAGCGCTATTTCGTTTTGCGAATTTGCACAGCGATAGGGCATTCCTGTTACGAAAAGGTATACGTACTGCTATTTTTCCCAGCCAATTCGCTGTTAACCCTCAAGTACCCCTTGGCGTCAGAAATCGCCCTTTCTGCTGCCGTTGACGGCTACCAACTCGAAGCTTATAGTCGTTTTGGCGCCGTATCCGAACCAGTTTGCGGTTGCGGGCGCTTGCGCCTATGAACCTTCCCAATTCACTTACGCTGCTGCGCATCTTTTTTGCGCCCCTGCTCATTGCGGTGCTCCTGACCCGCAGCCCCAATGTCGAGTTATGGGGCTTCCACATGCGCTTTGAATTCTGGGGCGTTCTGATTTTGCTTGCCGCCGCCGCCACCGATTGGGCCGATGGCTACTTTGCGCGCCGGCGGCTTCAGGTGACCACACTGGGAATCTTGCTCGATCCCATCGCCGACAAGCTGCTGATCTCCGCGTCCTTCATCGCGCTTGTGGACATGCATCTGGTCCCCGCGTGGATGGTAGTGATCATCATCGGCCGCGAATTCACGGTGCTCGGTTTGCGCAACATAGCTTCCGCCGAAGGTTTCACCATTGCCGCTTCCGCTCTCGGAAAAACCAAAATGGTTTTGCAAGTGTGTGCCGTTGCGGTCCTGATCGCCGGTTCCCGTTATACTTCCCTCAAGCCGATCGCGTATGTGCTGCTCTGGCTGGTGGTTGCCAGCGCCTTGATTTCCGCGGCGCAATATTTTTTCCGTTTTTGGAGCCAGCTCGACAGCCGCATCACCCAGCGCAGAAAATTGCACATGATGGAAGCGCGCGCAAAGTCTGAGGATGTCGTTCCTTCCTGACAATCAATTCTCTCCGGAAGATCGCCGAGCCATGCTTGCGCTGGCGCGGGCCGCAATCGTCAGCGCGCTAGAAGATAAACCGCTCGGCCGACCTCCATCCGAGCCATCTTGTTTTTCCTTAACTCAGGGAGTGTTTGTAACACTCGAGGTCTTCGGAAGACTTCGCGGCTGTATCGGCGTGATTGAACCGCGCGAACCGCTGCGAGAGAGCATCATCCACTGCGCGCAGAGCGCAGCCTTCCACGATGCGCGCTTTCCTCCGCTGCAGCGGGAAGAAGCATCCGGGCTGGAAATCGAGATCTCCGTACTTTCCGAGCTTTTCCCTATCGCTCTGCGGGAAATCCAAATCGGCAAGCACGGTCTGATGGTCGCCACGGAAAATAACCGCGGTTTATTGCTTCCGCAAGTCGCGACGGAACATAAGCTTTCGCAGGAAGAATTTCTCGAGGAAACCTGCCATAAAGCAGGCCTGGCACGCGATGCCTGGCGTGCACCGCAAACCAAAATTTACGCATTCACCTGCGAAATCTTCAGCGAAAGCGGCGTTTTTCGCTAAAATACGAAGTCCCGCGTCATTCATAGCTGAATTTGCGTTCGGACCTGTAGAAACAAAAACCCGCGAAGCGGATGCTTCGCGGGCAACGGAAGTCTTGAGGGCGCGCTCCTTGGTTATTCGATCTCGACGTAGTCCCCGGAATAAATCTCCGTTTTCGAAACCGTCACTAGAACCGTCGCGGAATTTCGGCTGGCGTTCAATACGATGCCTTCCCCAAGAACTTCCCGCGGCAAATCGTTCCAGGCATAGTGCCGCGGATTGCTGCCAAACCCATATAGCATGTCCTGCGAGTTTTTTTCTGCGGGGATGGAGTCCGAATTCGTGCCCTGATAGCGGAAGATTCGAAAATAATCGCCGACCTTCACTCCCTGGCTGGTTCCAAGATTGATGTAAACCGTGTCCCAGCGCCCTGTCAATTGCGCCGTATCTCGCCCGCGCACCACCATCGCCACTGGCTTTCCGCTCACCGGTGCAAGGGAATCGAAAGCTGATGCCTCTTTGTAAGGTCCCGCAGGCCGTTCAGCGAACGGAAGGACGATGTCGCCGCGTTGCATCAAGTCGCAGCTAACCGTTACTTTGGCAATCGCAATGTTCGGTTCTACTTTAATCACTTCCAATTGACCAAGATCCAAATAGTGACTGCCCATCGCGCGCGTCAGTTTATCTTGCCACTTGAACCAGCGCACGGGATTTTTGTCCTCTTCCTGGCGCACCACAGAGAAGCGGTCTCCTGGTTTCACGCCCTGGTTTAGGCCTTTGCTCAGATAGACGATGTCCCGCAAGGTGAAAGTAGTTTTGTAGGCGGACTGCTCGCCGCTGACCAGTCTGAGATCATCGGAGACTTTTTGGTCAGTGTAAAAACCGGAGCAATATACGGCGCTGGTCCAGGCATGGTTCGGCGCCTGCACCGGTTGCGTACTGGAAACCTGGGTATCCTGGCCCATGCATGCTGCTGCACTGAAAACCAGGGAAAGGCACAAACCTGAGACCTTTGCGCGCATCTCGAGACTCCTTCAAATACACGCCCTGAGGGCCGTGCGGGGACTATCCATCCCGAAAATAGCAACGCGTTCCAGTACCGTCAAGAAATTGGCTTAGGGCGCTTTACACGTTTGATACGCCCATGCTATATCTTTTGTTTTCAATTATATGCCAAGCTCTAGACAGCGATGCCCCACGTTTCCGGATCGGCTGTGTGCCGTTGTTGCTACTCCCACAGCGCGGCAAGCGATGCGTCAGCTCCGTACCGCTTGCCTCTATACCCGAACCATTGAACTACGGCTGGATTGGCTGCGGTCAGATCGCGAACGCGGCAAGTTTCTGGCCGCTCTTCGCCGGCATCCTCGTAGAGGGCTCACGCTGGTGGCAACTTGCCGCCGCATCCTCGGCGCAGGCAAGCTTGCCGGTGGCGCGGAAGCCGAACTCTACTGGCTGGGCCAGGCGCGCGAGGCGGGTTGCCAATGGTGCGATCTGGAAATCGAAACGTTGCGCGAACTGCCCGGGCAAACTGCCCGCGCGTTGCCGATCCCACCGCGGATTCTGTTGTCCTTCCACAATTTCGAACGCACACCACCGTTGCCCCGGCGGTTGGTCCATGCGCGCCGTGGCCAGGCGGACGCAATCAAGATCGCCGCCCGCGCTTTGACGATTTCAGACAGCGTGCGCCTTTTGCGCCTGGCGCATACGTCGAACGATATTGTCTCGGTGCCGATGGGAGAAATTGGGCTTCCAGCGCGGCTCCTGGCTCTGCGAGATGGCAGCGCTCTGGCCTACGCTCCGGTTTCCAATGCGACCGCGCCCGGCCAGGTCAGCCTGCACGATTTCAAGCGGCTTTATCGTGCCGATGCCATCACACGCCAGACGAAAATATACGGTGTAATTGGAAATCCGATTGGTCATTCGCTTTCGCCGCTGCTGCACAACACCGGTTTTGTTGCGGCGAAACGCGATGCGTCGTATTTCCCCCTCCTGGTGGAAAATCTGAAAGAGTTTCTGCAGGCGATACCTGAATTTAGACTGCGCGGATTCAGTGTCACAATTCCGCACAAGCAGACCATCATGAACTATCTCGCTCAGTGTGAGCCGATGGCTGAGAAAATCGGCGCGGCCAATACCGTTGCCGTCGGCAAAGATGGCGGATTGCGCGGCTCGAATACGGATTACGTGGGAGTGTTGCGCGCCCTGGAAGGGAAGCTGCGTTTGCGCGATAGCCGCGTTTTGATTTTTGGCGCGGGAGGCTCGGCCCGCGCCGCGGCATTCGCGCTCACAAATGCCGGAGCGGAAGTGCTGATTTGCGCGCGGCGCGAGGCGGTTGCGCGCGAGCTGGCAAAAGCGTGCGGAGCGCAGGTGATTGCGCGGAAGCATTTATTATCCGCGTGTTTCGAACTCATTATAAATGCCACGCCCGTTGGAATGTATCCGCAAGCGGGCGCGTCGGCACTTTCGGCTCGTGAACTAAACTGCAAGATTGTTATGGATCTGATTTACCGGCCGCTGTGTACGCAACTTCTCAAGATCGCCGCGGCAAAAGGTATTGGCGTGATCTCGGGAGTGGAAATGTTTTTGGCGCAAGGATTCGCGCAATGGGAATTGTGGATGGGAAAGGCGGCTCCAGAAGCGGCGATGCGGCGCGCGGTTCTGGCACAGCTTCGTGTGGATGAGGTTTCATTAAAAAATAAGGAATACCCGGCGCGCTCCAAGCGCGATAACTAATTTTAGTGGATAATTGGCGGACCGAAGTGGACCTTGATTGCCGAGTACGGTCCTTCCGGATGTTGCTGAAGACTGATTACTGAAAACTGATTTCTCCTTCAAATGATCCAGCCATCTTTCGCCGAATTCTCGCGCCTCGCCAAACAGGGAAACCTCATTCCTGTCTACGATGTTTTTTCTACCGATCTGTTGACTCCGGTCAGCGCGTATCTGCGCGTTGCGCAAGGAGCGCGTTATTCATTTCTTCTGGAGTCGGTGGAAGGCGGCGAAAAAATCGCCCGCTACACTTTTGCCGGAGCGCATCCGGAAGAAGTTTTTCGCTATGCCAACGGCGCGTGCGTTCTTGAGGGCCCCGACCGGGTGATCTGGGAAGAGAAAGATCCAGTTTCGTTTCTTCGCGAACGGATTGGGAGATTCAAGCCCGTCCGCCTGCCCGGATTGCCTCCACTGATTGCAGGTGCGATCGGATATTTCAGCTATGACATGGTGCGGTTGATCGAGCGTATTCCGAAAAAATTGCGCGACGAGATTGGTCTGTTTGATGCAGTGCTGATGTTCTATCACGGGCTGATTGCGTTCGATCACGTGCAGCACCGGTTGTTTATTGTCCGCAACGTGTTTACGGAAGGGAAGGAATCACTGCAGGAGAAGTACGAAGCGGCGGTAAAGGAAATTGCCCGAACGCGAAAATTGCTGGAACAGCCGGTGGCTGCCGAAGAACGCAAACCAAGATTGCGCGCAAAAGACAGGCCGCCTCTGGAAATCAACTCCAATTTCAAGAAATCCGCTTATCTTGCCGCGGTGAAAAAAGCCAAAGAATATATTCGCGCCGGTGATGTTTTTCAAGTGGTGATCAGTCAGCGATTCTCCGCGAAAACGGAAGCCGAACCTTTTCAAATTTATCGCGAGCTGCGCGCGCTGAATCCTTCGCCGTATCTTTTCTTTTTGCAGTTGAACGATGTGGCGGTGGTCGGCAGTTCTCCGGAGATGCTGGTGAAAGTGCAGGGCCGCGACGTGTTTTACCGGCCGATTGCGGGAACGCGGTGGCGCGGAAAAGATGAAGCGGAAGATTCGCGCCTGGAAAAGGAAATGCTCGCGGATGAAAAGGAGCGCGCCGAGCACATCATGCTGGTGGATCTGGGCCGCAACGATCTCGGCCGGGTTTGCGAATATGGTAGCGTTCGCGTGGAAAAGTTGATGACCGTGGAACGCTACTCCCACGTGATGCATCTGGTATCCAGTTTGCGCGGGCAACTGCGTCCTGATGTAGATTGCTTTGACGCGCTGATGGCGTGTTTTCCAGCAGGAACTGTTTCCGGCGCACCGAAAGTGCGCGCGATGGAGATTATCGAAGAGCTGGAGAAGACCCGGCGCGGAATTTATGCGGGCGGAATTTTGTATCTCGATTTCGCCGGGAATCTCGACTCATGTATCGCATTGCGCACTATGGTCATCAAAAGCGGTGTGGCGCACATTCAAGCGGGCGGCGGAATCGTTGCCGATTCGACTCCACTGGGTGAATACGAAGAATCAGTGAACAAATCGAAGGCCTTGCAGCGAGCTCTGGAAGCCGCGCACAATCGAAGGGAAAAAGATTGAAAGTAAGTTAATGATTCTGCTGCTCGACAACTACGATTCGTTTACCTATAACCTGGCGCAATATCTGGGCGAGTTGGGTTGCGACGTGGAAGTGCACCGCAACGACAAAATCTCCGTGGAAGAAATTGTCAAACGGAAGCCGGAACGGATCGTGATTTCACCAGGACCGTGCACCCCACAGGAAGCGGGCATCTCGATTGAATTAGTCCAGCGGCTGGCGGGGAAATTTCCGATACTTGGTGTGTGTTTGGGGCATCAGGCGATGGGGGCGGCGTTTGGCGGAAAGATCGTGCGCGCGCCAAAGCTGTTTCATGGAAAGACCAGCGAGATACATCATGATGGCAAAGGCGTCTTCCGGAAATTGCCGGAGCCGTTTACGGCCACGCGGTACCATTCACTGATCGTGGAGCGAAAATCGCTGCCGCGGGAATTGGCAATCACGGCAGAAACTTCGGACGGAATCATCATGGGCGTGCGGCACCGCCGGCACAAAATGGAAGGCGTGCAATTCCATCCGGAATCGGTGCTGACGGAATCTGGAAAGAAGCTGCTGGAGAATTTTCTTTCACTGTAGTGGATCCGCCTGTTTGAGACGGATCCTTCGGGCGAATCATCTCGCGAGTGCGGCGGTGATTCGGATCCACAAGCGCTGCTGCACGCTGGTTATGGCGCCGACAAGAAGTCGACACCTCGGCCTAGCCGCACGCGTGCCCTGGCCTCTTAGCTGAAACGGACCGTTGCCCGGGTTGGGCTCGTCGATGCCAATTGCAGCATCCGGCGGCGCAAAGTACGTTACAACGTTGACCGCGGGACCGGTGGACTCGTTGCGGGCGATGTGGGCACTGCTTCGCCGCGTCGGGCTGACCTAGGCTTGATAGCACGTCTTCTGGGTTGGCAGGACCACATCGTGCGGATGCGGTCCGCGGCGAAGATCGCTGCTTCCTACCAGTCCAAGTCCGCTAAGAGCGTGGCGTAGATTTCGATGCCTTGCCAGAGGTTGCCGAGACGGAGATTTTCGTCGGCGGCGTGTTGGTGGTTGTCGTAATTGACGATGGGGACGCCGATCCAGGGGAGGCCGATGTCTTCGAATATGTACATGGGAACGCTGCCGCCGAGCATGGGAGCGACTACGGTTTGGTTATTGGTGACTTGCTGCATCAGGCGGACCAGCGCTTTTGAAACGGGCAAGTCCATGCGTGTGCGGGAACCGCGGTAGCCGCCTTCGTCGATCACTTTGGCGATCAATGGGTGTTCGCGGCGTTCATCGAGCGTGGGATCGTGATCGACAATGAAAAATCCTTGTTTGCTAATGAAGCCGGCGATTTGCGCGAACTTTTTCTGCGGGTCTTCACCTTTGACGAGGCGAGCTTCGAGCGAGACTTCGGCTATGTCTGGAATGATGTTGGTGGCATGTTCGCCGACGTTGCCGCTACGGATGCCACGAATGTTGAGAGAGGGTTCCAGCAGCAGTTCCACTAATTTCTTCCCGCCGCCGTCGGGCTTGGCGATGCCGAGCTCGCGCTGCAGTTCCGCTTCGTTGGCCGGCATAGCGTTGAGCGCGCTTTGTTCCAGCGGAGTTAAAGGAACAACGTCATCATAGTAGCCAGGGATGAGAACGTGGCCTTGCTCGTCCTTCAGGGCAGCGAGCAAATGAGAAAGCTCCATCGCTGGATTTGGCGCCCAATTCCCGTAGTGGCCGCTGTGCAGGGAGCGTACCGGGCCGTAAACGGTGATGCCGATGCCGAGGTCGCCGCGATTGCCGAAAAAG
>WNFR01000376.1_pt1 | contig 50233 bp, 38 predicted proteins | sample 5400221 | NCBI WGS metagenome assembly WNFR01 (sample SAMN13153357, study PRJNA577476) | soil metagenome | isolation source: 40 cm soil under Madrone tree | place: USA:California | collected 2016-06-14 | reverse complement strand
TCTCTTTTCGCGTAAACTTTGCTAGGACTAGTACTGCCCCTTTGTTTTTCAGTTTCCCGCAACCGTCCATTCCTCCTGTACTTACGGCCAGTCTGGCTTTGCTTTCTTTGGCTGCTGGCATGCAACCTCCTGGTTACAGGCCGATTAAAGCGGCATTCCCCGAACCGGGGTGAGGAGAAAGATTAACTATGTCGGATGATAGAATTGAAACGCACACGGAATCACCAGCTTGGACATTGCCGGCGGTGGTTGTTTTGGGCTTGATCGCCATTGCTGGACTGGCATTTGGCTGGAGCGCTTCTTCAAAGTTGGATGGCACCCAGCAGGCAGTTGCGACGCAACTGAAATCCACCCAGCAGGCTGTTCAGCAGGACATGTCTTCGTTGAAGGACCGTCTTGCGCAAGACGAAAAGGCTAACACGGATCTGCAGGGCGACCTGAAGGTCGTCACCGATAAGCTGAAGATTACCCAGGGCCAGCTCAAGAAGGCTCGCCAGGAAGCAGTAAAACTCAATGACGCGACCACCGAAAAGGTGGCTGCGCTAGACACCTCGGTTCACTCGGAACTAGCTACCAAGGCTACCAGCGATGACGTTAAAACCGTGGACACCAAGGTTGTAGGCGTCAAGACGGACTTGGATGCGACCCGCGAGGACTTGAAGATGGCGCGCAGCGAGATGGGTACGCTCATCGCCCGCAACCATGACGAAATTGACCAGCTCCGCCGCCTCGGCGAACGGGACTACGTTGAATTCACCGTCGCCGGCAGGGGCAAGCCTGAGAAGGTTGGGAATGTCACCGTCGAACTCAGGGGCGTGAACGAGAAGCGCAACCAGTTCAGCGCTGCTGTAACCATCGAAGACAAGCGCTTCGAAAAGAAGAATCGCGCCATGAACGAGCCAATCTTCTTCTACCTCTCGGGTACGCACATTCCCGAAGAAATCGTGATCAACAAGATTGGCAAGAACTCGATCAGCGGCTACCTCAGCATCCCGAAGGCGAATTCGCAGACGGCTGCGGCGGCCACAAAGTCTGGCAGCTAAGTTCCGGCGTCAATCGCCGCACCACCCCATCAGGCGGGCAGAGTAATCTGCCCGCCTTTTTTATTTTCCCGAGACCAGCGCCTTTGCATATTCCGCTAGAATGGACTCCGCTTGTTCGGAGCCATACTTGCGCCAGACATCCAATGTGCTCTACATCGCTGTCGATACGCTGATTCCCCTTCGCGGACACAGCTTCCCTGGTCTGGATGAATTCACCGCCGCACTCGATCACGAAGCCATTCCCGCCGTCTGGCTTACTAGCCGCTCGCGTCTCCAATTCGACGATGCCCGCCGGAAACACGGCCACACCCAGCCCTTTATCGCGGAAGACGGCTGCGCGGTTTATCTTCCGGAAGGCTATTTCCATCTACGGCCCGACTCCGATCCCAGTCGCGCCAGGAAGGCCGCAACGGTGCGGCTCGGGCGCTTCACGTGCATTCCCGTCGCGGAAGCCCTGCCGGCTGCGTCTGATGCCTTGCAAGCCCTTTCCCATGACACCGGCGTGCCCGTTGTAACTCTGCGCTCCCTCTCATCACGCGAACTCGTGCAGAACGTGGGTCTGCCACAAAGAGAGGCCGAACTTGCCCGGCAACGCGACTTCGACGATATTTTTTTCTTTGCCGGCGCCTCGGATGCGGAGGTCCAGAAATTCCTGGCAGAGGGACGCAACCGGAACCTGCGATTTCGCCAGCACGGCGTTCTCTGGTCGGCTGCCATCGGCCCCAGTGTCCAGCGCTGCATCCGAGAACTTGCGAAGCTTTATGACCGGGCACTCCGTTACCATGCCCACACACTTGGAATCGCCACGTCTGATTTAGCCGCCGGACTATTTCCTTTTTGCGAGCGCATCATCCATCTGAGCGATCGCCAGGCCGAAGAGACTCACCAGGACCGGCCCGACACTCCTCACTCGCGTCATCTGGCGCTTTCGGCCCCCGATGTTTGGGAACAACTGCTCTCAGCGGTTACTTCAAAGAATTAGAGGCTTCGGAAAAAATGTTGCGCAAAAGCGCGTGGATTTACACACTCTCACGTCGGACCTAAGAGCGGATTTCCCGACACTGGTTCACAAACCATCTATTTTCCGTGAGATAAGAGGTTGCGCTCCGTTCGCATTGACTTGGCCCCTTGATTGCCCTCAGTTTATCCGGTATGCGCGGCGCCCTCTCGCGCTGCCAACTCGAGTTCGTGGGGATAAGGTGGGCAGTTCGAACCGAGTACTAGGAGATACCTAACCATGTCTTGGCTTCGGCGTGCCTTCACCCTTCCGGTCCACGAGTCCAAAGTCACCCTCGTTCTCATGCTTTGCGTTGTTTCGCTGAGCATGATGTCCGTTGCCCTGGTCTGGCAGGCGCAGATCATTGCCAGCCAACGCGAGGCCATACAATGGCTTCAGAGCTTCAAGTTCGGCGGCTAATCCCGCCCGGTCGACTAGCGTGATCTCCCACGACTTAGCTTGCCGCTGAAACAGAATTACGCCGCCCGAACCGCGCCACCGCACCTTGGTTCCTGCCGCCCTTGTCATCTCAAATCTGCAGACTTTCACGGAAACCTGTGATTCAATGGCGTTACGGGGAATTTCACTCAGGAGAATTGCCGTGAAACGTTTCGCTCGATTCCTCTTGGTAGGGTCAGCTGTGGCACTCTTTGGTTCGGTGCAGCAAGCTTCCGCTATGCAAGAGGCGCCACAGAATAGTTCGAGTCTCACCCAGGCACAGCCCTCCAATCAGGCGTCCTCGCATGATCGTCATCATCGGAAACACAGCAGCATAAAACGGCACCGCCATCATCACAAAGCCACCACCCAGCACTGATTCGAAATTATCGACGCGGAAACAAAAGGGGAAGCCAGGCGGCTCCCCCTTTCGCTTCTTGACTGTGTCGTCTCGGAAGCGCGCTAAAAGCACGTATGTTTCGCGAGCGACGCGCACCGCAAAAGCGGTGTGATCAGCTGTAGTGCAGCTCTAAGCCCGGTGGAGTCATCGTCCGTCCCTCCGGAGCTGCTTGAGCTCACGTCTCGCTTGTACTCCTCTGATTCGTGGAGCGCAAGCGAATAGAGAGTGAACCCGCAATTTCCACAAGGCCCTGTAAGTCGGAAATTTGCAGCGGCTACTTGATGAAGAGCGTTTCGCGCAGCTGGTCGCGCCCCACAAACGATTTCATCGTTCGGAAGCGGGAGAAGAGGTCCTGAATCTCACGGTTCTGATAGACTTTTTGCGCCGGGCAGACGACCGCAGTCGATATCACCTGAAGCGTGTTAGAATCAGCCACTCGATAGCGCTGAAAGCCTTCCGGCTTCTTGCTGTGAAACATCGCTAAAATCACTCCGCCGGGCCGCAAGAGTTCCGTCAAATTCGGGACCATTTGTTTCACCAGCGCCGGTTCAAGATAGTCCAGCAGGTCCCACAGCAGTATGGCATCGAACGATGCTCGCGGGTATTGAAGGTTTTCCGCCAGGAAGCGCACCGCGCGCCCATTCGCGGTCATGTCCATCTTTTCACGGGCCTCGATGTCTTCGCGCAGGCGCTTCTCTTCTTCGGTTAGAAATGCTTTCCACCCGCGAAGGAAGTCTTCCGATGAGACGCGGAAACCGCGCTCGATGAAAAAGCTCAAAGTCGTCTGCCAGGCGGGCCCCAAGTCAAGCAGCGTTCCCCGTCCAAGACCGTCCAGATTCCACAAGAATTCCTTCAATCCGTTCGAGACGCGCGTTGGTTCGGGCGATTCCGGCGCGCGAGTGGGGCCCGCGGCGGAAACCGGCGCGCCTGGAGTGCGCGAACGCGAGCCTGAATGGAGCGGCAGGGAAATACCACGGCTCGTCCCGTTCCCCATTCCGAGCCCCAGTTTGTTCAGAAAACTCATTTTCAGTTTGCCGCCGCCGTTCCTGAGTTCAATGCTGTCGATGTCGTGTCAGCCGCCTTGCTCGTTGCTGATGCCGTCGCCGCTGACGCCTTGATCTCCGGAGTCTTGCTCGGCTGCGGCTGCCTGCCCGCTTCGACCCTTCCGCGCAACAGTGCACCGTCCTCAATCGCTAGGCGATCCGTCTGCACTTCTCCCGTAACCTGCCCCGTGCTCCACAGTTGAACCTTGTCTCGCCCAGTGACTTTTCCCTCGATTTTTCCCCGCACAATAACCTCACGTGCAAGAACATCCGCCTTCACATGGCCGTTCGGTCCAATTGTCAGGCAGCTGTTTGTCGTGAGACTCAGTTTTCCTTCCACCACGCCGTCAACGAAGAGATCTTCGCTGCCTGTCACTTCGCCCTTGATTCGAATTCCCTGGCTGATGCATGCGGCCACTCTCGATGAACTTGGAAGAGCATTGGAAACTGGTGGCGTACTAGCAGTAGCAGCGCCGGATAAAGTCGCAGAATTTACAGGGGTTGCGGAATTATTGGAAACCCCTTCAGGCTTCCCATCTTCTTTTTTCCACATCTCGCACCTCGACATCGAAAATTGGATTTTCGAAGCCGCTTATCGCAGGGCTGGTTGGAACTGCGACTCGGAAGAGTCAACATAGTACACGACTTAGCCGGAGTAAACAAGAATGGCGGGTAGCAAATGTGGCGTGTTTCCTAACAGGCTATACCATGCATAGTGGAATCGGTCCCCTCCATTCCACTACGGATTGCGTTTTCTCGGATGTTTCGCTTTTTCCTCGCAGCTCCCACACCGCCACCACCATCCCGGCAAACTCCTTGGTTAACTCTTTGATGGCTTTACGTTTTTCCCACCAATGCTCGGGATCAAAGTCTCCATCTCGCGCGCTGGCCACGCGCACCTCCACGCTTTGTGGAAAAACACGTAGAAAAATATAACGCGTGCGCCTCGTGTGAAAATTGGACGTCACCACCATAACGCTGTGCCATTTTCTTTCTTTTACAATTCGCGCAAGCGCCTGGGCCTCTTCCAACGTGCTTTCCCCGTCGTGCGAAAACCGCACGATCTTGTCTCTCGGCACTCCTCGCTCAACCAGATCGTGTTCCATCAGCTCCGCGATCCCCGCGCTGGGACGCAGGCGTCGTCCGCTGGCAACAACCACGGGTGCCTTCCCTTCCCGGAACAATTGCGCTCCTCGCGTGACTCGATCGGCATAAAAATTGTCGTCACCCAGAACGATGAGCGCATCCGCTTTGTCCAGAGTGTCCTCGACGATCCAGGATTCCGCGATAAAACGCAGAAGCGGATGGCGCACCAGGTACAGAGCCAAGCAAAAAACCGCGAGAAAAAGCAAAATGATTAGGTTGAGGAAGATTCGGCCCGCCTCGCCTGGATTCGAGGGGCCGCGCTTCATGAATTAGGGTCCAACGCTCGCAGGTTCGCCGCCGCCTGCTCGGGCATTTCTGCATTGAAGTACACTTCTTTGATGCTGTAGGACTTGCTGGTCTTCTCCACGATCGGCCAGCGTCTTCCAGTAGCCCGCCAATTCACCTTTCTTATTCTTCGTATTGGGTGAAGTGTGCACCACCAGGTGATACGCCGGAGCCACCTTCTCCAGCCGGCGCAATACGCGCCCCAGCAGAGCGGCCAACTGCCGGCGGTTCGATCCCGGCCGCGGTTGCTCAAACAGATGATTGTGCCGCCTGTGCATCAGCCATACTTCGTACGGCACGCGCGACGCATACGGGCACAGCGCATAGTATTCGCCCTGAACGTCCACGATGCGCTTTCCCTGCTTCTCTTCCTGTCGAACGGTATCACAAAAAATGCAGCGCTCTTTATCTTTGAACCATTCGTGCGCGGAGCTGAGTTCGTACTTGATTCGCCGCGGCACGAAAATGGTAGCCGTCACCTGCGAATGCGGATGCGGCCATTCTTCCCCCGCCAGCGCGCCCTGATTCTTGAATACACTGACGTACTTAAATCGCGCGTCCTTCTTCAAGTCGGCAATGCGTGACGCCCACACCCATAACACGCGCTCAATTTCTTCGTCGCTGAACTGCGACATTCGTCTGTCGTGCTGCGGGGTTTCCACCACAATTTCGTGGGCGCCGAGGGCGACCATCTTGTCGTACATCCCTTCGGCCACGCGACCGGGTTCCCCTTCAATGTGGTAGAGCGGGTCCGGGTGAGGCAGCACTCGCGCCTGCCACGCGCCTTCCGCCGGCCATGTCATAATGGACCGCAGCTTCTCGATCTTGGCCGGCTCCAGTGGGCATTCCTCTGGCGCTTCGCCGCGTGCTTCTCTCTGTCCCAGGATTACCCAGCTTTGTGTGATGGGATCTTTACGAAGTTCCATTCGGTATCTTTAGCGGGTGTAGCGTGCAGGTGTGGGTCCCTGCTCGAGGCGGTGACGATCCCAGATCGCGCCTTCGCGGGTGAAGTAGGCCATTTCAAAATCTTGCGTCAGTTCCAGCGCATCCACGGGGCATGCATCTTCGCAGAGTCCGCAGAACATGCACCTCGAAGTATCATATGTAAAATTCGTCAGCACTTTTCTTCGTGTAGCATCGTCGCGCTGCCAGCCCACGACGATCAGGTTCTCCGGGCAGGCCAACGCGCACAGATTGCAACCGATACACAACGTTTCGCCGGTCTCCGGATTATTGTTCAAGCGCGGCGCGCCACGATACCGTTCCGCCACCATCGGCCGCTCCAGCGGGTATTGCTCGGTGACGATATTCTTGGGATGCTGCGCACGGAAGGTGACCGCGAGGCCCTTCAGAAAATCTATTTGAAACAATCGTTCCAGGAGTTCCCGCATGCGCTTAGTTTGTTTCTCCCCTCCCTAATTGTCAAGCAATGGTCCTGTCGGCTGCGTTGTCTAGTGAACCGTTTCCAGAGGCCGGAGCCGCCGAATCGTCGGAGGACTGCTAGAGACGACGTCAACGATGTGGTTCTCGCAAGTGACCTCAATGTGTTTTATGGGTCCGGGATACTCAGAGGACGCAAACGTGGCACTGGAAAGATATTCGAGAAAATACGACTTCGAATAGAGCCCCAGGCGTCGCCCCAGGGAAACTATTTCAAAATCACTATTTTTCGCGTACGACTCGTTTCGCACCGAATAGGCTATATATGAATCCCAGTAGACCTCGAAAAGACGACATTCCTGGGTAGAGCGGACTGGGCGACCGTGGCCAAGTTCTGTCTCCCCCACCGTATTGGCGCGGTCACCATGCTTGGCTTCGCTTCTTCAACTAAGAGGCGTAGAGAGTTCTCCTTCGGCTCCGAGAGTTCTCGAAGGAAGAGCTACTCACACGTATCGATCTCTGCCGCTAGTTCGGGAGACGTGCTCATGAGATTCGCGGATCCTGGCACATTCGCTAATGAGTTCCGTCATCTTTGAAACGCGTGCTATTCTCGCGTGAATCATGGAAACTGACATTCAATTCATGCAGGAGGCGCTTGCTGAAGCGCGCGCCGCAGAGGCGGCCGGCGAAGTCCCGATCGGCGCCGTGCTCGTCCACGATGGCCAGATCCTCGCCCGTTCCGGCAACCGCACCATCCGCGACAACGACCCAACAGCTCACGCAGAGATTGTCGTTCTGCGCCGGGCCGCCCGCCTGCTGGCCAACTACCGTCTTGCTGATACCGCGCTCTACGTTACCATTGAGCCCTGCAGCATGTGTGCAGGCGCCATTATCCAGGCACGTGTCCCCCGCCTCGTCTATGGCGCCGACGATCCCAAAGGCGGCGCCGTCCGATCCTGCTTTGAAATGCTTACCCACCCGCGACTCAACCATCAGGTGGAAGTTACGGGGGGCGTTCTAGCCGCTGACTGCGCCGCCGTAATCCAGTTTTTCTTCTCCCAACGCCGATAAGCACGACACCTTTCCACGCAGGTGGGCATAGCCCTCACCTCATCTCTCTGCTAAAATGACGTGTGCAACGACCGCGGAGAGGTGGCTGAGCGGTTGAAAGCACTCGCCTCGAAAGCGAGCGTGCGGGAAACCGTACCGTGGGTTCAAATCCCACCCTCTCCGCCATACCATCAAATCGCACGCCAAACAAACATCTTTACTTGATGCTACCGTTTCGTAGGCATTTAATTAGGGGTGAGCATGGCCAGTGTCTACGCAAGATTCAAGAGTTCGCACGGGTGGGAATACCAGAGGGTTGGCCGTGGCAGACCCCCAAAAGACGCGAAATTCCATATCCGCTTTACGGACGCACAAGGAAAGCGTCGTTGGAGTCAACCATTCAATACGCCCCAGGAGGCGCAGGAAAATGCCGCTGGTGTAGCCGTGGCGGTGGAGGCAGCCCAAGGCTTGACTGTTGCGGAATATCAGGACGAAACCAACGCGGGCAAAACTCCCGTCAAGATCGCCGTCGAGCGATTCCTCAAGCTGCACAGAAATGATCGGCCCAAAACAGTCGAGCAATACGACGGTGCTCTGTCTCACCTTCTCGCCAATCTGCCTGATGGCGTTCGCTCCGTTAAGGACCTCGCCACATCCCATGCACTCGACACGTACTTGCAAACGCTCCAGGCCGAAGAGTACGGAAGCAAAACAATAGCGACGCGCATGGGCGTCATATTCTCGATGCTCAAGGACAATAAGAAGGAAACTGGCGTGGAGTACGCATCAAGGCTTGTCAGCCTGCCGGAGCCTGTGCAGAGCCGTCCGAAGGCTTACCCCAATGAAGAGATGGTCCAGTTGTTCAGCGCAATGACGGACGAAGAGAGGGTCCGATACCTGTTCTTCCTACACACCGGCTGCCGCGAACAGGAAGTGATGTACGCTACCGGGGATGACGTTGACTTTAAGCAGCGCAAATATCACGTCACTGGCGAAGGCAAGCAGGATGTCAACTTCGTCCCGAAGAATCACGAAGAAAGATGGATTCCACTGACCACCGAGTTGCTCGAATTGCTAATGGAGCGCAAACCGAAAGTGAAACGCCGCTGGATATTCGTCAACGAAGAGGGAGACCGCGAGGGCCACTTCCTGCGGAAGTTTAAGGCGGTCGCAAAAAGAGCTGGATTGAATTGTGGGCATTGCAAGATGACCGTGATGGATGGGAAGTATCATCTCCGAAAGCCGACAGAAATTACTTGCGCGACGCGCCCGGTCTGCGCGAAACATAAACTACACCGGCTGCGGAAGACCTGCGCTACGCGATGGCTACAGAGCGGCATCGACCTGATGAAAATTAGAACCTGGCTGGGGCATGAAAGCCTCGCGGTGACTCAACTTTACCTGGATGATGCCGAACTCACCGACAGCGGAATCCAAGCAAAAGTAGACAGAGCTGGGGCAGGGGCCAGCAATTAGGCCGCGTCCCGGCGCGCATCAAGGAACGCATCCATATCTTCCTTCAGGATCGTGTAGTGGCGGCACAGCCGAAGGGCGGGCAATCTCCCTGCGCGAATTTCCACTTCAACGAACCACGGAGTTACACCCATGTACGCCGCAGCTTCGGCGATACGATAACCGCGTCGATCTGATGGCTCCGTAGATGCTTGACGCTCGCGGCGCTCTCGCCTGCGGGCACAGAAAGCAGCGGCGGATCGGAATAAGTTTTGTTGGTGAAGTTCCCACTGGCGCGTCCTTCATCACTCCCCAGCACGCTATCCGGTTTGCGGACTTCGCGTAACTGTCCAGAGGGCTAGGGTTCCCAAGTAACGAAAACCTTTTTAATTGTCTAATTTTAGACAGACTTTTTACGGGCGCGATCTGGTAAGAAGGTTATGCAGTTCATCAGCGAAGGTCGCTATGTGGCGAACGTCGTGGATGGAAAGGTGACTCGCTACGGGAAAGCACGGTGATTCTCAACGCATCGAGTTCAAAGCCCAAGAGTCATTTGCCTACGGTTTGCAACCCAACTTCTCCTACCTGCTGTGACTCAGGTTTGCCGATCCATATAACTTCGCACCGCACTGAATCCACGGGGTCATCCAAGACGAGTTCAATGAGTTGTCCGCGCCTCAGCCTGAAGTTACCACGCAATCTAAACCCCTCTTGGGACCTATCGACGATAAGACAGGGAAACATTTTCTGGACTCCACTGAGATTGATGACAAGGTTGGCGGGCTTCTTCGTGGCGACCCGTCTGGATCGGCGGCCTTGGGGAAAGCTGGGCATTCTTTCACGCCTGCTGCAAAGGTTGAACGCTCGGAATTTCATGTGAAATGCGAAACGTGCATAGGTTACGGTTTGTCAGGCTCCCCGAATCCCGCATGCCTCGGTCCAATCCTCGACCGGCGCATCGAGCGAGAGGCCCAGGACATAATCGTCGCTGGGGAGCTTCTTGCAATATACGACCGAGCCTTGGACGCAAAATTCAGGCGGGGATGAAACCAGTACCGGCTCCGCTGGTTCCCAGAATTCCCGTGTGACCAACCGGATGCCAGTTCTGCTGATATTCTCCGTAGGAACGACTTCTAAAACTCCCGGTCTCCGAAGGCTGGTTAACCACATGGGGGTGCTTAGATGGGCGCGGGGTTCCGACCTTTGAATGCTTCGGAGTGTGCCATTTAAGGCTGCAACTGACGGCGAAGGGGAGCACTCTCCAAGGTACTGTTCTCTTTCTAAGACTTGCGGGAACTCAAGTGCCGCCTCTTGCGTCATGTGATCCTCCCGTCCGAGAAATCTGTCGAGCGATGTTTCCAGGGCAGATGAACCTCACGCTGAGAGCGCAATGAAAAGGGCGCGTGCCAGTCATCTCGTGCGGAGCTTACGGGTACCGAAACGGGAATCGAATCCGGCGACTTCCCGAAATAAGGAACAGGTGAATCCTTCAATAGGAACGGGGGCAAAATCCTGATTTAGTCCCACGGGACATTCGGCCGGCGATGGCCCATACAAGTACGCCACGACGTAAAGGCTACGAGACACAACTCCGACACTAAGTACCACGCAGACACAAGCTTCAGGATTAAAAGAGCAGAAGGAGATACCCCCAAAATTCTCAAAAGCCACCGCAAGGTTCAATGCAATATAGGACTCAGGGAATTACCTGTGCAGCGATTACAGGTCTTTGCTGATTGACGACTCAATGTGCAGTGAGAAGCTCTTGATAGCTTAAAGGACCCGCTGTGGGCCCCTCTTCCCCGCGAGGCAATCAGCGATGGATGGTGCTAGGCATTTCAACGGCAGGATTGAGAAACGCCTTCCTACTTTAGTTCCCGTCTATCTCGCAAGCTTAGAAGAACCCCGCTCTCGGGAGCGAACACTTACGGAAAATGTCAGTCCCCACGGTGCGCGTGTCATCAGTCAGCGGTTCTGGCAGTCTGGCGAAGAGTCGCTTATTACGCCTTTAACGGGAGAATTTCGGCAAGTCGGAAGAGTGATTTATTGTTTGCCAACTGCGGGGGATCGCTTTTGCCTGGGGGTTAAATTCCCGGATCGCACGGTTAAATGGGGCGAGCATTCTTAGCGCAATTCCATTTCGCACAACGCGCGTTTCAACTCCTCGAAAAATGCACGGACGCGCGCCTAACGTCTCTTCCTTGGACGACCCACGCCTGAAAGCAGGTCCGATAAACTGACGTCGAATGCTGCCGCTATCTTCACTAAAGTCGCAAGATTTCGGTGTCCGCTTGCGCTGCTCTATCCAGCCGTACCCCACTCGATGAAGTCCCGCCTTGTGTGCGAAGTCTTCCTGTGAAATGCTACGTTCTTTTCGGAGTTGCTTTAGCCGTGCCGCCAACCGTGCAAGGATTTTGCTGCATCTCGCACAGTTTGGAGATAACATTGCGGGCAGTCTACAACCGCCTGTCTGTCCTACAGTCGGTTGAGTATTAAGCCCGTGTGGAACTGTTCATGAATGAACGCCTACCGCACTGGCGTTGGCCTGTTCGTCGAGTATTATGCCAAAATACACGTGGAAGATGTAACTAAGCAGGACATAATCAACTTCATAAGTGAGCTCCGGCAGTAGCCGTTGCCTAAGCGGCATAAGAACACTTAAATCCAGCCTTCGGTGGTAATTAGTTCACAGTACGCGTAGAGCCTTGTGTATCAAGGGTATGGCACGACCTATTTGGATATTCTTCGGAGACAGATTGCGACGGCAAAGCCGTAAACTTGGCGAGGCGCAGACGAGTATCTAAGAACAAGGCTTGTGGCCCCAGCCCCTTGGCCCTCGATCAACATCGAATCTGGTCCGGCTTGTGAATCAGCACCTGTCCCGCAGTTGAATCTAGCCCGGGGAGCCAAATCGTCTTACTTCAATTAGTTACCGACTGTTCTTCGTTCCCTCGTTTTGTTGTGGTTAAAATTGTTGGAAGAGCATAGAAAATCGCGTGAAATCCGAGCTTTGGTCCCCGTCGACAAATGCAATTTAACGTTGCATTGCTGTGAGATAGACTCCCCGTGCTGCCCAGGAATAGCAACTCTTTGCGATCAAACTGAGGTGATCAAATGAAGCAGCCGTTAGTTCTTAAGTCGTCGGCGGCGGCGATTCTTTTTCTGACACTTCTGGTGAGTTCTTTCAACTACGGTTATCTGAAGGCGAAGGACACAACATCCGCCTCACGTGGTTTGCGCGTCAGGGTTAGTCCTGCAACGGGTGACTATATTATCGGACAATCAGGCACGGCTGCGGATGTATTGACTGCGACTGTTGCTGCTAAGGTGGACGGTCTGTGGCTTCATGCGCGCGATTATCCGAAACATTCAGTCACCGAGTCTGTCGCAAACGATGATTTGGGAACGGCTCATGAATGGACGATAAGGCACTCAGGGTTGGCAGACGCGCCGGAGTTGATTTGCACACTGCATTCTTATCAGGACAGGCCATTGGGGGACATTCGGGTTCAAGTGTTCAACGGTTCTGGGAAAACCATTCATATCCAGGCCATTCGTCCGATAGAAGCCACGCAAAGCAAGATCCTCGACTTAAGTGGCCCGGTCTCTTCAGACCGGGTTCTCTCGGACAGTTTCAGCGAAGATCGTCCTGCGATGAAAATTCACGACCTGGGAGACGCCGAAGGAATGCATCGCGGAGTCGGCAGCCAGCTTCTGTACAACCGGCAGAGTCACCTTAGTTTCTTCGTCGGCGCGCTCACTTCCAATCGTTTTCTAACCGTGGCCCGTCTTCACGTTGGCGGATCGTTGAGGGCTCCGCAAATCCAGGCATTCGAAGTTGACTCCACCGGCACAACCGAACTGACCAAAGAGAATTCCCTGAAGCAAGCGCCCGCCGAAGATCAAATTGAATTGAGTCTTCCCGTCGCACCAGACGCAGATTTGGATTCCGAGAGACTGCTCTTCGGCGTGGGCGACGACTACCACGCCCTACTGGAAACCTACGGATCGCTGATTCGCGTGCTTCATCACGCGCGGACTTCGTCTCCCCAGCTGATGGGCTGGTGGAGTTGGACCGCCTATTATTTCGGGCTCAACGAAGGGACGGCATTAACAAACGCAAATTGGCTGGCTCAACATTTGAAGCCGCTGGGGTACCGCTTCTTCCACATTGATGAAGGGTATCAGTACGCTCGAGGCGAGTACACTACGCCGGATTCTACACTGTTCCCGAACGGCATGGCTGAGCTGGAACGAAAGATTCGCGACGAAGGTCTGATTCCTGGAATATGGACCGCGCCATTCCAGGTTGCGGACCGGTCTTGGGTTTACCAGAATCACCGCGACTGGCTAGTGCGCAACCCAAAAGGTGAGCCAATCCGCGTTGGGCAAGTCCACGGCGCGGACCGGTTATTTGCGATCGATACGACGAATCCCGAGGCTCAAGAGTATTTGCGCAGGACTTACTCGACGCTGGTAAACGAATGGAATATCGGGTATATCAAGCTGGATTTCATGGAAGATACAGCGGTCGAAGGTTTCTTTTACCGCCCCAATACTACCGCGCTCGAAGCTCAAAAAATTGGTTTACGAATCATCCGGGAAGTCGTCGGAGAGCAAGTGCTCCTGGACAAAGACGGAAGCCCAATGCTCAATGCTGTCGGCATCGTTGACACCGGGCGCATTTCTCTGGACACCGGCCACACTTTCGAGGCAACAAGGGATGCCGCTCCTGGAATTGCGGCAAGATACTACATGAACCGTAATTTCTTTGTGAGCGATCCCGACGCTTTTTGCGTTTCCACGCAGACTTTGACGGATCAGCCTTGGCATGGGGGCAAAGTTCCCCTCAGTCTTGACGAAGCCAAGGCTTCCATCGCACTTTCCGCGGTTTCAGGAGGAATGTACGAAATCGGTGACGACCTGCCTGCTCTCGGTGCAGATCCAGAGCGTCTGGCCCTGGTTCAGAATCAGGACTTGCTCGAGATGATCAAATTAGGCCGATCCTCTAAGCCTCTCGACCTCATGAGTTATTCGCCCGAGGATTATCAGCCAAGTATTTTTTGGATGGAGGAAGATCACCGCCAAGGCATGCTAACTGTCTTCAATTGGACGGACCAACGTCATTCGCGTTCCATCGAGTTCTCCAGTCTTGGCCTACCGGCCTCAAACCAACGCGAAATCTCAGATGTGTTCGATGGCAGAGCCATAGCGACTCCGAATCTGAGCTTCCTAGTTTTGGACCTGCCTCCACATTCGGCTCGTGTACTCAAGATCGTAAACAAAGGTGTTCCCGCGAAGCCACCGATTATCAAGGTTGAGCATCTACCAAGCTTGAAGACTGGAGCGGCCGCGACCTTTCGTGCCCAGCCGGCAACCTCCGACGACGTCGTAGTTACCTATCGGTGGAGTCTCGGGGACGGTGTCACTCTGGAGGGCCAAGAAGTTTCTCACGCCTATACAAAACCGGGCGCCTACCAGGTGGGGGTAACTGCAATCGGCTTGACGGGACTCTCGACGGAAGAGACCTTCCGCCTTACGGCATCAGGTCCAGTATCGACTATGTTTGTCCCTGCAGAAAAGAGACGTTATCAGCCGCCTAAATAAACCGTAGTGGCATTCCCGGAAGGGTCGACGCAACGTTTCACGCTTGCGCTGCAGGGCTATGCCCCTGATGGGTGGTCGAGAATCGCTTCGGCCTTTGGATCCCAATACATCTTCTTCCCGGACCAATAGGCGCGCGCGGCCATCATACAGGCTACTGAGTGTGAGAATCCGTTGTGGACGGTAGCGTTCGGCTGCGTCCGGCCGCGCAGACAATCCAGCCAGTTGATCATGTGCGAGGGGTCCTCGTCCCCTATTCCCATAGGCGGAAGCGTTTTGTCACCGGGCAGCAGGATGTCTTTGACGGCACGCTGTCTGTCAACATTGGTGTCGTCTTCATGATTTCCCTTCTCTTCCACCATCTGCCAGCGCGGGCTGCCCTCGCCCCCGTGATTGATCATTGTGGCTTTCTTTCCCATAATCCGCGTGAAACTGGGCGCATCGTTTCCGAAGCTCGTCGCATAGCTGACCAAGAAACCCTTCGGATAGGTGAAGAGCGCATGGAAGGTATCGGGATTCTCACGGCCGTCAGGCCAGGCAAAAATGCCGCCGTTTGTGACGACCGACTCGGGAAAGCTCTCGTCCATGAAGTAGTGGCAAAGGTCAATGCCGTGGCTCATCCATTGGTCAGAAATGCCGCTCGAAAACTCCTTGTAGAGGCGAAATTCGAAATAAACCTGGGGATCGAACGGCCGATTGGCTTTGTTCATCAGCCAGGCGCGCCAGTCCGTATCCTGTTCGTGAATCATCTTCACTTCGGGGCGCCCACGCCAGCGGGGTCCGTGATAGTTCCACTCAATTTCATATTTGCTGACTTCGCCAAGAACACCGGAACGAATCAGGTCGCGCACGGCAATTTGATACGGTTCGCTGCGGTGTTGAGTGCCAATCTGAACGATAAGGTTCCGGGAAACGACGGCATCACGCGCCGCTTTGACATCTTCGAGAACATTGCCCATGGGCTTCTCGCAGTAGGCATCCTTGCCAGCTTCGGCGGTCATTTTCAGGAGTGGTGAGTGGGAGTGCTCGGGCGTGGAAATCATCACCCCGTCCACGTCCTTGAGCGCCAGCAGCGCCTGCGGATGCTGGAGTCCCCTGGGCGCTTTGCCGAAGTACTTTTGGTTGGCCGCGACCGCTTGCTCGAGATTGTGACTCCACAAGTCGCAGACCGCCGTCACTTCCACTTTTTTTGTATCTTTGAGCAACGCTACTATGCCGTCGAGCTCCCTGCCGCGATTGCCGATACCGATGTGCCCCAGCGAGATTCGGTCGTTAGCTCCAGCAATGCGCGAATATGACAGCGCCGTGGTGCCCAGTGTTGCCCCTCCGGCGGCTACAACCGCACCTTTCTGCAAGAACTCTCTTCGGTTGATTTTGCTGTCTGACGTGCTCATAGGATTCTCCTCGGAATTGAAGTTATTGGGAGCCATCTCTCGAAGTGGAGCTCTGCGCCTTTTGACTTCGACAATGGGCGCACTTTGATAACGTGCACCGGCCGCAGTCTCGTCGTAAAGACCAATCTCTTCCAATGGGTGATTCTACCGCTGTTTGCTATGCCATCCGAATACAATCAAGTGGTGTTTGGCAATGTACCGAACGGCGCGGCAGCGCAAAAGCGACAGACCAACTGTTCGGGCCAGTCCATTGTCAAATCGATTGCGACAGCCAAGGGCTGTGATATAAAAAGCCTTTCCATGAACATGTTACAAGCACCTGCATGTTTGCCAGCACGGAGGAAAATCACAGCGTGATTGTTAGAGTGTTTGAAGATAAGCATTCTCTCAGCCAAGCCGCCGGCGAACAAGCATCCGCTGCCGTGCGCCGTGCCATCCTCGATCGCGGTTGCGCCCGAATCATCGTCGCAACGGGAGCGTCCCAGTTGGATTTTCTTGACGCGCTGACCAACGCGAAAAACATCGACTGGCAGAGAGTCGAGATGTTTCACCTCGATGAGTACGTCGGGTTGCCGATCACTCATCCGGCCAGCTTTCGCAAGTATCTTCTGGAGCGCTTGATTGATAAGGTGGGAATCACCCGGTATCACTTGCTTGACGGCAACGGTGATCCCGCCGAGGTTGTCCGCCACGTTGGCGAATCCCTGCGATCAGCCCCCGTGGATATTGCATTTGTTGGTATTGGAGAAAACGGCCATCTGGCGTTCAACGATCCTCCGGCGGATTTCCAAACAGAAGAATCTTATCTCGTCGTCACTCTCGATGAAGCCTGCCGCCGCCAGCAAGTGGGCGAGGCCTGGTTCGCAGATATTTCGGAAGTTCCCCGCCAGGCCATTTCCATGTCAGCGCGCCAAATTCTCAAGTCGAAAGAAATCATTGCCGTCGTTCCGGATTCGCGGAAAGCCCAAGCGGTTAAGCTCTGCTTCGAAGGGGAGATCAGTCCGATGGCCCCAGCTTCCATTTTGCGCGCCCATCTGGCTGCAACGCTTTATCTAGATAAAGAATCCGCCAGTCTGCTGAGCGCGACAACGCTTGCGGCGTTTGCTGCCACCGGATAAAACGTGCCTCCTCTGATTTTCATTAGCGCTTTTGGAATAACGGGAGCTGCGGGATTCTCATGTCGGTAGACGGACAGAAGAATTCGCCTCAGCAACCCTCCATCCCTTCCTTACGCTGGTGGATTGGCGGGATTCTGTTTGCCTCCACGGTGATCAACTACATCGATCGCCAGACACTTTCCATTCTGGCCCCCTACCTGAAGCAGGACTACCACTGGACAAACGTTGACTACGCCAATATCGTCATCGCTTTTCGCATCGCCTACGCAATCGGACAGGGTGTGTGCGGACGGCTGATAGACCGCGTCGGCACGCGGCGCGGACTGACCATCAGCGTGACATGGTATTCGATCGTTTCCCTTATGACTTCGCTCGCGAATGGCTTTTCGAGCTTTGCTTTGTTTCGTTTTCTGCTCGGCGCAGGCGAGTCCGCTAACTGGCCCGGCGCGAGCAAAGCCGTTTTCGAATGGTTTCCAAAGCGGGAGCGCGGACTGGCGGCCGCGTTTTACGACAGTGGCTCATCCGTCGGGGGTGCCATTGCGCCTTTCCTGATTCTGCCGGTGTACCTTCGCTGGGGATGGCGCGTCGCTTTTATCATTCCGGGCCTACTCGGATTTGTGTGGTTGATCGCCTGGCGACGGCTGTATTACCTGCCTGAGGATCACCCGCGCATCAGCGATGCAGAGCGCAGCATGATTCTTGCCGAGACCCAGGAAGTTCAAAGCGCCGGAAAACCACGGCTTCGATGGCGCGACCTTTTCAAACTGCCGCAGACGTGGGGAACCATCATCTCCAAAGGCCTTACCGATCCCGTCTGGTTCTTCGTTACGGATTGGTTTCCCATCTACCTGGTCGCAAAAGGGATTTCGCTCAAGAGCGGTTTGCTGGCTGTATGGGTTCCTTTTCTTGCGGCGGACCTGGGCAATTTCTTTGGCGGTGGCGTTTCCGGGTACTTGATTCGGCGAGGCTGGTCGCTCGGCGCGGCGCGAAAAGCGCTGGTTGTTTTTGGCGGCATCGGTGTATTGCTTCTCATCCCGACAATTTTCACAGTGAACCTGTATCTGATCACCATGCTTTTCGGGCTGGCCACGTTTTCCTACGCCTCTTTTTCGACAATCGCGAACGTGCTGCCTACCGACCTTTATAAAGGTGATTCCGTTGCGTCGGTGAGCGGCCTGAGTGGAACTGGGGCGGGAGTCGGCACTATCATCGCATTCGAGTTAATCGGACACCTTTCCGACGCGCGCCAGGCGACGGGGACTCATTCTTTCGATCCAATAGTGGTCGTCGCCGGACTTATTCCATTCGTTGGGATGATTCTGGTCTTGTTGCTCGTACGCAACACGCGTGCAACCGATCGCGGGTTAGTGCGGCGCATATAAACTGCTAGTCACGGCATGGCTTAGCTCACTACGCTTTCGCGTAGCGCTGGAGAAACAGCTCACGGTGCTGGCGATCGCGAAAAGCTTCAGTGCCGCCGGCGCGCGTCGTGGAGAGGCCGGCACTCGCATTGCCGTATTCCAGGCAGTCTTGAAGGCTACAGCCACGAATGAATTTGTGCAAGAAGCCTGCGTTGAAACTGTCGCCTGCGCCAACAGTATCGACGGGCTGAACGGGGAGCGAAGCAGCATGAAAGCACTCCTTTCCTTGTTTGGCCAGTACGCCCTGCGCACCACACTTGACGACAACCATGGGAACGAGGTTTGACAGTGCATCGAGTGCGCTATCAACGTCGCTGGTGCCGGCAACTTTGCAGGCTTCGCGCTCGTTCGGCAGAAATACGTCGACGTTTTTGAGCACGGCCTCAACGTCATCGGCCCAGCAATTCTCAGGGTCATCGTTGGTATCGAGTGATGTGGTAAGGCCAGCCTGCTTCATTTGGTAAAACAGTTCAGGCAGTCTCGGACGCAATGCGCGCAGCAGAAAAAAAGATGAAAGATGAAAGTGCCCCGCGTCCCGGAGATAGTCAAAGTCAACGTGCGTGTGGTCCAAATCAAAAGTCGTGCCCGGATAAGTCAAAATATAACGTTTCGCGGCAAGAGGAAGGATTACAGTCACACCGGTATTCTTACTCGGAAGGCGCTTCACGCCGGAAACTTCAACGCCACTCTCCGACAAACGCTCCACACAAAACTTGCCAAGGGGGTCGCCGCCGATGCAAGAAGTGAAACCAACCCGGCTGCCGAGGAGAGAAATATTGTGGGCAAAAATTGCAGATGAGCTGCCGAGGGTCAGCGCGAAATCGTTGGCCAGGTGCTCTCTTTCAGGTTCAAGCGCCGGAGGAAGCCCGTACAAAATCAAATCGCAATTGAGTTCACCTAGGACGCTGATGTCAAAACGTTTCGCCAAGTGGTTTCCTTCCAGCTACAACTGCTCTATGTGAACGCCTTGCTCCATGCGCGAAACATCCTCCCGCGCAATGCGGCCGGGGAGTACAGCCACGCAGTTTGAAGTTCCGCAAGCAACCGCGAGAGCCAGGCTTCTTTCAAAGGAGCAATCAGTTGCCGCAGCAAAGGCTAACCCAGCAAGCGCTGCGTCACCGCACCCCACCGTAGATTTTGGCCGCAATGGATTGGTCCACGCGTGAATTGCCTTCCGATCATGCTTTCGAACGCCGACCATGCCGCGTTCGCCGAGGCTGACCGCGGCGGAGTTCGCGCCCAGATCCAGCAACTTGCGAGCAGCCTCGGCCGCGGAGATGGGGTCACGTATTACAATTTGCGTGACAAACTCCGCTTCCTCGCGATTGACTTTGACCAGGTCCGGTCCGGCACCCAGTGCCTTGGAGAGTGGTAAGCCACTGGAATCGACGAATGACAAACAGTTCGCTAATCGAGCCGAACTAATGAGCTCCGCACAGGCTTCGGTTGGAACGCCAGGAGGCAGACTTCCAGAGATAACCGCGATTTTCTTGTCCGCCACAAGCTGAAAAGCGCCCGCGCAGACTTGCTGAAACTCCGACCATTCGGACTGAGTAATCGTTCCGCCGGGCTCAAGGATCTCCGTAGCTTCTCCACCCATGTCCAAGATTTCCAGGTTAATGCGCGATGCCTGGCTAGTGGACACTGGCATTGTTGCTATCTCCAAAAGACGAAGTCCAGCAAGCAACTCGCTACCGGTGGCCCCGCCGGCGAAACCAATCCAGGTTGGAGTCGCGCCCAAGCCTTTGAGCGCCATGGCGACATGAACGGCTTTGCCTCCGGGCATTCGAACAACTTCTGAGACGCGGTTGACGCGGCCTGGAACAAATCCGTTTACGATAAGCCGTGTGTCGATCGCCGGATTCAAGCTCACGCAGAAGAATGAGTCTGCCCGCTGATTGGATTGGACGGCTGGTTTATTCATTGGCGGGATAGTTTTCCGACCATGGTGTGGCGGCCTTGAGACTTTCGTTGATGCTTCGGATATTTTGTACTCCCTGCGTTTCAAGCCATTTCTGAAGTGCATCCGCTCCTCCATGGACGAAGACGCTTACGCCATCCTTCCAGGTCGCGCGCCCACAAAGCACACCGCAGAAATGTACGCCCGCTTCCGAGGCCAGTTCGAGAGCCTCAGTGAACGCGCGATTGCTAACCCCAGCAGAGAGAAACAGGAACGGTTTGGCGGTGACCGCAGCTGCATTTCGAAAAAGTTCCAGAGCCTCGGCACGAGTATGTACGACTGGGCCCGATGAAGTCGAAGAGCTTTCGACATAGGCCATGGTCACAGGCACGCCAACTTTCAAGACATCCACGCCATAGTGAGGTCTTGAGAATTCCTGCATTGCACTGGCGAGTATGCCGGGTTTGCAGCGCGCAAATTGAGGACCTTTTTCATCCAACCCGTCCTGGTACGGAACAATTTCCAGGAAAAACGGAACGTCACAACCAGCACATTCCGAGCCAACCTGTTCGACCCAAACACGTTTACGCTCCTGTATTTCGCGTGCGTCGGACAAGGCATAGTACAGCAGAACCTTTACGCACTGAGCGCCGGCATCGACTAACCTACGTACGGACCAATCTTCAAGAAGTCGAGGAAGGCGAGAAGGAACTTTATGGTCGTAACCGCTCACTTCGTAGGCCATCAACAAGCCTGAAGATGGAGCACGCCGCTTTGCAGCGTTCAAACCGTACTCGGGCTCGAGCAAGACGGCGCTGGCATGCGGGGAAAGCACATGAACGACGATAGATTTGAACTCCTCAAGGTGCTCACGTGGAACCAAATTCTTTTCGATTTTCAATTCGGAGGAGAACAAGCTGCGCAACGCGTCGCGCTGGTCTATCGCAAGAGCGCCAATGACGCAGCGAGAATCCGACACGGCTTCGAGCCTCCTGCGCTTGCCGGGCGACAGCCTCACGATATTCTCCTTAACAGTGAACTGCGTTGAATGTTTGAGTTCACGGCGAAACGCTGTATATATGCACCTTATTTGATCAAGTCGCAGCGCCGCAGTACTAAGAATCTACACCGAATGGCATGACTCAAGAAAAAAGGGCGAACGCAGTGTCCGCCCTCTTCGATATCAGTTCCGGCCGTTAGACTAGAACGTAATCCGCAGCCGCAGCCGAATCGTGCGGCGACTGTCGATGCCCTCCTGTGAGAAAGTCTGGCGTGGATTTGCGAAATCCGGGTTAGGAACAATCGAATCGACAGTTGAGGGCCGCAGTCGCAATGTGACCGGATCTACCTCGACGCTGAAGCTGCCGAGGTTGGAGAAGGTGTCTCCGCCATCGTGATTCGGCGCTCGCAGCGGGTGGTTGAAAGCGTTGTTAAAGTCTGCCCCAAGCGTGGCGTTGACTCGCTCGCCGAATCTAAAGTCTTTGTGCAGACCGAAATTCACTCCCCAGGCACCGGGCCCCCACAACAGGTTTCGTTTGGCGACCTGCGGATTATCAAACACGTCGGCGCCCATCGGAGGGAGTCCAAATGCCGCGGGATCGTAGAGCTGGTCTCCAACATGCTTCTTGTAGTTTCCCACGACGACGGGCCTGTAGCCTCCCTCAAAGTCCCCGACAGCGTCCACGGAGCTTGTGGCGATATTTCCTGGACCGATATAGTGGTCGCTATTGAAACAGTTATCGCAGGTCCAGTACGGCGTGAATCCGGTGCCGCTCTTGGCAAACATCTGAAAAGTTGTCTGCCAACCGCCGATCACAGTGTCGGCCCACCTTGAAAGAGAGCTGCCGACCTTTCTGCCCCGCCCGATCGGCAGGTCGTATACTCCGTAGAGAACGAACCGATGGCGAGATACCCACCCATCTTGGCCGTAATCGTGTTCGGGATTGAACGGATTGTAGGCCACGCCGCCAAGACTGGACTCGCCAACATCCAAGCCAGTAGATTTTTGGTCCAGATAAGTGTAAGACGCATTAAACATCAATCCACTGCCGTAGCGACGCGCAAGCTGAGTCTGGAAGGCGTTCGCCTGGCTGTGGCCAAAGTTTCCAAAGCTCAGCAAGAAGTCTCCCAGCGCGGGATAGGGAAGTGCTGCAGTTTGCGCTGGCGTTGGTTCGCAGTCTCCAGCATCAGTATCGCAAGGGGTCACTCCGTCGCCCGTGGTGGTATTCCAACCAACATCACTGGGTCTGAGTTCATTCAGGTCTGTGCCCGCAATTAGCCCATGCGCAGTGGTGCCGAGGTAAGAAAAACGTACGGAACTCTTTAGCCCGAGCTCACGTTCGTAGGTCGCATTGTATTGTTGAATGAGAGGTTGGTGAAGTCCAACGGGCACGGCATTGAATGAAAGAAGGCCAGCCAGGTTATTAACGTCTCCCCCAGTCATGGGGGTCGGCCAAGGCTGCAGCTGCTGCGGGTTTATGCCCAGATTCGACTTTGTAAGCGCCTGATTGAAGGCGTTGGTTGAAAGCGGGTCCCGAATCCCCTGGGCCGCCGCAGTCGGGAAGTAAATCCCGTATCCACCGCGCACAACGGATTTCTTCCCCAGACCTAGGACAACGCCGATGCGGGGCGCAACATTATTCTTATCGGTCCGTACCAGACCTCGGCCGATGCCAAGTCCTGACTGGGCGGCAGTGACCACTGGCAACGTGGTAGCTATTCGAGGATCCAGAAATTGAGTAGTCTTATCCGAGGCAATAATAAAACGCCCAGTGTTGTTGCCGAAGGTTGGATCGAAATTGAGCATGATGTCGTTCTTGTCGACAAATGGCGAAACCAGCTCATAGCGGACGCCGAGATTGACAGTCAACCTCGGCGTGACCTTCCAATCGTCCTGGAAGAAGTAACCTTGCTCCCAGTTGTGTACGTCCATGGGGGGCCGGGGCTGCGCGATGAAAGTGACTCTAGTGGGCGCCAGCCCGAGTAGAAAGTGAGCGAACGGGTTGGTTACCGCCCCGCTGGATCTATACGTCATCGTTCCCCGCGGATTCCCGCGGGCGGCCGCGAACCCATCTTGTCCCACATTGCGCACAAAATCCGCGCCCATTTTCAGGTTGTGCTTTTTGATCACCCAGGTAAGTGTGTCTCCAAAAGTCGCCAAATACTGGCTTAACAGCCGCTCAGTAGTGCGATTGCCGCTTCGGTCAAAGGTGGTGTAGGTAGAGCCGAAATCGATTACAGAGTGTCCGTGCGTGCTTAGCTGTGCCTGGCCTACGACTGCCCCATACGCATCTGTGGCATTTGAATCAAACCCGATGCTGGAAAGGAATCCCGCCAGAGTGGTATTGCTGTGCCGAAAGCTGTATTCCCGATTGAATCCGCCACGCGCCTCATTAATCAGATTGCTCTGAATCGTGCGGACATAGGAGCCCGAAACGGTATTATTTCGGCGGTCGTTCTGAACCAGGCCGAGTCCTGTGAAGGGGTTCCTGACCGGCGACGTGGCGCCGAGGAAAGCGGAGGCGTTGTAAACTACATAAACGTGATCTTTCTCTGTGAAATCGTGATCCACGCGGAGTGTTCCTAGGTCACGAGTTGAGCGGCCCGGAAGCAGCGTCTGAAATAGGTTCGCAATTCGGCCGTTCGCTAAATTGATCGGCACCAATGGGCTTATCTTGGGGAAGTAAATACTAATGAGCTGTTGCACATGGGGGTCCAGCAGGCGCGAAGGTATGGTCACAAACTTCTGCCCCAAGCTCAGGTAAGTGTCTGCCAATACTTCAGCCGGCGTCAGAGTTACACCAGCAGGCACATCCGGGAGTAGCTTGGCGGGATTGGCTGCTGAAGGATTTATAGCCGGCGAGAAGTCGCCGCCCCAGAATGCCGGATGCGGCAACTTTTGGTCCGAAATAGGTACCGCGGCCCTCGCGTAGTTCCGTTCATAAGCCATAAAGAACCAGGTCTTCTTGATGCCGGGAATTGGTCCCCCCAGGGATCCACCAATATCGTTGAGATTGAAATACGGCGTCGGATATTTGCTGACGCCTGGGGTCGGCACAAAATCCGCCATGCCCTGTTTGTCTTGTATCTGCAGGGCCGCCAGGGCCGAGTTCTTATTGTTGTAAAAAGCCGAGCCGTGAAACTGCGATTCGCCGCGCTTGGTGGTGATGCGAATATTGCCAATTCCCGCATATTCAGCGCTGAAATCGGTGGAGAGAACATTGAGTTCGCCGACGGCCTCCAGCGAAGGCTCACTGGTGGTGGGCGAACCGAAGATCGTGTTGGTGGAGCGCTGCCCGTCAATTGTAAAATTGGCGCCATAACTCTGGAAGCCCAGGAACTTGAATTCGCCATCACTTACGCCCTGCGTGATGTTAGGGTTCAAGTAGAGGAATGAGTACACGTCGCGACTGTCGCGAGGAAGATCAATAATCTCTTGGTTAGAAATCGCCGTGCTAATCGTCTGGTCTTCAGTATTGATGGCGGGCGCCTCCATCGACACGACCACGCTCTCTTGTGCAGCGGAAATTTTGAGCACGGCATCGGCGCTCACCGTGTCGCTGCCGTTCAAGACGATGTCCGTGATTTCTTTCTTGCTCATCCCGGCGGCGGTGATTACCACCCTGTACGTGCCCGGTTTCAGACCGAACATTTCGTAATTGCCCTGGGAATTCGTCTTTGTTTCTCTCGCGCTGTTGGTAAGGGCGTCGGTGACCGTCACCGTGGCGCTCGGAATTACAGCTCCCGTGGAATCTGTCACTGTTCCCCGAATGGTGCCGAGATCCGTTCCCTGGCCGAATACAGCGGCGGACACACAGAATAGAAGCGCCAAGCAGATAACGCACGTAAACGCGATTCTGTACTTCAAGGCGAACCTCCCCCACAAAGTAATCTAGGAGGAACGATGTACCACAATAGAAAAGCAAACGCAACAACAAATGCAACACGAACGATGCAAAAAGAAAGAATAAGAAAGTATTATAGTGAGGTATGCTTTCGTCATTTGACCCAACTGAAATAGACACCCTATACTGAGTTTACGGAAACGGGTGCATGACCCCCAAAGCTCGTCTACTAACAGAGCGGCGACGCAGGAGTGTGCTGGACCTCGTTGACCAAGAGGGCCAAGTAACCGTCGCGGACATGGTTAGACGGTTCTCCATTTCTGCCGTCACAGTCCGCAATGATCTCGACGCTCTTGCCGCCATCGGTGCGGTGGTTCGATCGCACGGCGGTGCCGTGCGACGCCTGGAGGCCACCCAGGACTACCCCCTCCGTACCAAAGAAACTCTGCATCGGGATGAAAAAATCAGAATTGGAAGGGCGGCGGCGGAACTGGTGCAATCGGGTGAAACCATCATCCTTGATTCAGGAACGACCACGGCAGAAGTCGCGCGGCATTTGAAAAGGATGAAACTTCAATCGCTTACGGTCATAACGAATGCCTTGAACATAGCGGTCGAACTTGCGGATGCCCCCGGCATTTCCTTAATTGTAGTTGGCGGGCTGCTGCGACCGGTTGCCTGCTCCTTCGTCGGGCCGCAGGCGGAATCCATGATGAACGAGTTCCACGCTGACCGTCTGTTCCTCGCTGTGGACGGCTTCGACCTCGAGAATGGCCCCTCAACACCGGATGTACTCGAAGCGCAGCTCAACAACGTCATGATTCGCTGCGCCAAAGAGGTTAATGTGGTCACGGATTTCAGCAAACTCGGTCGGAGAAGCGTTTCAAAGATTGGGCCATTCGACAGAATCCGCCGCCTGATCACGGATAACCGCGCTACCCAGGATTTCACGGAGGCCCTTCGCAACAAGGGCATTGAAGTTATCGAGGTGTAAGTCGAGGTGTGGTTCCCGCGATAGCCAAACGGCTTAGGTGATAGGACATTCTGGTTTCCGGCGCAAGCAATGCTTCGTGGAGCGAAGTCTTGCCTTTCTCCATGTTCCCGAGCGCCATTTGTAAGACTCCACAGATATAAAGCCACCAGCCCGGTGAGCCTCCGTTTCCCAGGTTGGATTCGGCTTGCGACAACGCTGCATTCAGACGCACGCGCCACTGTGCCGAATCATAGGCATTTAGCTTTCGAGCTGAGGCCCATGCCCATGCAACGTCCGAAGGGCCGGTCGCCTGCACCGAAACCCGGTACCGTCGATCTGCCTCTTTTTTTTGGCCGCAAGCAGAAAACGTTTCACCGAGCAGGTACTTTGTCCGGGCAGAATTCAGTAATGCTTCTAATCCGTCTTGCGTAAACGGAAGGCCCGGAACTGGGAAGCCAAGGGTTTTTGCCACGGCAAGAGCTTCCTTACAGTGACCAGATCGCGCCAGGCCCACGGCTTGTTGCAACTTCACTTCAACCCACACCTGGCGAACGTTTGTTCCGCCTTCTTCGCTGCCGAAGAACCGGTTCTGGAACAAATCAGTGGCGCCCTTGTAGTTCCCCTCCTCCGCGCGGTTTAAAGCCAGTTCGTAAACCAAACTAGTGGGCATGCGGTCCAGATCGGGATAAAGCTCGAGTGCTTTCACCCGCTCCGCTGCGGGTTTCCCCAGAACAGCCATCGCCGAAACCGAACCGGAATAGTTCACGACGTTCGATGGATCATTTTTTATTGCCTCAGCGAATACAGTCCGGGCACCCGCGAAGTCTCTCTTTGCGTGCAGCAACGCTAATCCGAGACTGGCTTCCAACACCGGAATTCGGGGATTGAGTTCTCGCGCCTTTTGCCATTCGCCGATGGCTTCTTCCGTCTTTTCGCGCGCAAAATACCACGTCCCAAGCAGGTAATGAGCGGTCGCATCTTTCTCGTTTGTCCGAATGGCCGCTTTAAGCGCGCGCTGATCTTCGATGGTGTTCGGAAATACAGTCACAGTCGAGAGTCGTGAGGCTTGCGAATAGTCATTCGCACCAGACTCCCCTAGCTTCTCCCGGCAGTACCCACGAAAGTAGACAACCAGCGGGTTCTTCTGAGGGACAACCGCGCCAGGTTCACTCTGGTCCGCGTCAGGGGAGGGATACTCGCGGGAGAGAACCTCCACGGCTCGACGGTATAGCCCCAACCGCGCATATTCGTATGCAACACTGAGGACGCGGTAGGGATCGGCAGCAAAATGCAAGAGGTTCGGTTTTCCAAGTTCAGCTTGTAGAAAATTGCTCAACGGAAAGCGTGCGAGCTGTTCCCTTGCGATCTTTTCCCCGTCGGTAGTTCTTCCCAGCGCGCGCGATACAGCTGCAAGCTCCTCCCCCGCACGCAGGTCGTGCGGCGCGGATTCGAGGCTATTCGTCAGAAAATCCTTCGCCTCCTTCAAGGCACCCCGTCGGGCCTGCAGCTCGGCGAGGCGCAATGCAGCGGCCGCGCGATACGAGGGTAAGCGCATCGCTGCCTCGTATGCGTCGACCGCATCGTTCTCTCGTCCGACGCCCTCGTAAGCAATTCCAAGATAATAGGAAATCTCGGAATCGCTAGTATTTCGGCCATAAGCGGCGGCAAGGTGAGGTACCGCTTCTTCAAAACGCTGCAGACATGCGTCGAGTCGTCCCACTGCCTTCGTCAATTCAAAATCTGTTGGAAATCTCACCAATGCTTTTTGATAGGTTCGGAGGGCAGCTAATAGGTTGCCGTTCAATTCTTCCGTCTTGCCCAGCTGAAGCCAATCGTTCTCGGTACGATGGGTCTCTTCCGGTATCCGGTACGAAATTTGCGGGCCAACTTTGATTTCCGATTCAGGAGTCCAGTCATACTCCCCTTCCGTCTGCCTCAACAACAGAGCGCCCTCGCTGTTTTTGAGCTCAAAGGTATACTTTTTGCCGGCATTTGGAATCTGAATCTCCTTCTTCCACACTCGCTCCGGTACAAGATCTCCTTTCTCGCTGAGCAAGGAATTCTCTCCATCCGAGATTTGGATCGTACCATCCGGCAACCTTCGGTTGGCATTGAAGGCCAGCGCCAAGATGCCGGCCTTTCTCTCCAAATGAACCACCCCGGCAAGATTCGCGCGGGAAATCCCACCAGTATCTCTGACGGGCATCCAGTATTCCGTGAAGGCGATGAATTGCCGCGGTTCAAGAAACGCATATGTCTCCTGGTTTCGGAAGAGTCCCGCCTGCAACTCAACGTAGGCGCTATTGTTGTCGGACAGTGTTTTGCGCCAATCAAGACCGTCTGCGTCAACCCCCCAAGACCAAATTTTCTTCGCGGGTAGCTCAACATAGTCGGCAAAATGCACAGTTCCTGTATTTGTTCGTGGATGCCACACCGCCATGAAGTTTTCGCGGCTCCCATGGACAAACAGTGACACTGGTCCGTCGGTCTGGTTATGAACGACGCTAAGATCCTTACCCTGTGAATCGACCGGCCAGTTCTGCACTTCCGCAAACCCATGCGCTGCTGCATAACGCATGGGGTATTGAATCTGAGAATCGTCCCAAACTTGGACGGCGGCATTGTTCCACCAATAGAAACGATGACGTACATCGCTTCGATTGCTCAGTGTGACGTGTTGTTCGAGAACTGTAGAACCAGGCCGCAGAGTCAATTCGACGGACCATTCCATTCCATAAACTCTGTCGATATTCCCAACGGTAACTGAAGCGCTACCATCCTCGTGGTTCGCATAAGAGAAATCCACAGGTGACATGGAGACCCAGTTGTGCGAAACGGGAAAGTTAAACTCGACTCCGAATGCGGCCCAGGCTCCGCGATAACCGATCCTGGCTTTCTTGATAGAGGGATTGGCATAGAACATCGGCTGCCCGCTGATTTTGTCGATGCACGTATAAATATGCCCGCCCAAATCCGGTAACACCGAACATTTCAGATATTCATTTTCAAGAAAGATCGCGCGCCACCGGTGCTCCACTCGCTGGTCGGTGATTTCATTCCGCATAGTATAGGGATAATTGAATCGGCCGGTCGCGAACTGGTCGAAAGCAGGATTGGCATCAGGCGCTCCCTCGTCGTATGCAGGAAGATTCAGAACGCCTTCCCACACGCGTACCTGAGCCTGAACGGGTACGGCATTAACACTGAGGAATAAGAGCAGGACCGTCCATCGCATCGGCATGGCCTCGCGTGATGCACCTTCGCCAACCGCGTTTCATGTGAGTTCGACACGAGCATGGATTGATAAAGCTACCAGGCTCGTTCGTCCAGCTGCGAGAATCTCCTTCGGCGGACCTTTACGAAGGTGTATGAAGTGGGAACTTTTCGACTACACGGTTGATAATTCCTCCCTCAGACGGTGAATCAGGCTGAAGCCCTTCCACGAGACAACGGAAAAAAGCCAGAAGCTGGGCAACCACCACATACACGGCGGAGGTTTCGTCGTCTCCAAGTTCAGCCAATCCCCGGCACTCGATGATCTCATCACCCTCTCTAACCACAGAATCCGGAATATTTTCTCCAACAATGACTTTGGATCGCCCGAGTTTTTTCCGGTCCAATTCGCGCAATAAATCCAGTTCATATGCGCGTATCGTGGGAGCGCACGACAAATTGCAAACGATCAGAGTATCCTCCTGCGCGTAGCTCATGGGGCCATGCCGAAATCCAAGATACGTTTCGCAAAGTGTCGTTACACGGCCCGACGTCAGCTCTAGCATCTTCAACGCCGCTTCGCGCGAAGCCGCAAAACGCGAGCCAGTGCCTAGAAATACTACTCGACGGAAATCTTCGGCGGCAATCTTAGCCAGGATGTCAAAACTGGATTGGATCAACTCCTTTGTCATTTGGCTCAATCTCTCGCACACTTTTTGGTATGCATCTGGCCTTTCCAGCATTCCGATGAAGCGCGCCGCCAGCAATAGGTTTGTAAAGCTGCTGGTCATGACCAGGCTCTTGTCATGCGTCTCGGCGGGAAGCGTGGTTACATGTACTTTCTCATGGTCGCGCCACCCCCTAGCGAGACTCCCCTGGTCGTTGCAGGTCACCACAACATGCCGGTACTCCGGCTCCGTGTCCAATAGCAAGTCTACCGCTCCACTACTCTCGGGGCTTTCTCCGGATCGCGCTAAAGAAACAAGCAAACCCGGCCTTCCCGGGGGCAAAGCTTTTCCGCCAAACATTAGCAGTGATCCGCCGCTTATTGATTCCGTACATATGCCCAGCTCTTTTTGAAGTGGGAGGCGTACACATTCGGCGGCATACTCTGAACTCCCGGATCCGGTGAGTACCAGACTTCGAATTCCTGCCACATCCTTTTTTAGGCTATCCCGTGATGCAATCATTCGATCGCAGGTTCGCAGCCACGTCCAAGGTTGCTGGCAGATCTCCTTCAAGGTGTGGAAATAGCCAAGCCGTTTCTGTTCCGTTTTCGGCCGGCTAAATAATTCTGCCGCCCTCGCTTGACCATCTGTCAGCGCACGTTGCCAGTCCACCTGGGTCAACAAGGAGGCACTTTCCATGGGTTCTTTTTGTCTCTTTCCCGTCAGTAAGTTCCTAGGCTATCGTCCAGGCTGAAGCTCGGGCGTCACGATGTCCAATGGATGATCTTCTCCATCCACAGAGCCATGCCAAACGCCTCCACCAAACGTGGTGATGTAAACTTTTTTGGGGTCTTCAGGGTCCGCAATGACGCGATGTCCCCATTTGAAGTTAAAACCCGGTATTCGTGACCAGCTCTCGCCGCGGTCGCTTGATTTCCATGCCGAGGACTCAAACCCGGAAGCGTAGAGTATTTTTGCGTCGCGCGGATCTATGGTGACATCGTAAACGTGGCGATCGCGATCAAGTACCTGCATCCAAGTCCTTCCGCCATTCACCGACAGGTAGATACCGCCACCTTCCCCGTGCTCTCCTTTGTCCCTCGCCCATGCCGCGAGATAAAGCCGGTCTGGCGCGCTGGGATCAACCGCCAAGCCATTCGGCGCATTGCTTCCCTCGGGCATCGTTACGCGGCTCCAGTTTTCCGCTCCATCAGTGGACTTATAAACTGCTCCGTCTCCCTCCGTTCCAATGCTTCCATCCTCAGAACGACGCGCCAGCAGCACGTATAGTGTCCCTCTCCTGTCCCTTACAATTCTCCAGGCGAAAGGTTCCTTCTGGGTGATGCCAGCATTCTTCAGCTTCCATCTCTTGCCTCCGTCCATGCTCTTGTATACTCCGCGCCCGAAGGCGGCAACGTAGAGCACGCGTGCCGTGGGCGGACTCGTCGGGTCCAGAAGGATATGCGTGGCCGCGGTTTCCTCCATCCCGTCGTTTGACTTCGTCCAGGTTCTTCCCCCGTCATCAGTGCGGCATACGCCACCGCGATAACTCCCGATTCCTTTCCTTCTCCACATTTTCGGTCGCGGTAGATCGTGCGTCCAGCTGTTCACGCTCCAAGCCCGCCCCCTTACCTCGGGGTCAAATACAATCCAGTACGTCGTGTTCATCCATTCCTTCGGCACACCACGCGTTGAACCAATCCAGGACTGCCCCCCATCTTCGCTACGGAAAAGTCCTATGTCCGTCGTGGTGATAAACTGCCGGTTGTGATCAAAGGGATCAAAGTGATAGCCGTAGGCGTTCGTTACATCAAGGCCCGTCGAAACCCATCCGTTTTCGCTGGACTTACTCGAGTAAACTGCGACCCAACTCGCGCCTCCGTCGGTCGTACGCATGGTTCTTCCTAAATCCGTCCCATAACTTATGTTGGCGTCCTGCTCCGCCACGGCAAGCGCCAAAGGATTTTCTCCCCAGTCCGATCCAAATTGTTCGGTGATCCATGCGTCGTGGATATTTGGGGCGGGCTTAGCGGCGGGATTGCTGTCCTCCTTCCAAACCAGCTTCCAATTGCGCCCCGCATCAGTGGTCTTAGCAACCCCTAGCCATTTGATTCCACCTTCTTGCAGATCTCTGTACGAGACGTAAGCTGTGTCCGGATTGTGCAAGCTCGTCGCGATCGCTCGCATTTTTCCACCACTTTGGCCCAGGCTGGCCTTTCTCCACGTAGCTCCTTCGTCATCCGATGCAAACTCAGATTCGTCCCCGATAATATACAGGAGCAGCTTGCCGTCCTTCCTGAATCCAGCCGAAATATCTGTGAGAGTCTCAGCGGGAGGAATGGATACCTTCCGCGTGCCGAACGAAGTTTTCTCTTGGATGAAGTGTGCACCCGCAATGAGGAGCATCCGAGCATCGGCAGGTGAATGAGGATTGACCCACAGCTTGTCGGCCAGTCCAGGCAGCTCCCCCTCTTTTTCCCAATTCTGTGCCCCATCACGCGAGCTAAAGAGCGCAAACGCCCCTTTTTTCCTGTCACCTGCGGCAACATAAAATATCTTGGAATCGGATGGATCGATAGCCATTGCTGTGATGGCGCCTAGAGGATTCGGTTCCGCAATTAGATCCTCGTCGGAGTGATCCGAACTCATTTTTATGCTCTTCACGGAAGACGGCTTTGGATAAATCAGGCTCCAAGACTCGCCCTCGTCTTGACTGCGCCACAATCCGTTAGACTGCGCATAAATGACCTTCCGATCCAGCGGATCGAAGACAAAGAACTGCACTACTCCGCGTAGGTTGAACATGCGCCAAGACTTGCCGGCATCATGAGTGATGTAGGACCCGGTCATGTCGCAGCTAACCAGGACGGTGTTGGCGTCGTGGGGACTGATGGCCGGATGGAACATTGCCCCGCCACCGCCGGGGCCAATAATCTTGAAATCACCTGGGCGGGAGTCACCCGCATTAGTCAACAACAGCGCAGCAATCGCAAATTGAGGAAGAAAAAAGCTCATCTATTGCTTTCCTTTACTTTCGTTACCGTTGTTTCGCTTTCTTTTTGGCAGAAAGTTCTTGCTTTGTCAATCTCTTTGAAGGGGAGCTATATCTTGACCCGTAAGAGCCGGGCGGCATTTTCATAATAGACCTTCTTGAGGATTCCCTCAGCCAACCCAAGACCGTAAATCCGCCAACGTCCCTGCGGGGGCACAGGTGCAGGAGCGTAGTCGAAATATTCGTCTTCGGTTTCAAGAAACCGGTAGTAAATCTCGTAAAGCTCATCAATGAAAACTTGTTGAGGGGTGTCCGTTCCATTGGGGACGGCATCCGTTCCAAAGAAAATTCGATCCTGGTATTTGTCGAAGAACTTTCTGGCCATGCGCGGTTGGCGTCCCAGCTCCCCAATCCTCGCGCCAAGTTCCACGTGCATATTGGGGAAACGGTCCATGCACTCGCCGACGTAAGGAAGATTTTCGGCGTCGTTGCCCACATGCAGCACAATGAACTGAGTCTTCGGATGGCGGGCCAACACGCGGTTGCGCGCTTGCATCAGCTCGGCGTTACTAGGAAAATCGCTGTCATAGAAGGACCAATTCGGATGGTTGTTCAACTCCTCGAAGCGTTCGTTGAAACGATCGATTGGAAGGAAGAATGCCTCCGGATCTGAGACATGAATCGCCACCGGTATGCCCAGCGATCCGCATGTTTCCCACATGGCATCGAAACGTGGATCGTCAATCTTCACTAATGGCCCCTTCGAGATTCCCTCACGCAAATAGAGACCCAATGTCTTCAGAATCTTGAGTCCGCGCGCGCCCGCCTGGTGAGCCCGAACAATCTCATCGGCCTGAAAATTGCTGTATCCTGGCTGATTCGTACGTTCCCACCACGGCTCCGTGAAGACTATGAACCGTTCCGGATGGGGCTGTTGAAACTTTCGGATCGTTTCCTCCAGTCCTTTGCCGACTCCGCCGGTCAAGTTGACCATCACACGGACGTTCTTTCGGTCCATCAGTGGCAGCACCGCCTCGACGGGCGCCAAGTAGTTCATCTCTTCGCCAATCGCAACTCCGTTCTCAGCCTTGGCAGCGAAAGAGAGATGCGTATGGATATCTATAACCGGATAACGCGAGCGGGGCACTTTCGTCTCAGGGACGTGCAGCATGCTGCGCGGTTGGAAGTCCGCGAGCTGCAACGGCGTCCCCGCACTCTCCGGCACGACTGGCGTCGACGTTATCGAGGCCCTAGGCAGTCTGCTCGTGACGAAAAACATTCCCATATTTTCCAACCAGCTTCTCCGGCCCATCCCACTCATGAATCCTCCAGTCTCGTTCGATCGCGCCGTCATAGATTCCCTCTTTTCTTTTTCTTTCTTCTATATCGTTTACTTTCGGTTGTCAAAGTGGGATAAATCTCCGGATTCAGCTTTCTCTCAAGGTGAATGTAAGCATCTTAAGAAGGCTGAACCGACTTACCCAAGGAACTATTGATGACACTTTGGAAAATGGGAGTTCTGACTGGCGCCCTCACCTGGGCCACATTCACTTTCCCTCCCTTTTTGGGTCCGGGCCAGATCGCTACCATACCGCAAGAATCGTATGCCAGCGACATGCAGCTCCAGGCAAAACGGTTCTCGTTCGACTTCCTGCCAGATGGTGATTCTTCTAAAGCGTCATGGAAACATGCCACGTCGGTGGAATTTGACACCGGCGCTTCGGGTAGTCCCCACTATCCGGAAATCTCGACTCGTGTCGCATCCGTTTGGACCGAAACGCATGTCTACTTTTTCTTTTGGTGTCGCTACGACTCAATAAACGTCTATCAAGGAGAGGATCCGAAGGTAGAGAGATGGCAGCTTTGGGATCGCGACGTGGCCGAAGTCTTCCTGAACCCTCGGCCGGAGCGAGTGAATCACTATTATGAGTTCGAGGTAGCTCCCAATAACCAGTGGATCGATCTCGAAATCGATAAGAACAAAAACCCATTTAATGATGCCTCTTGGAATTCGCACTTTGAGCACGCCACTCGCATCGACGCCAAGAATCATGTGTGGACTGCAGAAATGCGGATACCAATCTCATCGATGAACGTCCACGCGATTCATCCGGGCGATGAATGGCGAGTGAATTTCTTTCGGGCGGCGGGAGAAAGCGGTGCCGACGGGCGTAAATTTCTTGCATGGAGCATCATTCCCGAAGGAAAAACCTTTCACGTACCAACGCGGTTCGGACTCTTGCGCCTCGTGAATTAGTTGAAGCCTTTCGGGAATTGGCTGTTGGCAGGCGGGCGCACGAGACCAAACAATGATCGAACCTAATGAATGTAGGCTCCCGCCGGCAGTAGATACTGGATGGGCCACATCTCCCGTTTCTGCTCCACGAGTTCAGACCACTTCAATACTTGCGCGTCTGGCCGGGTCAATAGCGCCACGCCTGGCAGCGTCTCCGCGATGGCGCTAGCGAGCGTGTATCCGTCACCCGATGCAGTTACAGCTTCTACTTTCGCACCCAGCTTCTCACGGGCGAATCGACCGGCAATTTCTGCATCCTCAATCATTTGCAGAAAGTAGGGCCTGCCGACCAGGAGAGAGTTGTACACATGATTTGCCAACACACCTGAAAGGGAATTCATGTACGCATGATCAAAATCCAACGCACCCAACGCGGGATCATCCGGGGAAACAGCTGTATACGGCATTCGAGTCTCGCCGAGGCCCCGAAAATCAAACGAAACGATGTCGTATCCCTCATCGACATATTTCTTGATTTCAGGCCAATCTGCCGCAGTCGCCTTCCCGTTTTCATTGAACCACAAGAGAACTGTTCGTTTGTCGGCAGCGGACTTGTGAATATGCAGCAGCGGCATCTCAGTCAGTTTGTTGTGCCGGAGGACGTAGCGGTCAATCGACACGCCACCTGCTTTCCAACTCCCCACAGCTTCCCAAGTAATTTGTTCTCGCCCGGCCGCGGCACCTATGTACTCGCTGACCTGCCAATCTTTTACGCTGCTGTATTTGCCCCCGTAGTATTCCTTCGCGAGACTGCGTCTCGGCCCGGCTTTGTGCTCTTCGTAATACTCTTTGATCTCCGACATCAAGGATTTTGCGTCGGTGTAGTCGAGACTGACCTGCCCCGTTTCAGTGCATTGCAACGATTTGCCCGCAAGCTCCTTTACTGGAGGAAGTCCATGCCGAAGCGGCATTTGATTGAAGTGGTCGAGAAAGTCGAGCGCAGCTTCTTGATTCTCCGCTGAAAATTGATGCTGGTGATAGCCTTCGACCAGCGCTATTCGGTTTTCGTGTTCGAAACGTTCGTACAGCCTTCGCACTTCTCGAACAGTTTTGCGCGTGCCTTCAATTGGGACAAAATCAAGTACCGCGGCAGCCACCAAGACCGGCCGCGGATACATCAGCAGCAACAACCCGGGGTGGTCTACGCCGTTTGAAATCATGCCAAACAGGTCCTGCTCGGGATCGCTGTCGGGATCGGCAAATATGCGGTTAGAAATCCGCATCGGTAGTGCGCTGATATAGCACGAAGGCGCGGCCACTTTAATGCGATCATCGAGAGCGGCAATCAATGTAGCCTGAAAACCGCCGCCGCTCGTACCGGTGATGCTGATTCTCTGGCCATCAACCTCAGGGCGCGTGAGCAGATAATCTAGTGCTCGGATCCCATCCCATACTTCCCACCTGGCGAGATTCGCACCGACCAAATAGGCCAGGTTCCCCAGCACCGCGTGTTCGCCACAGATCAAGTTATATCGGCTCTTGCCTGTTGTCGCATCCCAGAACTGGCTGCGCTCACCCTGCCCAACGGGGTCCCAGGAGATCACGACGTACCCTCGTCCCACCAATCGTTGACTTAATGCCTGGTAGTGGAATTTTCCGTCCGACGCGTGTCCCGCAGCCACCAGCACCGCTGGATGCTTCTTGGAGTGATCATCCGGCAAGTAAACGAGCGCAGTTACATAGACGCCCGGCAAACTCTGGAAGATTAGTTTCTCAATCTTGAACCCATCCATCTGAATCCGCCCGGTAACTCGCGGACGCAGATCCGTTTTTGCCTCCGGCAAGCCGCCGATCATTTGCAAGAGCTTTTGCCGAAGTTCGCCTTGCGTCTTCAGCAGTTCTCCCTCGCTATGGATGGTCTCCCAGGCTCTTAGCCGATCATCGTCTTCGCTCCAGGCTTGCTCCGCCTGATATTGCAGGAAGGGTGTTATTCGCGGCCCCGGCGGCAAAGGTTGTTCACGGACATGGAAGGCCCGTGGTGGCGGTGGATCGTCCACTGCCAGTGCGCAGGAAGCAATCGTTCCGGCCAGCACAGCCATGATGCAGGACCGGATGCTCCGTCCACTCTTTGGCTCGCTTGTGTCCTCAGGCCACCAGCCACTTCTGCGGAGGCACCGGAGCCTGAAGTACTTCACTGTTTTTTCACCGTGAGGGATCCCATCCCATACCAGCCGTCGTCTTGGCGGCCTTCAATCGCAAAGCGAATCGCCGGTTGCGCCGTCCTCGGATCCAGCATCGCAACACGGAGATTGTAAGTATCTTCTATCAGATTTTCAGGAACATACAGCGTGCCATCGAATACCGCGTCGCCTGGAAGCCATTTCCGAACGTCCATTGGAATTCGAATGACGGTCGCCGTCTTGGAAGATCGCAGTTCCACGGCCAGCGAGAATTCCCTGTAAATGGGAGCGACTCCCGCGTTCAGCCACCACATATGAATGGGCATCATCGAGCCGGCGTCAACCGTCTTCGGATATTCCAGGCGCCGCAAAATAAAACGGTATCCCATCTTCCTCTGAAAATTCTCGAATTGACTTTTCCATTCAGACGGAATCGGTGCGGACTTTATGTTCACGGAGCTCACATGCCAGCGCAGCGCTTGGTCGAGAATGTAGTCCAGGTCATAGCCCCTCTCCTTCCAACCCGCTACCGTGAAACAAACTTCCAGTGAGACTGGTTTTCGTTGCCAGATGTCTTGAATCCCGGCGCGCACCACCTGCTGTGGATAAATCTCCAGCATTTCTGCCGGAAAGTAGGGATTCGTGGAGCTCGTCCGCATGTCCCCCAGGCAATCCAGCCTCCATCCTGCGCCATGTTCCGTACCATAGGTGAGCGCCTGTTGTTCGTCAAAATTCATCAGCAACGGCGTGCGCTGAAACGCTTCCAGCCAAATATCAATAAGTTCCTTCTGATAGGCAAATGCCGGCATGTACGAGCTCCAGCCCTCTCCCCAATAGCCCACCGACGAGATATCTACGCTATCCAGATAGGGATTCCCGTCGTATCGTTTCCCTGCTTCAGCGACCAACTCGCCCCAGTACTTTAGAAATAGTGGATCGCTGAAATCCGGCTGCCAAATTTCTCCATCTTTGTCTGCCGCTTTGTTGGCACGCCGCGCTCCCGAGTTCCGATACCAGCCAGGGAGGGGATCTTGGTTCGAGTATGGCATCAGGCGAATGGCTAGAGTTTGCCCATGCGCTCTCGCCTCTTCCAATGCGAGATCCACAATCTCCCAATGAAACTTGCCAGGCTCCGGCTCAAGGACGTTCCAATACCAGCGGCAATACGAGACGGAAGTATCCGGAAAATCCGGCTTCGTGGACGCTTGTAGCAGCTTCCTAACCGGCCCGACTTCGGACCATTTCAAAGGAGGATTTGGCTCTTGCCCATTAAATCTCTGAAACGTCGTAATGCCCATTCCAGGGTTTACAAGCACGTCGTGGATTTCTTTCGGGCGAACTACGACCACATTGGATTGTGCGAGTCCCTGGCCCGCAGTCGCCAGTATCAGAAGCGTTCCGAAGCAACAATTCCTCATCGTTGATCGTGCCTGGTCCGTGCATGATCTGAATCTTCCTAAGGCCCGAAACATTTCTAAGTTCTCCATTCTCAGCGAGCCGTTCGGCAGTCCTTCCCGAACGAGAGGCATGCCCAAAATGATGTTGCTCGGTTTAGTCCGGTAGGGCAAATGCCACCAGCGCATCGGAAACTTTCCCTCTGAAATACCCGCCTCCGCCGGCAGCAATCGCAACGAACTGTTTGCCGGACTTGCCCATGTACGTGATCGGAGTGGCATGCGCACTTGCTTCCAGGTCGGCGGCCCACAGTTGCTCACCTGTTCGTGCATCGAAAGCGCGAAAACGGCTATCCATTGTCGCTCCGATAAATACCACTCCGCCGGCAGTCACAATCGTGCCGCCAAGGTTGGGCGTCCCAGTAGACGTCTTCAGCTCATCTACTACCCCAAGTGGTACTTTCCAAACAATCTCTCCCTTATTCACGTCCACGGCGTTGAGCGTTCCCCAGGGCGGTTTCTGGCATGGCCATTGGTGCTCGTCCCAGAAGCGGGCATATTCCCCTTCTTTGGAGCTTCTCCGGTATCGCACTGGCGCGTCAGCAGCCTGCGGTTCCATCGCTCCAACGGCGCCCAATTCATTTGCATTCACAAAGAAGTAGCCGGAAGTGCTATCAAAAGAGCCGCCGGACCAATTGGCCCCACCCAATGTGCCAGGTACGACCAAGGTCATCTTGCGACCATACGGCGTGTACATTCCGTGGCTCTCGAGCGAATGAAACAGTTGAGCACAATAACGGTTCGATTCCGGCGTAATTGTGCTGATGTCGCCTTCGCTGAAAGAGTGTCGAACAAGAGGCAGAGGCTTGACCGGAAAGGGTTGTGTCGGCCAGGCAGATTCGCCGGGCACGTCGCTCTTGGGAACCGAGCGTTCCTCCACCGGAAATAGCGGTTTTCCGGTAAGCCGGTCGAGGATAAACACAAATCCCATCTTTGTAAGCTGCACAATCGCAGGAATATCCCGGCCATCGCGCCGCACCGTGATCAGCACGGGTTGCGCGGGCATATCGTAATCCCAGATATCGTGGTGCACCATTTGGTAGTACCAGACGAGTTTTCCGGTTGCGGCCTCTAGCGCTACCAGGCAGTTGCTAAACAGGTCCAGGCCCTTGCGGTCTCCACCGTAGAAATCGTAAGAAGCCGAGCCAATGGGAAGAAACACCAAACCGCGCTCTGCGTCTACGCTCATGATCGACCAGACATTCGCGCCCGTGCGCTCCTTCCACGCAGCTCCTTCCCAACTTTCATGCCCCAGTTCTCCCGGCTGGGGAATCGTGTGAAAGGTCCATACGAGTTTGCCCGAGTGGACATCAAACGCGCGCACCTCCCCACTCGGTCCTTTGGAGGGATATTCCGGAACCGCCGCTCCCGTCATGACCAGATCCTGATAGATGGCGGGAGGCGACGTCACCGAGTATTCTGCACTGGGATGAGCGTCCGCGACCCCCGCGCGCAGATCGACCGCGCCGTCTTTTCCAAATTCGCGGCAAGGTCTCCCGGTTTTCGCATCCAGGGCGATCAAGCGCCCGTCGAAAGTGCCGTACAGAATCCGCCCTTCTCCTGTCTTGCTCTGCCAGTAGGCCACGCCGCGGTGCTGGAAGAAGCGGCGAGGCCCGTAGCGCCTCGCTTGCGGATCGAACTGCCAAATCTCCTGGCCAGTTTCCGCATCGAGGGCAATCACGCGATTGGAAGGAGTCGAGAAGTAAAGCACTCCACCAATCACGATTGACGTGGACTCAAATGGCACAATGTGATGCCGGTCCGTTTCGTTGCCTCCGCGGTCCACTTCTCCCATGTGATACGTCCACGCTCTCTTCAAGTTCTTAACGTTTTTACGATTGATCTGTTTGAGCGGAGAAGACCGCGTCCCGCCGGCATCACCACCATAAAATGGCCATTCTTGCCCGGAAACGGTTGGCGAGAGCACCAGTAAAAAAAGGATTTGACGTAACGCAGTTGATCTCATCGTCCACATTTTTGCTCGCGCCGGCGTCGCCGAGACTCCCAGCGAGCGGTGATGATCCTCAGGTGTTCCCGAGCCGGATTTCCTCAGCCAAATGTTCGCTGGCCCGAAGCGCCAGCGCCATGATCGTGAGCGTCACCGACTTCTCCGGATGAGACATGAAACAAGCCGCATCCACCACCAGCAGATTTTTTATGTCATGGCAACGGTTCCATTTGTCGAGCACGGAAGTCCTCGGCTCATCCCCCATGCGCGCGCCACCGGCTTCATGCGTTACGCTTCCAAGCGGATACGGATTCTTTTTCTCGTAAGGAAGGACTTCAGCACCGGAAGCCTTCAGGATCTCCTCCATCTGGCAGTACATTTCATCCCGCATGGCAAACGCGTGATTGTATTCTGCATTCGTGTGGAAGCGAACTTGCGGAATCCCGTAGCGATCTTTCAAGCCCCCTGGATCAATCTCCACGAAGTTCCAATCAAACGGCAACCCCTCACCATAGCCGTCGATGCTGACGCCTGCCGGATACAGTTCTTTAATTCTCTTCTTATAGGCGGAGCCAAACCCTGGCAAATGGGCGCCCGGCCCGGGACCCATTCCGCACCCCGTATAAAAAGTGAAGCGGTAGCCTCGCAGAAACTTGTCATTCTTTTTCCCGAAATTGTAGCGGGGTATATAGAGGCTGTTCGCGCCTGGGCCGTCGTCGTTTGTCGATGGCTGGCCCACTAATTGGGGAAAGTACCCTTGAATGGAATTAAAAGCGACATGTTCCATCAGGTATCGGCCCAGTGTGCCGCTCGAATTCGCCAGTCCCTGCGGGAACTCACCGGTGCGTGAGTTAAAGAGAATGCGGATCGATTCCACCATGGATGCGCCCAGAACCACGGTTTTTCCGTACGCCTCGTACTCCAGCTTGTTGGTGGTATCGATGTAAGAAACTCCGCGCGCCTTACCCGTCGATGGATCAAGCAACACCCTGTGCACCGCAGCGTTGGTGCGCAGGGTGAAGTTTTTCATTTTTTGAAGCTTGGGAAAGAGCACTTCCAAAGTGCTGAACCGCGAGGCCGTATCGCATCCAAAGTTACATGCGCCGCAGTAGTGGCAAGCGGGCCGATCATCGTAAGGCTTGCTGAGCACCGCCAGCGGAAAAGCTACCGTCTTGATGCCTAGTTTGGCTGCGCCCTTCTTAATCAGCCACTCACCGCAGCGCGGGCGAAACGCGGGCAGAATATTTTTGTTAGCGGGCGAGTTGTAAACGTCTTCGCCTCCACCCGCTACTCCCATTAGCGTTTCCACTTTGTCGTAGTACGGCGCCAAATCCTCATAGGTGATAGGCCAATCCTCGCCGAATCCGTCCTGCAAACTCTTGGGCTTAAAATCGAGAGGGCCAAATCGCCCCGATTCCCGTCCCCACACCAGCGTCCGGCCGCCCACGGCGCGCAGTCTTGTCCAAGTAAACTTCGCTCCTGGTGCCAAAGCATAAGGGTCGTCCTGAGGTACGGTATAAAGATTCTCGGTCCACTCGTTGATCTTCCATTCCATTCCCTGCGGCAACTCGCCGTACTTTCCGGGTTTGCCGTTGCCGCGATACGCCCATTTGAACGGGTACTTGTGCGTGTGGAAGTCCTTGTGGGGCTCGATCATTCGCCCCGCCTCCAGACACAGAACTTCCAGTCCTTTGCTTGCAAGCGCGTAGGCGGCAACGCCACCGGAGGCTCCGGAGCCCACCACAATCGCGTCATAAACTATCTGTGCGCTCACTCAGTCGTCCTTGGCTAGACCGGCCGTCTCCAGCAAACCAATTCAGGCGCTCGAATACTTGCGGCAAAGAACCTTGATCTTCTCCAGCAACTTCGGCACGCCGGTCATCGGATCTTCTTCTGCTTCGTATTCCGCGGACATATGACCTTTGTATTCACCCTGAACGAAAAGCCGCCAAACACGGTCCAAGTCGATCGGCCGTTTTGTTGCGCCAAAAAGATCGCGGATGTGCGCGTGGCTCGCATGGGGAACGCACGCCTGGATATCGGAATACATCTCGTCGTCCGTTTTGCCCTCGAAATTGGAAATGTCAAGATTGATTCCCGCGTAAGGAGAATCCACCCGCCGGAGAATTTCCAAAGTTGTCGCAGCCCGAGCAGTCATTCCTCCGTGGTTTTCGATTCCCAAAGTAATGCCCCGCTTGGCAGCATAATCGCAAGCAGGCTTCATCGCTTCTACTACCCACTCGATTCCCTTTTTTTCGCTGGCCCCACCGGGAAGATTCCCCGCAAATACGCGCACATGCGGCGCCCCCAGCAATTCGGCCGCATCAACCCACTGCTGAATCCTGCGAACTTCCTCACCGCGGATTGCGCCTCCGGCCTGGCACATTTCCGTTCGAATCGCTATGCCGGAAAGGGATACGCCATTCTTAAAAGCCAGGTGGCGTAAAGACGTTAGGTATTCCGGCTCAGTGGATTTCAGCCAGTACGTTGTGATGTCAACACCGTGCACTCCCAATTCGACGGCTTTCTGAACAAAACTTTCCATCGTCATAGAGCCAGTATTGAAGTATTTGAGATAAGAATAGGCGCAGCAGCCGGCAAAGAGCCTGGCCTGGTTACCGGTTTGATCTGCCTCGGCGGCGTTCCCTGTTGCGAAAACACTTCCTGCCGCGGGCGCCGCGATAGCTGCGACACCCGCGCTCACCAGAAATTGGCGCCGTAACATGGGTCTCTTCACGCAAACCCCCGATCCGAAACGAATCCACCTTCTATCTCGATGAGCCGCCTTCCATCCCGAATGTTGTTGCGAATGGCTGGACTTAAATTACCTAAATCAACGTTGATGCTCTTGGTGCGTGCAGCCCAGAAATTCGCTCATATAATTCATGCCCTGAAAGTCCAACACATCGATCAAGCCAATTCGTGACGTGTAAAAACCCTCGACCGTCATATTCTTGACCAGCCGGAAAAACCCGGAACCTCCATGACGCGCTTTCGGATCGCGCTCAGGCAAACTCATCTCCGTCAGCAAATTTACACGCTCTGCCGTTGGGGCCATGCGGAAGACACTCCCAAACTGTTTCCGGCTCTCACGATCGAGGAAAACCAGGCCATCCGTCCATTCGCGCTGCAACGCCGGTTCAAACTCTCGGGCCGAGAAAACCACGAAATCGATATAGTCCGCTACCTTGGCTTCTTTGGCCCCTGGTTTGTCATCGGTAGGCAGGATCATCTCCACCAGCAGTTCAACAGTCTTGAAATCGTTCGGATTGAAAAACTGTGGAACGTACGCCGTAACACGCTCCAATTCCGGGGAATGGTTCATCCCCTGAATCGTCACCAGTCCGTCGTGTCCGACGGCATGAATGCCCGGCGGCACAAGCCATGCGGCCAAAAATTCCCGGCCTGCAACACTCGCAGCTAGCAAGCCCAGGTATTTCAGCGCGCCTCTTCTGGAAACACCCCAGTTGTCCATAACTGTTTATTGCCTTTACTTTCGATTTGATGCTTTTTCTTACGAACTATGTCAGATACTTTGTTTTCGTATTGCTGTCAAGTTCCGGGAAGTGATTGCCCCCTGCCTGTGCAACTACTGAAGAAGCTTCCATCACTCCGACACATTGTGACGAACGCACATCATTTCGTAACCTGAATGGCGCGCCGTTTCAGGGGGCGTTACCTCACGCAGGACGTAGATGTCACGGATGGTGGCAAGCTATACCTCCCGCTCGGTAGAGGCGCTCCGTTCACCACTTCAGAGGGACTGACTGCCAGTGCGACGACCCAAAGCCATAACGCCATTACACTGCTATAGCGGGGTTCTCTGCCACTACTCGTCGTGGTTAGCGAGGATTTTCGCGTTACTGACTCTCCTTCACGATGCGTCCGTTGAGCGGCTGAGTGGGCCTTACGTCGTGTGGATAAAGCTCGGCGAAGGCGCTGATTTCCTCCGCGGAGATGTCAACCGGAGTCTTGAGCACAAACCACGTGACGCCCTCGGTGCAGGGCGGAGCCGTCAGCGACCCCATGTACATGTAATAGGAGGTGTCGTGGGGCAACAGGCCCGTGGGATTGATCTCGACTCCCGCGATCACCTCCTCTTTGCCCGGGGTTTTGGGCATATGTTCCCAAAGCTGGTGAACGGTGGTATTCGCGCCGCCGGCCTTGAGAAAAACTGCGGCTGCAGCAACCTTGCCGTCGCTGGCCGCGTGCATCAAGTGGGCGACCATATCGTAGGCCTTACCGTGGATGGACTCTTCGCTGGGATGGTGAAAGTGGAATTGCGTTAGTTCGTAGCGCTGGTCTCCCACCATCAGAAAATTTCCGTTTCCGGGGGCATAGTTCACTCGAACCGCCGTGTAGCCATTGTTAATGATTTTGAGCGGGCCGATTTTGTACTCGAATCGTATAGCTGGAAGCTGAGCTTTTTTCGCATTTCGAATGTCGATCGGAGACTGTTGCTTGCCGATGTTGCAGGCAGCGTACTCCGGATCAAGGTCACCCCAATGGTCGGGCCCATTTGTCCCTTCGTAGCTCCATTGTGTCCTCCACTGCGCTCGTGGACCGACAGACCCCAAAACCACTGCGCCAACCAGCAATACAAACGCCATCCAACCTTTTCGCAAATTGCACCTCGCTTTGCACTCAACGGCTTACATGCCTGGTTAGGGGCGCAGCTGGATCCATGGTCGTCAGTATGGCAGTTGCCGGAAATCAACAATTCGTTTACCATCAAAGTATGGATGTCGAGCACCATGCTGACGCGGCGATCTCCAAAATTGCCGCGGCCATCGGCGAACCGTCAAGAGCTCGCATACTCTACTGCCTGATGGACGGCCATGCACGAACAAGCACCGAGCTTTCGGTGGTGGCTGAAGTGAGTCCGTCAACGGCCAGCGTCCACCTGAATCGATTGAAGATGTCGCATCTGGTGAAAGTGCGCGTCCAGGGAAAGCATCGCTTCTACAGTCTAGAAGGGCCCGACGTGGCCAATGCGCTTGAAGGTCTGAGTGTGCTCGCCGGGGCCGGAGGCTCTCGCGAAAAGTTCGTGCCAAGCACGCCAAGCGCGCTACGCGCCGCACGGACTTGCTACGATCACATGGCGGGCGTAACGGGGGTATCACTTCATGATCGCTTCAAGGCACTCGGGTGGCTGTCAGCCGTTCCGAACGGCAGCGACAACGCGTACAACTTAAGCTTGGAAGGTACGAGGGCGTTTGAGGCTCTTGGCATGGACATCGAGGCGACGCGGAGGCTGCGGCGCCGGTTCGCGTGCGCCTGCCTGGATTGGAGTGAGCGGCGGCCCCATGTCGGCGGAGCACTGGGGGCGGCTTTGCTGAGAATTGCGCTGAAAAGAAAATGGGTTGTCCAGGATCTCCTCGGCAGAGCCTTGCGCGTCACAAGTCTTGGGCGTCGCGAAATGCTGACTCGATTCGGCCTGCATGTCTGATTGTGCCCGGGTGACGCGCTGTGGATGAAGTGATGTGGCCAACTTGCTAGTACGCAGCAAACCCGAAGTTGTTCAAAACGGCGTTGTGGGGAAAGAACGAGCACTGCCGTCGCAATCGGGCGGAATCCCTGTCGGCGATGCCCACGGGTGGAGCGTGCTGTCCTCTGAATTGCTGGAGAACGTCCTAAGACTTCCTAAGACATCGCGCCAAATCCCAAGTAGCAGATTTCCCATCGTTGACGGGAAAACCTCGATTTGACACCTCGGCTCCACTTTCTTTGTTGACAACAAAGAGGGTTAAGATTTACCAATATCAATGGACATTTCTTAGGCTAGTAGCGTTCGAATCCCACCCTCTCCGCCATACTTTCTCGTGACCGCTATTCACTTTCTAAAGACGAAGGCCGGGCGTTTTCTGCCCGGCCAGTCCTAATTTTTAAAATTGAGCGCGTTTAGAAATGGCAAGAGGCTACGCCGCGCTTTTGCAGATATTTTTGGTGGTATTCTTCGGCGCGCCAGAAAGCGCTTGCGGGTGTGATCTCCGTGGCGATGGGCCGTTTGAATCTGCCGCTGGCATCGAGTGCCGCGCGTGACTTCTTGGCTGCCGCTTCCTGCTCTGGCGAATGAAAGAAAATTGCCGTGCGGTATTGTGCGCCGAAGTCCGGTCCCTGGCGGTTCACTTGCGTTGGGTCGTGAGCCTGCCAGAAGGCTTCCAGCAACTGTTCATAAGTCACTTTCGTGGGATCAAAACTTACTTGCACCACTTCCGCATGCCCCGTTTCATCCGTGCAAACATCTTTGTAAGTGGGATTTGGCATCTCTCCGCCGGTGTAGCCCACTGCGGTGTCGATCACTCCCGGCACGCGTTGAAACGCTGCTTCAACGCCCCAGAAACACCCTGCTCCAAAAGTCGCAATCTCTGTCATGGAATCACCTCTTCGTGCAAATTCTTGTCACATTCTACGTGTCGATGTTAGATGCGCGAGCTGCCGCCCGCGATTCACTGGCGCCTCTAGGGAGCCCTCTTTCGTGCCGCCGGTCCAGCGCTGGCTCTTAATTTCTCCTGTGCGAGCGCTTTGTAGGGACTGTTCACCGAAGCCGCTTGGGTGAATGCCTCTTTGGCTTCCGCATTTCTCTTCAGATTCAGCAGCGCAAATCCCAAACGATATTGATTTCGCGCATAACTTCCATCATCTGGCTTCAGCAGCGGCGCCGCGGCTTTCAGATTCTCCACTGCTTGAGTGTTGTCCTTTTTTTCGATGTTCACCTGGCCCAGCGAACTCAGTGCCAGACCCTTTTGCAGGCCTTTCTGCTGCGCCCATTGCTCATCAGCCACACCTTCCGGCTTAGGTGTGGCATCGAGCGCTGAAATAGCCTTTTTCGCGTACGTTTCAGCTTTCCCGAGTTGATCGGGCTTGTCGCAATAATAGTCGGAGAGCAAGAGCAGCATTCCCAAATTGTTTGGATCTTTCGCCAGGAGTCCGTTCGCCACTTCCAGCATCTTTGGCGCGTTCTGCGCCTGCTGATAAGACGTCGCTGCCACACCGAGAGCCTGATTCGCGTACGGTGAATCAGGGAAAATCTGCGCAAAGCGAGTCAGCAGTCCCGCACGTTTCCCGGCCTCCTTGGCCCGAAGGGCGGCGTTGTAGACCAACTGTTGAATATAGGCGATGCCGTCCCTGTTGCTCTCCAGAGTTTTAGCCTTTTGGTCATCCCAGACTTGCGGCTGCGTGCCTGCTGGGGCGGGGGCTTCTTTGTAGCGCTTCAGGATCCCTTGGGCTTTCTCACCGTACCCGACAACGCGTTCGGAGTCGCCCTTTTCTGCAGCAGCGCGGATCATGTTCATGGCGTTCTGAAAATTGTCGGGGTCTAAAGCGAAGAGTTTGTCTCCGTATTCAAGCGCCTTGTCGTAATTCTTCTGCGCGATGTAGTAGTCGACGTAGAGGCCATCCGCCAGGATGGGATTGTCGCCTTCGCTGCCAGGTCCCGCCGCGAACTTGTCGATGAGCGCCAGCTTCTGCGCCGGGTCTGTCGCCGCATTGATCTCCGTCAACGCGTGATCCACCTCCGACCCTGCTTGAATGGGAACGAACTTGCCGATCTGCTGAGCGAACAAAGGACCTGCCGACCAGCCCAGCAGAAATAACACACCACTCAACAACCTAGTCTTTCGCATTGGGAACCTCCACGCACCGGCGATTGCCTGCATCTTAGTGCGGTGGAGGGTTTTGCGCAAAGAGTTTTCGCCCAAACGCCCGGGTCACGGAATAAACGTCCTGTCTCCATGCCGGGTTAGGCTAACGGGGACTGGATGAACTGCCCGCAAGCGTGGTAAAACATGCTGGGGGCATCCACGGCTGTGTCTAATGGCGCGCACGACTCGGGCGGAACAAGAATTAAGAAAGAACGAAGGAGAAGCGATCGCTATCACCTCGTCATTCCGGTTCACATGAATTGGCAGGGTCCGAGCGGCGAGCGATACTCAGCGCATGCGCAAGCGAGAGAAGCAAATCTGCATGGCGGCTTCCTGGAGTTCATAGAGACGGAGAGGTATCCGACCGATGGGGCTGAACTTGAATTGACGAATTTAGTTTCCGGTAATAAGGCAAAGGCACGAGTATCCGGCATTCGACGATCTGCGCAGGATGCACCTTTGGGAGTTGCCGTAGAACTCCTTCCGCCCATGGAGGAGTTTTGGGGACTGACCTTTCAGTTGAGGAAATCAACGGAAGAACTGTTGAAGTTGGAGCACGGCATAAAGTCAGGGGAGATTGATCCCTACGTGCTGCGCGAATTCCGAGACGCAGTGGATCATATCCGCAAGACAGCATGGGCCGTTCAGGAATGGAAGGAGAGACAGGTGCTGAAGCGGGATACGGCAACCTTAATCCCGTTGCTTGTGACTGAGCGAATCCGCCGCGGAACGCAGCTTTACGAGGCGCTCATCGCCGACCTTCAGAGCCAATCCATTCACCCTGATGACGCCGAGATCGAAGATTTGTTGCATGCCATCGAGCGCCTTCGCGAGGAATTGAAGCGAATTCATTAAGCCCACCGTCTTCATCGAAAGACACGCGCCCTAGAAAGATGGAATTCCGGAAGCGTAGGCAGTCGAAGCAGTTTTTCCGCGAGTCGCGCAATGTAGCTTGTGCAAGCCAGTTTCGTGTCCGCAAGAAGAGGAGCGCTAATTGACGGTTCATGCGGATCGCGAGACGACTGAAAGTTTGAATGGGATGGTGGAATGGATCTGGGGCTTACAGGACGCGTAGCCATTGTCGCGGCAGCCAGTAAAGGACTAGGCCGCGCTGTGGCCGATGAACTCGCCTGCGAAGGCGCGCACATCGCTATTTGCGCGCGCACCGCAACCACACTTGAAGAAACAGCGAGGCAAGTTCACAAGGCCACTGGCCGCGACGTGTTTTACAAGGCACTGGATGTAACTGATTCGAGGGAGGTTACTGGCTTTGTTGCCGCGGTGGAAACCCACTTCGGCCGTCTGGATATTTGCGTTACCAATTCCGGCGGTCCTCCGTCTAACTTGTTTAAGAACACCCCGCAGGAAGCCTGGCGCGCTGCCCTCGACCAGCTTCTGATGAGCACCATCT